>Ga0210389_10000587_pt1 | contig 32285 bp, 31 predicted proteins | sample IncBWH28OmetaG_FD_160127 | JGI IMG/M metagenome (GOLD analysis project Ga0210389, IMG submission 160127) | Forest soil microbial communities from Barre Woods Harvard Forest LTER site, Petersham, Massachusetts, United States - Inc-BW-H-28-O ... | reverse complement strand
CGTGACATGACCGTTTCCACTTCCAGTTCGGCCAGGGTTGGTATTTGCAGAGGCGCGCTTGAGTCCGAGGATGGACCGAAGTTGCCTGATGAAGTGGTCGGCAAACTGATTTGACTACTGCGGGAACGGACTTTCAAATTACGAACGTCCACACAGATGCCAGTTACTACGACCCAGAATCGTGAAAGCTAACGACTCAAGAGGAGGCTTCTCGTCTGCACGGTCAATGAGTGAAATGGCGATTTTTCGCCAGCTATCTAAGGATAAGGCACAGCAGCACGGTGACATCTTGGACGCGGTTAGGCAGCAGCCGGACTGTCCTTCCCGGAGACGATGAGCGATTGGCCCGTATCAACCACTGTCAGCAGTGGCCAGCCCTTCCGCAGCACGTGGTCGAGCCACGCACGAGCCGCTTGCGAAGTGAGGACGGCAGCTAGCACAAGTGTCGTGTAGAACTTCGGACTGATGATCCCGGCATCAAATGCCATGCTGGCCAGTGCAATACCCGGTCCGCCTCGTGCGTTCGTCGTGATCGCAAGATTAAACAAATCTAGCCCACGGAAGCCAGCGAATCGACCTGCCAGTGAGACCGAGAGAATCTTGACGATACAGCTTCCAAGAAGGAAAGCTGTGATCATCCATAGCGAAAAGCCCCGATCAGGTCGAGTTTCAATCCAACCAAGGCGAAGTACACGGGAATAAAGAATGCGAATGAGACCTTGCCGATAGCGTCGAGTGCCTCCGCAAACAGTCTGCGCTTTTTGTGAACCACGGCGAACCCAGCAAGAAACGCTGCAAATACGACGCTCACATCGAGCGCACCGGCGACGACGCAATATCCAAGCAGGACTGCGACTGCATACGCCACCGGCGACTGCTGCGCGAAAACGTTGAAGCGTGATTTGTTGACGCGCTTGATCACGCGGGGAACGATAGTCAGCCCCATCCCAAAGAACCCGATCGTGGTGATCAGGTGATACGACATTTGCCGCGCATTCAGCACTGTCTTCCCCGCCATCGCTGTTGCCAATGCCAGGGCCATCCATAGCACGATGTCTTCCAGTACGGCTACGCCAAGAATGAGTCGTGCGAAGCGACTGTGAAGGATGTTCAAGTCGGCGAAAATCTTCGAGACTACCGGAACCGAAGTCACCGCCACTCCTACCGCCAGAATGATGATCAACGAAATGCGGTTCCCGTTCGGTCCCGCAAGCGCGGGACGAATCAGCCATGGCCCCAGTGTCAGTCCTAGCATAAACGTTAAGCCTGTTCCGACGATGACAAGCCAGCCCACTTCGCGACGCTCATCGCGGCTGAAAAGGTGGCGTGTTTCAGCACCAGACAAGAACATCAGTAGCAGCAAGCCCAACCAATAGACAAAGTTCAGAACGTTTCCTTGGTGCGTGGCTGCTTCCATCAACCTCGATGCGAACGGCAGTCGGCACATGAGAGCCGGGGCCGAGAACGATCCCGGCAACGATTTCGCCGACGACCCTCGGCTGGTGCAGCCTTACAAACAGATAGCCAAACAGGTGTGCTAGTCCCACCAATAGCAATAGTACGAGGAGAATCGAGGTCAGATCAGAGTTCGACATGGTGGGGCGCTGGCTTAGGATGCCTTCAGCATCGGAGAGGGTTGGCCGAGTTCGGAACGAACCACACGGCGGCTCGTCGATTTACGAAATCAGGCCATTGGACGTTTTGACCCCTGGTCGATGAGTGATATGGCGATGTTTCAACATTCTGGTTCTGTCCTCGCGTGACTAGCGTATTAACCGGTCTAGTTTCTTCCACGGGACACGGAGTCGAAGACAATCCTCTAGTGAGGAATCTATGTACCAAATCACGCCCTCTTCGTTCGCGCAAGATACAAATTTCCCAGTCACCCCTGCGATGATCGGCTGCGCTATCAGGTTGAATTTACTCACTCTCCCAGGCTCACCGCAGCCTTCGATTTTGATCATCGGCTGCGCTCGCTCATTCCGTTACCGATCACAAAGCGATAACGCCGGCTGGAAGAAAATAGGTAGGCGGTGCTGCTACTGCGCCACCTGACAGCCAGGCAAATCCACTCGGCCAGGCTCCTTCAGGTAAAACACTGACGCACCGAACTATCACTTCTACTAGTTTACCGTCCGCGGTACAAGCTCTAACCTTCCTGTACGTTTTGCGGTTCACCTCGCAAGTCTCTGAGACCTCTCATCTGAAGAGTATTTCGTTTGGAGTGCAGCATGCGAACCGAATTCGAGCTTCAACGTATCGGATTACCGATCAAAATCTCAAAACCCCGGCGACAATCGACTGTCGGGTTGGGGCGGAACTCAACCGTTGCAGGCTTCTGTCTGACACTCTTAATGCTCGCCGGTTGCGAAAGCAAGGAGACCCATCCCCAGGCGAGTCCTCCTGAGGTCGACGTCACAGAGGTTGTTCTGAAAGATGTTCCTATCTACCAGGAGTGGGTTGCGCAACTGAACGGTCCAACCAATGCCGAGATCACTCCCAAAGTACAGGGATATCTACTCAGCCAGAACTACGAAAACGGTTACTTCGTCAAGAAGGGCCAACTCATGTACACGATTGATGCGCGACCCTTCCAGGCCTCTCTGGACCAAGCGAAGGCCCAAGCGGCGGTAGCCGAGGCGAATCTATCGCGGGCGGAAAACGACGTTGCGCGTGACACTCCGCTGGCTGCGCAGAACGCGATCCCCAAGAAACAACTGGACAACGACATTGCAAATCAGGCCTCATGCAAGGCTCAAGTGGAGGCCCAGAAGGCGCAGGTACAACAAGCAGGGCTGAACCTTGGCTGGACCAAGGTATATTCGCCCATCGAAGGGATTGCGGGCGTATCGAGTGCCCAGATCGGCGATCTGGTAGGAACCAGCACCAAGATGACAACAGTGTCCGAGGTAGACCCTATCTGGGCGTACTTCAACGTTAGCGAGAGTGCATTTCTCAATATTGCGCCCAGGATTGGGCAGATCATTCGTGGAACCGGCAACTTGAAGAGTGCCGCCCTCCCGTCGATCGAATTTATCCAAGCAAACGGAGAGCCCTACCCGATGCTAGGCCAGCTTGCTTACGTGAATCGGCAAATCGGCACAGAGACCGGAACAATCCAGATGGCAGCTCAGTTTTCAAATAAGGGTGCCGCGCTTCGTCCGGGAGGCTTCGGACGGGTTCGAATCCAGACGGGATTAAACAAGAATGCTCTGCTGATTCCTCAGGCCGCCGTCATTGAAGTTCAGTCGCTGTACCAAGTCGTCGTCGTAGGAGCTGACAACAAGGCGAGCTTTCGCCCGGTTAAGGTTGGGGAGCAGGTGGGCGCGAGTTGGATCATCAGTGAGGGATTGAAGTCAGGCGAAAAGGTTGTGGTAGAGGGCTTTATGAAAGTGCGGGAGGGCACTCCAGTCAATCCCAAGCCGTACGTGATGGCATCGACGGCCGGGAGCAACTGATCATGTCAAAGTTTTTCATTAACCGGCCAATCGTCGCGATGGTGATCGCAATTCTAATGGTCCTCGCCGGGGTTGTCGTGATGATCGGACTTCCGACAGCCCAGTTTCCGAATATCGCGGACCCTCTGATTCAAGTGAAAGCCACCTATAACGGCGCAGACGCTCAGACCATCGCCGAGTCCGTCGCTACTCCCATTGAGCAACAAATGTCCGGAGTCAATGGGATGAACTACATGTACTCGCTGAACGCAAGCTCTGGCGGGCAGATGTCACTCTACGTGGACTATGCCCTGGGAACCGATACCAACAATGACCAAATCCTTTCGCAAATGCGGAGCTCGCAAGCGAACTCACAACTACCCGCTTCCGTCGTCCAGCAAGGCGTCGTTGTGCAGCCGTCTGCCATGGCCCCGTTCATGCTGATCGACCTTTATTCTCCCAGCGGCATTTACGACAACATTTTTCTTGCGAACTACGCCGGGATCAATCTGAGTTACGCGTTAACGCGGTTGCCTGGCATATCCCAAGTGCAGGTATTCGGGGCCGGCCAGTACGCCATGCGCTGCTGGGTGAATCCTGACAAACTGACGAGTCTGGGCGTTACCATCCCAGACATTACCAGTGCCATCCAAGCTCAGAATAACGTGAATCCAGCAGGGCAGATTGGCAGCGAACCGGTTCCCAAAGGCCAACAGTTCACCTATAACGTACGCGCTCCCGGACGCCTGGTGTCGGCCGAGGATTTTGGGCAGATCATCGTCCGCGCTCAGCCCGACGGATCTATTCTGCGCCTGAAGGACGTAGCGCGGGTGGAACTGGGAGCTCAGTACTACACCATGGAGGGTCGACTCAATGGGAAACCCGCCGCACTTCTCGGGATTTATCTGACGCCAGGCAGCAATGCGCTGCAAACAGAGAAAGCTATCCTGAAGTTCATGAAGGAAGCCAAGGACCGCTTCCCCGGGGGGCTGGACTACGTAGTCGCCCTCGATACTACTCTGGCCGTTACCGCAGGGATCAAGGAGATCGAAAAAACCCTGATCGAGGCTTTACTGCTTGTCATCATCGTGGTCTTTATCTTCCTGCAGGGTTGGAGGGCAACGCTGATCCCGTTGCTGGCAGTTCCGGTTTCACTGATCGGAACGTTTATTGTTTTCCCCGTCTTCGGATTCTCTATCAATACGTTGTCGCTGTTCGGCCTGGTGCTCGCCATCGGGCTTGTGGTCGATGATGCCATCGTTGTGGTCGAAGCCTGCGAACACCACATCGAACACGGAATGACGCCACACGATGCTGCGATTAAGGCAATGGAGGAAGTGTCCAGCCCAGTGGTCGCCATTGCCCTGATTCTGGCTGCCGTCTTCATTCCCACAGCCTTCATTCCCGGCATTACGGGCAGACTTTACCAACAGTTTGCGGTAACCATCGCGGTGTCGGTGCTTTTTTCGGCGTTCAATGCTCTTACTCTCAGCCCCGCGTTGTGTGCCCTGCTCCTTCGGCCGAAACAGGAATCGAAAGGGCCACTCGGAGCTTTTTTCCGTTGGTTCAACCGGGTGTTTGGCAGAGCCACCGAGGGTTATGTGAGCGCGTGCGGCCACTTGATTCATAAAGCGGGCTTTGCTTTTCTCCTGCTGCTTGTGCTTTCACTCGCCGCTGGCTTCTTTGGCAAGAAGACACCCAGCAGCTTCCTTCCCGATGAGGATCAAGGATACCTTTACGCCGGCCTTCAGCTGCCCAACGCGGCATCCTTGCAACGCTCTTCCGATGCCGCGAGAGAAGTCGAGGACGTCATTCTCAAAACACCCGGTGTGGAGAACGTGAGCTCGGTCATGGGATACAGCATGCTGAGCGGCGTGAACACAACCTATAGCTCGTTTTTCTTTGTCTCTCTCAAAGATTGGGACGCGCGCAAGACACCCGAGACCAGCTACGAAGGGATCAAGAGCCATCTATTGCGTGCACTCTCGCAGATCAAGTCGGGACTTGCGTTTGCGTTCCCGCCACCCGCGATTCCAGGAGTGGGCGCCTCTGGAGGAGTTACCTTTGTCCTGGAAGACCGGTCTGGTAGCGGCACGCCATTTCTCGCGAAGAACGCTGAGCTTTTCATGGCCGAAGCTCGCAAGCGTCCTGAGCTTGCAGGAGTCATGACCACGGCTTTGTTCAATGTGCCTCAAGTAGGCGTAAAAGTCGACACCGCCAAGGTATTGAGCCAGCAAGTCTCGCTTGGCAATGTGTACCAGACCCTCCAGGCCTTCATGGGCGGAGCGCTAGTTAACTTCTTCAATCGTTTTGGATTGCAGTGGCAGGTATACATACAAGCCGATGGAGCTTACCGGACCAATGCAGAGAATCTCGGCAAATTTCATGTGAGGAACGCAGCCGGACAGATGGTGCCGTTAAGCACGCTGACCAGGGTCGAGGCGACCAGTGGCTCCGAGTTCATCATGCGGTACAACCTCTACCAGTGCGTTCAGATCAACGCCTCAGCCGCTCCGGGCTACAGTTCCGGGCAGGCCATGACCGCCATGGAGGAGGTCTTCAAAAAGACCATGCCAAGCCAGATGGGATACGACTACATGGGGATGTCGTACCAGGAGTACAAGGCTGGTCAAGGGGTCTCTCCGACCACTATTTTTGGACTTTCCTTTCTCGTGGTCTTTCTCATCATGGCCGCGCAGTACGAAAGTTGGACACTTCCACTCAGCGTGCTGCTGGGCGTCCCCATCGCCGTCTTTGGAGCCTTCCTCGCACTCTACGCCCGCAAGCTCGACAACGACGTGTACGCTCAGATCGGATTGGTGATGCTGATCGGCTTGTCGGCGAAGAACGCCATTTTGATCGTCGAATTCGCCAAGGCTGAATACGACCGCGGCGCAACTCTAATCGATGCCGCTTTGACCGGCGCGAGGCTTAGATTGCGCCCTATTTTGATGACTGCATTTGCCTTCATCCTGGGCTGCGTGCCCCTGTGGACAGCGTCTGGCGCTGGCGCCATTTCGAGACAAGTGCTGGGCAGCGTCGTGATAGGCGGGATGCTCGCCGCTTCACTGCTTAACATCTTCTTCATCCCGGTTTTGTTTGACGTTGTCCAGCGCCTGGGCAATCTCGGAAAAGCTAAGGCACCCATTCTGGAGGCGCCGGCACCTCACCCGAAAGCGGATGCGGCATGACCATGACTACGATAAGACTAGCTGCGGCAATCATGCTGTTGCTCGCGTCATGCGCATGCACGGTCGGACCCAAATACAGACGTCCTCCAGTAACAGTTCCGAACCAGTATCGCGGTGTCCCGGATCTCTCCAAACAAGCAAACGGTGAACCCTTCGCAGAGATGCAATGGTCCGAGGTATTCCAGGATGAAGTCCTCAAGAGCCTGATCAAAGAAGCTCTGACCAACAACTATGACGTACGCATCGCCGCCAGCCGCATCCTGCAGGCTGGAGCGGTTCTGGGGATTACTCGCGCTGATCAGTTTCCATCCGTGGGTACAACCGGGTCACTGGGAAACACTCGCACGCAGCCCTTCCAGGGAAACTCGAGTCTCGGCTCGGCCTACATCCAGGCCTCATGGATCCTCGATTTCTGGGGCCAGTATCGTCGGGCAACCGAGGCGGCGCGGGCGAATCTGCTGGCCAGTGAGTTTGGACAAAAAGCTGTTCGAATCACTGTGATTGCCGATGTGGCGAATGCGTATTTTCAATTGTGCGAATTCGATTCCCAGCTCGAGTTTTCGAAACAGACGGTCGAGGCAGATAAAGAGATTCTGAAGATCAACACGATAAAATTCCAAGGCGGAGAGGCAGCCATCACGGACGAATATCAGGCGCAGATACTGGTGCAACAAGCTGAGGCACAGGTCATTACCTTGCAGCAGTCGATTGAGCAAACTGAAAACCAGATCAGTATCCTGCTCGGCCGCAATCCAGGACCAGTGACGCGCGGGCTCAGCCTGACCGCGCAACCTCACACGCCTGAAGTCCCGACCGGACTCCCTTCGGCGATCCTGGAGCGTCGTCCGGATGTACGGCAGGCCGAAGAATCGCTTGTCGAGGCCAATGCAAACGTGGGAGTTGCCAAGGCAGCCTTCTTTCCTCAGATTGCATTAACCGGTGCGTTTGGGGTGCAAAGCGGGTCGCTGACAAGCTTCCTCTCCGGACCGACAACGGGCGCCTGGGCAGTTGCAGGACAAGCTGCCCAACCAATCTTTCAAGGAGGCCGCATCACGTCCAACTATCGGTTGGCCTGGGCTCAGCGCGATCAAGCCGAATTGGTCTATAAGCAAACTGTGCAACAGGCGTTCGGGGACGTCTCCAATTCTCTAGTCGGCTACACCCAGTCGCGGCAGTACCGGCTGAAGCTGCAGGAACAGACGGCTACCTACAAAGAAACCGCCCGTCTGGCCAATGTGCGCTTTGAGGGTGGATACACCAGCTTTCTTGAAGTGCTCGTCACCCAACAGCAGTACTTCACTTCCGAACTGGCTCTAGCGCAGGCATGGTTTGCGGAATTGAATAACTACGTTCTGCTATATCAGTCACTCGGCGGCGGTTGGCAGCAGTAGTGGCTCTTATCCACTCGAGGTACGACGCATCTTGGTCCTCGACCCGCAACCACAACGTGAGCAGACTCAGGGACGCAATTCTCTGAACACTTGCCCTCACTCCGAGCGCAAGACTGGAGCAAAAAGTGAGTAGTTGTGGAGGATCACTAGTATTTCTGATAGTAGTCAGAATCCCCACTAGCATCTACCCTGCTGTCGTCGAGTCCTTTCACTTCACGAGAAATCGTCTTTGCAAGGATCAAGGCCGCAATGAACGAAACGCTACCCATCATTTACTTGGCCAGACACGGAGAGACCGAATGGAGCCTCAGCGGGCAACATACGGGACTCACTGACCTTCCCCTCACCAAGCATGGGGAACAGAACGCTCGCGGCCTTGCAACCCGACTCGAAGGACTGACGTTCGCCAAAGTATTTACCAGCCCATTGCAGCGCGCACTCCGGACCTGCGAATTGGCCGGATTCAGACCCGTGGCTGCGATCGACCCGGACTTGGTGGAGTGGGACTATGGCGACTATGAGGGACGCCGTAGCGTCGATATCCTGAAGGAACGCCCGGATTGGAATCTTTTCCGTGACGGCGCTCCGGGAGGAGAGTCGCCGGAGCAAGTCGCTGCGCGGGCCGATCGAGTACTAAGTCGCGTGCGTCCAATCGAGGGTGACGTGCTGCTCTTTTCCAGCGGACATTTTATTCGAGTGCTAGCGTCCCGTTGGATCAGGGTCGAGCCCATGGTGAACAGCAGGCGTTTCATGCTCACAACCGCCAGCTTGAGTGCGCTGGGTTATGAAGAGAGTCTTTCCCGGCCGGTGATCCGATTCTGGAATGACACTCATCACGTGGCAGCGTGAGAAGCGTGCCTTCGCTGCCTATTGCAGCAAGAGGCGAGGACATTCGGGCCGAAGGCGTAACCCGCCCGATCGCCTTCGTAATCACAGTCGGGGGCGCTTAATGTTCGGAAATCTTCTGCGGTGTTTTTCAACTTGATGAGGTGATTTCATGAAAGCGACGCAACTACTGCACAACCTGGGTCAAAGCATTTGGCTGGATAACATCACACGTGATCTGCTGGACAGCGGCACGCTCGGAAACTACATCAAGGAATTATCCGTAACTGGCCTCACCTCGAATCCCACGATCTTCGATCATGCCATCAAGAACAGCACCGCATATGACAAAGCGATTCACGAGGACCTGAGGAAGGGCAAGTCCGGTGAAGCACTTTTCTTCGACTTGGCGCTGGCCGACCTTGGTAGAGCGGCCGATCTATTTCGCCCGATCTATGACCGGACGGATGGAGTGGACGGGTGGGTATCGTTAGAAGTTTCGCCGTTGCTTGCCTACGACACGGCTAGCACTCTCGCAGCAGCCCGGGAACTGCACGCCCAAGCAAAACGGCCCAACCTCTTAATCAAGATTCCAGGTACAAAAGAAGGTCTGCCCGCGATTGAGGAGGCTATCTTCTCCGGCATCCCAATCAATGTCACCTTATTGTTCGACCGAGGACACTACGCGGCAGCCGCCGAGGCGTTCTTACGCGGCATTGAACGGCGCATTGACGCAGGGCTCCCACCGAATGTTGGCTCGGTTGCCTCGGTGTTTATCAGCCGTTGGGACGCGGCGGTCGCCAGCAGAGCGCCAGAGGCGTTGCGCAACCAACTCGGCATCGCGATCGCCAAGCGTACATACAAAGCGTGCCGCACTCTGCTTAGCTCGCCACGCTGGCAGCGGGTGTACAACCTCGGTGCCCGACCACAACGTCTCCTGTGGGCCAGCACCGGCACGAAGGATCCATCGGCTTCCGACATTCTATATATCAAGGCGCTCGCTGCGCCTTTCACGGTGAACACCATGCCTGAAGGCACATTGAAAGCTCTTGCCGAACACACCGACCTCGGCGCGTTGCTCCCAGCGGACGGTGGTGACTGTGAAGAAGTGTTAACTCAGCACGCGAAGGCAGGAATCGACGTCGATGCCCTCGCAGCTCAGCTTCAGGATGAAGGAGCCAAGTCATTCGTTAAGTCCTGGAACGATCTGATGACTGTGATCGCATCGAAGGAAGCCGCACTGAAATCAATGGCGGCTTAAAATGCGTCACCGTGTAGCGGCTGAGTGACAAACTCGGCACATATAGCATTTTAGCGTCAACGAGGCGTCGTCATGAACGTGCTGGTGATTGATGTGGGCGGGACTCACGTGAAGATCCTTGCCACTGCGCAGGGCCCACCCCGGGAATTTCCATCGGGCTCAAAGATGACGCCCAACCAGATGGTCTCCGGTGTCAAACAACTGGTTGGCACGTGGAAGTATGACGCGGTCTCGATCGGCTATCCCGGGCCGGTTATCCAAAACAAGCCCGTTGCCGAACCGCATAATCTGGCTCCGGGTTGGGTCGGGTTTGATTTTCAAGCTGCGTTTGCTCGTCCCGTAAAACTCATCAATGACGCGGCCATGCAGGCTTTGGGTAGCTACAAGAACGGCAAGATGCTCTTCTTGGGCCTGGGCACAGGTCTCGGTTCAGCCCTCGTTGTGGACGGTATTGTGGAGCCGATGGAATTGGGCCATCTCCCTTACAGAAAAGCAACGTATGAGAATTACGTGGGGCAGCATGCTCTGGAACGACACGGGGAAAAAAAGTGGCGACGCAATGTGCAGCATGTGGTGGACTGCCTGGTCGCAGCCCTCGAACCCGACGATGTCGTTCTGGGCGGAGGCAATGTCAAGAAACTGAAAGACATGCCCGCCCATTGCAGAGCTGGAGACAATGCGAATGCTTTCAGCGGAGGGTTTCGATTGTGGGAGGCAGCTGGAGATCCTCATCCTCCCCTTCGTGCACGAAAAGTTTCAACCAACGAGAAGAAACGAAAGGAAGCGAGAAATGGCAGCACAGGTGGAGGTAATCAGCGGAATGCCGGTCGTCAAGCGCCACGCCTGGAAGGCTCTCAAAGCTCACTGTAAGCAGATTCAGGAAACACATCTCCGGAATTTCTTTGCTGACGATCCCAAACGAGGTGAGCGTTTCGCCGTTGAGGCTCTAGGCATTTACCTGGATTACTCGAAGAATCTCGTCACGGAGGAAACGCTCAGGCTGCTGATTCAATTGGCCGAAGAATCCGGTCTGCAGACGCGAATCAATGCGATGTTCCGGGGTGAGAAGATCAACATCACAGAAAAGCGCGCCGTCCTGCATATCGCTTTGCGTGCCCCACGCGGAACATCAATCCTGGTAGATGGCGAAGACGTAGAGCCTTCAGTCCATACCGTGCTCGACCGGATGTCTGATTTCAGCAACCGGGTTCGCAACGGGTCGTGGAAAGGCCACACCGGCAAGCGCATTTCCAACGTCGTCAACATCGGGATCGGCGGCTCGGATCTGGGACCAGTCATGGCTTACGAAGCGCTCAAGCACTACAGCGCGCGGGCACTGACTTTCCGGTTCGTTTCCAATGTGGATGGTACCGACTTCGCGGAAGCGGTCGACGATCTAGATCCGTCGGAGACATTGTTCATCATCTCTTCAAAAACGTTCACTACCCTGGAGACAATGACCAATGCCCACAGCGCCCGCGATTGGTCACTCGCGGGCCTGGGAAATGACGAGAAATCTGTAGCCAAGCATTTTGTTGCGGTCTCGACGAATGCAGCGGAAGTGGCGAAGTTCGGCATCGATACGGCCAACATGTTCGGGTTCTGGGATTGGGTCGGCGGGCGCTACTCAATGGACTCGGCGATCGGCCTATCCACCATGCTTGCCGTGGGTCCTGTGAATTTCCGTGCCTTGTTGGACGGCTTTCATCAGATGGATGAACACTTTCGCAATACGCCGCTCGAGCGCAACCTGCCGGCTCTGATGGGACTTCTCGCAGTCTGGTACAACGATTTCTTTGGCGCGCAGACGGTTGCCGTTCTCCCATACGAGCAATACCTGAAGAGATTTCCGGCGTACCTGCAGCAATTAACGATGGAGAGCAATGGCAAACATGTCATGCTCGATGGCTCAGAGGTCAACTTCGATACCAGCCCCATCTACTGGGGTGAGCCCGGAACCAACGGTCAGCACTCGTTCTATCAGTTAATCCATCAGGGCACGCGGCTGATCCCCTGTGACTTTATTGCGTTCTCAAAGCCACTCAATTCCCTTGGGCGGCACCACGACATGCTCCTGGCGAACGTCTTCGCACAGACCGAGGCCCTCGCCTTCGGCAAAACACCGGAGCAAGTCAAAGCTGAAGGAACACCGGATTGGCTCGTGCCCCACCGCGTTTTCAAAGGCAACCGGCCTTCCAACACGATTCTGGCCGAGCAGCTCACACCGGAAATGTTGGGCAAGCTGGTCGCTCTTTATGAACATTCCGTCTTCACTCAGGGAACGATCTGGAACATAAACTCCTTCGATCAATGGGGAGTCGAACTCGGCAAGGCGCTCGCCCAGCGAATTATTCCAGAGCTGGAGAGCCAGACAGAGCTTGAACTCGCTCACGACAGTTCGACCAACACTCTGATCCGTCGGTACAGAAAACATAAGGAGGCCGCGTGAGGACTCTTGGCGGTTGGATCTCCGATTCTTGGCGAGAGGAACGGAGTAGGCGCAGCCATGGACCGGTTGCGCGCGACTATCGATGGGCACTGCGGTCAAAGTTTACCGTCATAAAAACTGTTTAGGAAAAGGAGAACTCTATGCAGCTCGGAATGATCGGTCTGGGAAGAATGGGAGCGAACATGGTGCGGCGCCTGCTCAACAAAGGCCATCGCTGCGTTGTCTTCGACATGTCACCGAAGGCGGTGGACGAACTGGTGCAGGAGAAGGCCGTCGGCTCTTCTGCACTTCCCGAGTTGGTGAAAAAGCTGGAGAAACCGCGGGCGATATGGTTGATGGTCCCCGCTGCAGTCGTAGACAAGACGATTGCCGACCTTCTGCCGCACCTGGAGTCGGGAGATATCCTTATTGATGGTGGCAATTCGTATTACGTTGACGACATCCGTCGTGCGAAGGAACTCGCGGCAACGCAAATCCACTATGTGGATGTAGGTACCAGCGGTGGTGTCTGGGGGCTGGATCGCGGCTACTGCATGATGATCGGCGGAGAACCAGATGTCGTCAAGCATCTCGATCCGATTCTTTCGACTTTGGCGCCGGGAGTGGGTGACATATCACGCACACCCGGACGTCAGAAAAACGACGGCACGGCTGAGCAGGGCTATTTGCACTGTGGACCAAACGGCGCTGGCCATTTTGTAAAGATGGTGCACAACGGAATCGAGTACGGAATTATGGCGGCCTACGCCGAGGGGTTGGGCGTTCTCAAGTCCGCCAATGTCGGCAAAACGGTGCATGAGATTGACGCCGAGACAACGCCCCTGCGTGACCCCGAGCACTACCAGTACGACCTTAATCTGCGAGACATCACAGAAGTGTGGCGGCGGGGCAGCGTCATTGCCTCGTGGCTGCTTGATCTGACGGCAACTGCGCTGCTTGAGGACCCGACGCTTTCGAAATTCGCTGGCCGCGTGTCGGACTCGGGCGAGGGGCGCTGGACGATCAAGGCCGCCATCGATGAAGCCGTGCCAACACCAGTCCTTACGACGGCTCTTTACGAGCGCTTCAGCTCGCGCGGTGAGGCCGATTACGCCAACAAACTTCTTTCTGCCATGCGCTATCAGTTTGGCGGACATTTCGAGAAGCCAGCCGGGACGAAGAAAGCTGCCTGAAGGAGACGATCATGAACAATTCGCATTCAGATGCCTTGGTCTTCTTCGGGGCCACAGGTGATCTGGCCTACAAGAAAATCTTCCCGGCGCTTCAGGCCATGACCAAACGCGGGCACCTGGAACTGCCGGTCATCGGAGTTGCCAAAGCGGGATGGAACCTCGATCAGCTCCGCGCCCGCGCTCACGACAGCCTGGAAAAACATGGCGGGGTTGATTCCGCGGCTTTCGACAAGCTCGTTAGCTTGCTGCGCTATGTTGATGGCGATTACTCAGACCCCGCCACTTTTCAGTCCCTTCGCAAGGAACTGGGCGATGCCCAGAGCCCGGCGCACTACCTGGCCATTCCGCCTCCTCTGTTTGGCTCTGTGGTCGAACATCTCGCTAAATCGGGGTCTAGTAAGGGCGCGCGGGTGATTGTCGAGAAGCCGTTCGGGAGCGATCTGATATCGGCCCGGGCGCTCAACCACATCCTGCTCGAAACTTTTGATGAAGGGAACATTTTTCGCATAGACCACTACCTCGGGAAGCGGCCGGTACACAACATGCTGGTCTTTCGCTTTTCGAACGCCTTCATGGAGTCGTTTTGGAACCGCAACTTCATCGAGAGCGTGCAGATTACCATGGCGGAGGATTTCGGGGTTCAAGGCCGAGGCGCGTTTTACGACGAAACCGGCACCATTCGAGATGTGGTCCAGAATCATCTGTTTCAGGTGCTGTGCAATCTGGCCATGGAGCCGCCAGCGGGAACCGACAGTGAATCCATCCGCGATGAGAAAGTGAAAGTGTTAAAGGCAATACCGCCGCTGACTGAGAAGAATCTTGTCCGTGGCCAGTTTCAAGGGTACCGAGATGAAAAAGGCGTGGTGGCGAATTCACAAACGGAAACGTTTGCCGCATTGCGTCTCGACGTCAACTCTTGGCGCTGGCAGGGGGTCCCTTTCTACATCAGAGCCGGGAAGTCTTTGCCTGTGACGTGCACTGAGATCTTGGCCCGGTTCCGGCAACCTCCAACAATGTTTGCCGGCAGTGCTCCCCCGGCAAATTATCTGCGGTTCCGGATTAGCCCTGAGGTACAGATTGCTATAGGCATGACTGTTATGGCTCAGGACGGAGGGACGTCCGTTCAGACGGCGGAAATGTTAGCCAGCAGCCATCCGCGCGCAGTGGAGATGGATGCTTACGAACGGGTGCTGGGAGACGCGTTGGTCGGAGACACCACTCTCTTCGCGCGACAAGACTATGTGGAAGAGGCGTGGCGAATTGTCGATCCCGTGCTCAAGAAGGAAACCCCGGTTTATCAGTACGGTCCGAACACTTGGGGGCCAAGTGAGGCGCAGCAGATCACTCCTGCCGGGGGCTGGGACAACCCGGCCATCGCCGGCCAGACAAGGCTTGATGTCGCCCGTGCTGCGTGAAATTGTATCTGGCTCTTGTGGGCAGTTCGAGCAATCGGACGTGTTGGAGTGCGGAGAGGGATCATGAACCTTGAAATGTTTGCCGATGTGGAGTCCGCTGCCCGACAGGGTGCCGCACTCATTGCTGCGGAGGCGCGGGTGGCCGTGGCCAGCCGTGGACGGTTCGTGATGGCGGTGAGCGGCGGCCACACCCCCTGGCTTATGTTGCGTGCGCTGACTGGAGAGGGCGTGCCTTGGCACGGCGTCCTAGTGGTGCAAGTGGATGAGCGAGTTGCACCGGCGGGGCACCCGGACCGTAACTTAACCCACCTAAATGAAAACCTGCATGCCGTCCTGCGTCCCGAGCAAATTCTCGGCATGCCGGTGGAATCGTCTGATCTGGGAGCTGCCGCCTTAGGATACGCCGCGACTCTCCGAGAGATTGCGGGCTCGCCTCCGGTGCTTGACCTCGTGCATCTGGGTCTCGGACCCGACGGCCATACTGCGTCTCTGATTCCGGGAGATCCAGTGCTGGAGGAGACCGGCGCAGATGTTGCGCTTACGCACCTCTACCAGGGAAGGCACCGGATGACGATGACGTACCCGATTCTCAACCGCGCCCGGCGCATTCTGTGGCTCATAACCGGGAGTGAGAAGGTCAAAATGCTTGCTCGCTTGCGCGCTGGGGATGCGTCGATTCCAGCCGGCCGGATTCGACAGGACCAAGCCGTGGTGCTGGCTGATCGAGCTGCGGTGGGAAGGCTGGCAGCATGAGCGAAGGCAGAATGTCGGAATTGTGTTTTGCGCGGCAGCGGGCGACTCAATCCTCATCGCGGATGAGGTATTTCTCGATCGAGGAGAAAACATGCGTTTGGGAATTGCTACTGACCATGGCGGATTTGCTTTGAAAGAAGAAATTGTCGCCCTGCTTCGTGCGGGCGGACATGACGTTTTCGATTTCGGCGCTCACAGCCTTAACCCGGGCGACGATTACCCGGATTTCGTTATCCCTCTCGCCGAAGCGGTGGCCGCCGGTACAGTAGAGCGCGGCGTCGCGATTTGTGGAAGCGGTGTCGGCGCGTCGGTTTGCGCCAACAAGGTGGTGGGGATTCGGGCCGCCCTGATTCACGATCACTTCTCAGCTCGGCAGGGAATCGAGGACGATCACATGAACATTCTCTGCATGGGCGGTCGGACCGTGGGACCATCTGTTGCCTGGGAACTCGTCCAAACATTCCTGACCGCCCGGTTCAGCAATGCAGAGCGGCATATACGCCGTCTGGGCAAGGTGAGTTCTTTGGAAGCGCAAGAGATGCGAGCGAGTTGAAACGACCGAGCTAGAGGCATAAGTGCGTTCCGCATGCAGGGTTGTGCGCCATATCGATTCTAGAGACCGAACGATGTCGAGCGAAGGAAGAACCATGCGTATCTAAGGAGAACCCGCAATGAGTGCCAGCGTAGTTGCTCATCCGATGACACCGACCGAAGTGGATCAGCTGTGTATCAACACGATCCGCACGCTTTCGATTGATGCAGTCCAGCAGGCCAAGTCCGGACATCCAGGCACGCCGATGGCGCTTGCGCCACTGGTCTACACACTATGGAACCGTGTGATGCGCTTCGATCCCAAGGATCCTATCTGGCCGAATCGTGATCGCTTCGTGCTCTCGAACGGGCACGCTTCGATGTTGCTCTGGTCGATACTGCACCTGACCAAGACTCAGGCGGTCGATGCCGAATATGAGATTCTGGGGCGACCCTCGGTTTCGCTCGATGATATTCGCCACTTCCGCCAGCTCGACAGCAGAGCTCCGGGTCACCCGGAGTATCACTGGGTCTCAGGCGTCGAAACCACCACCGGACCGCTCGGGCAGGGCGTCGCCACGAGTGTGGGGATGGCCATCGCCCAGAAGTGGCTCGCCAGCCACTACAATCGGCCGGGCTTCGAAATTTTCAATTACAACGTTTACGCCGTTTGCGGCGACGGCTGCATGATGGAGGGCATCTCATCGGAAGCAGCATCACTCGCCGGCCATCTCGGCCTCGACAACCTTTGCTGGGTCTACGACAACAATCACATCACCATCGAAGGTCACACTAACGTCGCCTTTACTGAGGATGTCGCAGCGAGGTTTCTGGCGTATGGGTGGAACGTCCTGCGCGTCGGTGACGCCAACGACATCGACCGCATCGAGCACTCGATCGAGGTTTTTCGAAAGACGAAGGGACGCCCGACTTTTCTCGTTCTTGACAGCCACATCGGCTACGGCTCTCCGCACAAGGAAGACACACCTGATGCGCACGGCGAGCCGCTCGGAGATGAAGAGTGCCGCCTGACCAAGCGATCCTACGGATGGCCGGAGGACGCGAAGTTCTATGTTCCCGACGGCGTCTACGAGTGCTTTGAGTCGGGGATTGGAGCACGCGGAGCATCCGCGCGCAAAGATTGGGTGCAACTCTTTGAGGCGTACAGAACCAAGTACCCCGACCTCGCGGTCGAGATCGACCTGATGCAGCGGCGGGAGCTCCCGAGAGGGTGGGATCGGAACCTCCCCGTTTTCCCCCCGGACGCGAAGGGCATCGCGGGCCGGGAAGCCTCGGGTAAGGTGCTAAACGTGCTCGCCCAGAATATCCCCTGGTTCCTCGGGGGATCCGCGGATCTTGGACCTTCGAACAAAACCACGCTTAGTTTCCCCGGAGCAGGAAACCTGCAAGCTGAGACCCCGGGCGGGAAGAACTTACACTACGGTATCCGTGAACACGCGATGGCCGCTGTCGTGAACGGACTCTCGCTGTCGAAGCTCCGCGCATTTGGCGCGACCTTCTTTATCTTCAGCGACTACGCGAGACCTGCTATCCGGCTCGCGGCCCTCATGGAATTGCCGACAATTCTAGTCTTCACCCACGACGCCATGGGTGACGGAGAAGATGGGCCAACCCACCAACCGATTGAGCACCTGGCGTCGTTGCGTGCTATTCCCGGGCTGGTGTTGCTGCGGCCAGGTGATGCTAATGAAGTAGTTGAGGCCTACCGCTACATTATGCAATTGCGTCACGAACCTGCTGTGCTGGCACTCTCGCGGCAACCTCTGCCGACGCTCGATCGCAGAAAGTATGCCTCAGCATCGGGAGTCGCGCACGGGGCTTACGTGCTCGCCGATGCCCCTGATGGCAACCCGGAGGTAATCCTCATCGCTTCGGGTAGCGAGGTCTCGCTTGCTGTCGAGGCGCACGAGAAGTTACTGGCGGAGGGCATTCGTTCGCGAGTTGTTTCCATGCCGTCATGGGACATCTTCGACCACCAGACAAAAGAGTATCGAGATAGCATACTCCCGCCCGGTGTGAAGGCTCGAGTTGCAATCGAGCAAGCGTCGACCTTTGGGTGGGAGCACTACGTGGGGTCTTCGGGGCATACTATCGGCATGAATACTTTCGGCGCATCCGCGCCGCTCAAAGAACTCCAGCGAAAGTTTGGATTTCAACCCGACGAGGTAGTGGCTGCGGCAAAGAGCCAACTAGGTGGGAAGTGAACTGTGAATCGATCACGCGGATCAGCTCGCTGCGGTGATCATCAAACGGTTCCCGAACACTGGGCTCTGGCGGCCACGATCAGGGCAAACATCAGTGGAAGATAAATGATCGACATCGAGAGTAGTTGACGTGCGATCGTATTCGATCGACGAATAGCCAGTTTTGCAGCGCTATACAAGAAGCCCAAGCCAAGCACGCAGCTTCCAGCAAGGTAGGTCAACCCAGCATGTCCGTGAAGCGCTGGCGCCACGCTGAGCGGGATTAGTGCGAGAGCCGGAATCACAGATTGCCAGGCCATGAGACGGTCACCTCGCTCTCCGCGAGGCAGAACGTGATAGCCGGCCCGGGCGTAATCTTCGCGATACATCCATGCAATCGCCATAAAGTGAGGAAATTGCCAGAGGAAAAGCACAGCATAAAGGATCCAGGCCTCCGATCCCAGTTTTCCGCATGCTCCAGCCCATCCGATCAGCGGAGGCATGGCCCCGGGAAACGCGCCGATCACAGTGCAGAGCGGAGTGATCCGCTTCAATGGCGTGTAAAGAAACAGATAACTGACTAAGGTCAGGACCGCCAACATGCAGGCGAGCAAATTCACAGCCAGAGCCAGGTAGATGCTTCCGGCCACTGAAAGCAAGATTCCGAACCAGAGCACTCTTGAAGGTGTGAGTCTGCCGGCCGCCAATGGCCGCCGCGCTGTTCGGCGCATTCGCGCATCGAAACGTCGTTCCACAAATTGATTCAGCGTGCCGGTGCCACTGGCCACCAGCAACGTTCCTAACAAGGTGTGGAGAAGCAGTCCGAGTGCCAGAGGTTGAGATTGCGCTCGAGAACCCAAGCAGAAACCCGCAAACACTGTGATTGCAATCAGGAAGTTAACTTCCGGCTTTGTAAGCGCCCAGTAATCAGCTAAGGCGCTGTTCGACTGTACTACGCAATGAGGTCGCACATTTGCCGCGACTTCCAATGCCGTAAGCGTGGGATCGGTTGGCATGGCTAGACGAACCCCGCTTCAGTACCATTCAGCGGCTCTGCCGCGATAGTGCGAAAGGCGACCTGCGCATGTGGCTGATCGTACGAGCTTGAATGAAGTGAGGAATTTGGAGAGAGCATACGCAACGTAATGACAACCGCTGGGAGGAGATACACAAAGCTGCCGAAGACCCACATCATGGCGCCGGCGAGTGCCTGATCTTCAAGCGGCGAAATCTGAAAGAGCCGGGAGGCCACCGCATATGACGGGTAGAGAGCGCGATCATAAAAGGCAAGAAACGCGGAAAGCGCATCGTTCGCCATCATTCCAAAGAAAAGATACAGAGGAATAGACCAACGGGGCCATCTCGGCAAGCTCGGCCACGGTTGCACCACCGGCCACCAGAAGAGAATCGAGGTTGCGAAGAAGCATGCGTGTTCGCACTCATGGAAAAAATCTGAACGCAGCGCAAACTCAAAGGCGGTGGGAGTGTGCCATCCGATCAAGGCGACCATAGCAGCCAACCAGCAGACGACAGGGTGGGTTGTTTCGTGTCCCAACCGTTGTAGTGGTGGCCATCGCAGAAGTGGGCCCAAGCCGGAACGAACGAACTTCGGCGGGAGCCCGTGCAAAAGTGGCAGGGCTGGCGCTCCCAAAAGAATCAAAGGAGGAGCTGTGACCATGAGGAGAATGTGCTGCACCATATGGATCGAAAGCAGATCATCGTCAAAAGCCGCGAGCGGAGATCCCACCGCGATCCAAAGAGCGAACAGTCCACTCATAAAACCGGCCAGGCGCCAGCCCGATATTACGTTCGGAAGCAGACCTTGGAGGCGACACCAGCCTCGCAGATAGACCAGCGCGGCGGCTACGAGAACGAGCGTGACTGGCGTTGGGACAACCCACGATTGCAAAACGGTTTTGATTGCGGGAGACATCGATGGCTCATGGTCGGGTAGAAGTTGATCCTTCTGCGTTCCCTCCGAGCACAACGTCGTTCGCAGCGTTCCTGGCCGGAGGATGTCCAGAGGGATGTAGCGTCTCGAGGAACGCCACCAGCGCCGTCGTCTCGGCAGGGCTCAAGTTTTTTCCATAAGCCGGCATGTTGCCGCCGCCTTGGATCACCTGACGGATGAGTTCATCCTGCGTCAGGCGTAATGCGACGCGGTCGAGCGCCGGTCCGCGTTTACCTCCCATGTCATCCAGCGAATGGCAGTTGTGGCACTGCTTGGCCTGGAAAACGAGAGCGCCTCGGCGTTCCAGTGCAGTGCGTCCTTGCAGATATTCGGATGGGATCGGCAGACTGCTCCACGCATCCATCGCCGGACTCCACGGAGTATGCAGACCGAGCTGCGTGAGACTGCCAAGCATCACCGCGATCAGCAGAATCGTAAGAACGGCAATGGGCCTCCGCTTCCAGCTCTTCTCCCCTTCGCCGGCTATGAAGGGCAGCAACAACAGCGCGACGATTCCGATGGCAGGTCCGATCAGGAGTATCGGAGTTTCGGCCGATGGCGGCAGAAAAGACAGGACTGAATAGAGCCACAAGAAGAAGAAATCGGGACGTGGCGCGGTCTGAATAATCGTCGGGTCAGGTTGGCCTCCGGGGCCAAACGGGCCAAGCAAGACGGCGCAGGCGGCGATCGAAAGGAGAATGAAGCCGGAGAAGAATACGTCCTTCCAGACCGCGTACGGTACAAATGGGACCCCTTCCTTATGTGTAAGGTCGTGATATTCCTGCAGATAAGTAGCGCGTCGCACGATCCGTCCGGGCATGGGCCACTCATTGACTCCAAGTTTCAACACCATGAGCAGATGTACGCCTACAAATGCGATCAGCAATCCAGGAACTAAGAAAACGTGCACGGCGAAAAACCGGGAAAGGGTTGCACCCGCAATGATCGGACCTCCCAGCATCAGTTTCACAGCCCAAGGCCCAACCACCGGGACTCGACTCGCAATCGATGCGCCTATTCCCAGTCCCCAATAGGCGTCCTGGTCGAATCGGAGTACTTGCCCGGTGAAGGCCATCGCAAGAGTCATCAACAAAAGGAAAACGCCAATCATCCAGGTCAATTCTCGCGGGAACTTGTAGGCTCCGAACAGGAAGACCTGCACCATGTGGATCAGGACGATCGCAACCATGAAATTTGAGCCCCAGCCATGCAACCCACGAATGAACCAACCAAGCGAAATACCGTGATTGAGAATCTGTAGGCTGTTCCATGCCTCTCCCGCTGAGGGCACATAGACGAGAGCCAGAAGAATTCCTGTCACGATTTGAAGAATGAAACAGGTCAGCGCAGCGCTGCCGAAAACATAAAACCAACTGGCGGTCTCGCGGGGAACTGGATGCTCGGCGGTCTCGCGAATCGACGCACCAAGCTTCAAGCGTTGATCGAGCCAATCCCCGATTTCTCTGATCAAGCGCATGTCCGCCTCACGCCGGTCGCATTCGCCGTTGGACTCCCGGTGGTCGCCATTTCACCAGCCTTAATGAAAAGTCTTCCATCCTCGATTTTGTAATGGTAGGTGAACAGCCCGCGAGGCGGAGGACCGGAGGCGCGAGAACCATCTTGATAGTAAGCGCCACCATGGCACGGACACATAAAGAGGTTCGATTGCGGGAACCACCGTACGGGACACCCAAGGTGAGCGCAGTTGATGGCAAAGACCTGAAACGTCTGACCGTCCACGTTTCGAACCCAGCAGGCGATGTCTGCCGTTTCTCCGTCCCAGGGATTCACCACTGGATTTCGATACGTGGCCAGCCGGGTCTGACCTGCAGGAAACTGTTCCAGTCCGCCGAGAGACAGCCACGACTCATAGCCCGCCTTCCGACCTTGAACGACGGGGGAAAGGAGGTAACGGACGATGGGTACGGCAAGAACCAGACCGACGATACCGTTCAGAAGCATTCCGAGCTTCATTAGCATTGCCCGTCTCGACATTCCACGCGGTGCAGTCACGTTTGTTGCGGTCATGGAAGTCCTCCCGTAGAAAGATCATTGGAGGGATGGTGATATGGTTGACCCGGCAACGGTGGCCGCTGCGCAATCAGCCAGGCGACAACGTCGGAGATTTCTGGTGCTGACATTGGCCGGCCGGGCACGTCATTGCGCCAGTCCGGAGCTCCCCAGTCGGGGCGTCCTACAATCACGTTTGTTCGCAGATCCTGATCACTTACTAAGGCCAGATACGACCCGCTCACTATCGCGCTGGCTTTCTTGCTTCCTTTGCCATCAGATCCGTGACAACCCGAGCAGTAGGTTGCGTACACATCGGCGCCCTTATGAGGGTCGCCAGCATGTGGTTCGGTGTAGGAGGGAAGCGTGACGCCGCTCAAGCTTTCGGGCTTTGCCCAAGACCGGATTCCGCTGACGATGGCGTCGATTTGTTTATCCGTGAGCATGCCGCCTGCGCTTCGCGCGAACGCCGGCATCGGCGTACCTGGCACTCCGTTGGCAGCGGTCCGTCGAATCGCTGCATCGTCAGCGATCGCCAGAAAAACGGGATCGCTAAGAGGAACTGCTGCTCCTCCTTTGCCGTGCGAACCGTGGCATCCCGCACAGTTGTTCGCGTAGAGGGTATCGAACTCCAAAATCTGGTCGGGGGGGATCACGTCGGAGTCCGGGCCGGGCCGGCCGGGCGAACTGTTACAGGCAGAGGCCACAATCGCAAGCGCGGTGAATACGAGGAGAGAGTTTGGATGCTTCATCTCCGTCGGCCCTCTTCACTGTTCTTCTCGTCCATCGCCCCGGGCGCCTCCACGCCGGCTCGAATGGCGAATGGAACATGCTGCCAAGTTCTCACACGCTCTTGCTTGGAAACCACAACGCCAGCCACGACACCGAATCCGATTTGAGTAACCACGAACCACGCCCAGTTAATCCTGTCGCTGAGCGCTGGATTGAGGAATTCGAGAGCGCTGTGCAGCAGACCAGACCACAAAATGGGACCGATCACGCCCCCTAACAGAATCGGGCGGCGCGGAAACATCGGAAGCATAGCACCGTAAAGAAGCCCCACGAGCAAAGACGTAACTAAGTGGACGATAGAAGCGATGGCCAGAGCGTCCAGGTGAAAAGCAGAGATCTCTTCCGTTGTTGTTAGCGCCGGGAAAAACCCGGCAGCTAAAATATTGATTGGGTACCAAACGCTGTGGTACGCCACGATTCCGTAAATTACCGCGAGAACCGCCATGACCACACTTCCCGCCAAGCCGCCTTTCACGCCTGCAGAAATTGGATAGATTTCCAGCGGTAGGCGCGCCCGGTTTGGATCTTTCGTGATCAAATCGACTCGCGCCACCTCCTTGCGGGTCGTAATAATGGGGATCACCTCCGCTGAAACCGGGACGGTTTCGTGCTTTTCATGCGGGAGCACGTCGCAAAACCAACCGACCCATCCGATGACCGTCAAGATCGCGCCAAGAACGCTGATGTATGCGGCCGTGACTAGTCCCGCGAACAGTAGCGCCACGCCAAAAGCTGCAACAAGCGGCCAAGCTGTCGGCGCCGGCAGTTCTAAGGTGCCGCGCTCTCCTACTCGCGTTTCCATTGGTTCCGAGACCATTCTCCGACCCTTCTCTAACGCCCTATGATGTAAACCACCGTGAAGACCACAATCCACACGACATCCACGAAGTGCCAGTAAAGAGACAACACATCGATCCGATAGGTGTGCTGGGGTTGGATGTCCCCAAACAATGTGAACGCCATAACTGCGGAAAGGCAGATGAGACCAACAAGCACGTGAAATCCGTGCAGTCCGACGAGCGAATAGTAGGTGGTTCCGAACAGGTTGGTGCTGATTGTCAATCCCTCCTGATAAATCAGCCGATGCCATTCCTGGGCCGTGCCGTATAGAAAGAGAGCCCCCAGCACGATCGTCGCAAACCACCAGGTTCTGAAGCCTCCGATCTTTCCTTGACCAAGCGCATGCCCTGCGACGTGGATCGTCACACTGCTCGAAAGCAGACAAATTGTGTAAAAGATCGGTACTGCAAGAACGTCCTTGGGCAGGGGGCCGGTCAGACTCTTGCCCAGATCGAAAATGTAAGCCACAACAAAAATAGCGAAGATCGCGGCCTCGGCGGCGATCAGGGCGAACATTGCTACGTGTCCGCGCGACGGCAATTCCCCATCGAGTTGCGAATCGGACATCATTGTTGGCGTCGCGTTCATGGCTATCCGCCTGCTATTCGTACTTCCAATCTGGGTCGTCCGGGTGTTTGAGATCCCAGAGCGGGCGACGGCTTCTCACTGTTGGAACCGCGGCGAAGTTGTAGACTGGGGGCGGCGAACTAGTAGTCCATTCCAGGGTCCATGCGTCCCAAGGATCGCTCCCAGCGGCTTCGCCCTTGAAGCAGTGCCAGACCAAGTTGCCAACGAATGTCAAAATAGACAACGCTTGAAAGAAGACCCCAATCGTCACAATCAGATTCCAAGTGTCCCAGCCCCGACCCAGTTCGTATGTATAGATCCTTCGCGGCATGCCCAAAAATCCAGGGATGTGCATAAAATCAAATGTCAGGTGGAATCCCAGCACGAACAGCCAAAAGTGCAGCTTTCCCAAAGTTTCGCTGTACATCTTTCCCGTCATCTTCGGGAACCAGTAGTAGAAGGCGCCGAAAAGGGCGAAGAGGATTCCTCCAACGATGACATAGTGGAAGTGCGCCACGACAAAATAGGAATTCCCCAGCTGCCAATCGAACGGCGCCGCACTCAACATGATTCCGGTGAGGCCAGCGATCAGGAATTGAAACAAGAACGCGATGCAGAAGAGCATCGGCGTCTGGAAATGAATCTTTCCACCCCACATCGTCGCCAACCAGTTAAAGATTTTGATCCCGGTGGGAACGCCTATAGCCATCGTCGAGAGTACAAAGAACGTATTCGCATTCGAGCTCAACCCAACCGTGAACATGTGATGAGCCCAAACTGCCGTGCTCAGAAAACCAATGGCCACGGTCGCGGCCACCATGACGGGATAGCCGAACATTGCCTTACGAGAAAATACTGGGATGATTTCGGAAACGAAGGCGAAGGCGGGGATCACGAGAATGTAGACCTCGGGATGCCCGAAGATCCAGAAGAAGTGCATCCAGATTACCGCTGAGCCGCCCGCTTGCGTGTCAAAGAAATGTGCGCCAAGGTAGCGATCGAGGGTCAGCATGATCTGCGCGGCAGTCAGCGGGCCGATGGCGATTAGCACCAGGGCTGCCATCACCAGGTTGAGCCATGCGAACAGTGGCATTTTCCCTAGCTTCATACCTGGGCAGCGCAAACACAGGATCGTAGTCAAAATGTTGATGGCTGTGCCGATGCTTCCGAAGCCTGAAATCAACACCGCGAGCGTCCAAAAATCGGTGCTGTGCCCGCGAGAGAATGTCTGTGAGGTCAGGGGAGCATATGCAAACCACCCTACATCCGGAGCATTTCCCGCTCCATACAGGCCATTCGCTCCGACGAGACTGAAGTAAAGGAGAATGCCTCCGAGAGCAGACAACCAAAAACTGAAAGCGTTGAGACGCGGGAAGGCCATGTCTCTTGCGCCGATCATAAGCGGAACCAAGTAATTGGCGAACCCGAACATGACCGGCATGGCAACGAAAAAAATCATCGTCGTACCATGCATCGTGAACATCCGATTAAAAACCTGGGGCGAGACGAAGTCGTTCTGCGGGCGAATGAGCTGGATGCGCATGATCGTAGCTTCTATCCCGCCGACTAAAAGAAAGAACAATGCAAAGAGGATGTACAAGACGCCTAGCCGCTTGTGATCTACGGTTGTTACCCAGTCATGAAGCGAATCAACGAGAGCACGGGACGCCTCTTGCGGTCTGGGCAAAGCGATTGAGTCAGTCGACATCGAGCGTTTTGTCTCCTCACAAAGCTCAGCGAAGCGTCGTCAAATATGCTGTCACCGCATCCAGCTCTCGATCGCTTAACTCCATCGCTGGCATTCTGGATCCTGGTTTTATATCGTCGGGATTTCGAATCCATCGCCTGAGATTTTCTGGTGTATTTGGGGCAGCTCCGGCAGCGATAGTGTCCCGGCTCATTAAATGCGACAAATCTGGCCCAAAGCGTCCATCTGCCACGGTGCCCCCGATAGCGTGGCAGTTGATGCAGGCAGTTGTTTCAAAAATGTGCTGTCCCTCGGAAGCCGTGTCGCCTATGTGCGCGACTTGACTTTGCTCCTGAATCCAGCGGTCGAACTCCTCGCGTGACTGAACGTAAACTCGCAGAAGCATCTTGGCGTGTTGCGTTCCGCAATATTGGGCGCATTGCCCGAGATAAAGCCCCGTCTCGTGCGGATCAATCCACGTATGGTTTATCCGGTTGGGAATCAGATCGGTCTTGCCGGCAAGGCGGGGGATCCAGAAACTGTGATCGGTATCTGCCGACAGCAGCTTGATAAAAGTGGGGGTGGGATGTGCCGGGTCGCTCACCGGAACGTGTAGTTCATTCGCAGTCACGACCTGGAGGGCCGGATAGCGATACTCCCACCAAAACTGGTGCCCGATGGCGATCACTTCAATCGCGTTTGGGGGCTGGGCAGCTTTTTGGACGCTGGCAATCACACGTGCTGTCGCCATGAACAGCGCCACTACAATGAGAATCGGGATGACGGTCCACGCCAGTTCCACCTGATTGCTGCCGTACACCTGCGGAGGCTCTCGGCCGTCATCATCGGCTCTCTTCCTGAATCGGACAACCGCGTACAACAAGAGGCTGAAAACGACGACGAAAATCGTCGCGGTAACCGCCAGCACAAAAATAGACAATCCAAAAATCGTGTCAGCCGGAGTAGAAGCGGGCGCAAAAATATTCGTGGGGCTTAGATAGTGCACATCAGCCTGCGCGAACGTGGGGATCACGCTATTTTCTCCGTCTGTTCAGGCGATGAGCTTCCTTTTTCATGCACGAGAAGAGCTGGACGCGCCTCTCTGCCCGACATAGTCGGCGTTGGTAGTGCACGCAATTGGACGATGTCCTTTGAAAAACAAAGATCGAGCGCCCAGTCGAGTGCGACACGAACCTTCTTCTGTATGCCGGGAAGCTTGCTCAAGTAGATTGCACGCCAGAGCCACCATGCGAGGACTCCCGAGAACTTGACACCAACAATCTCTGCTACGCCTGTCCGTCGTCCGATTGTGGCAAGCAAGCCAAGGGTTTTAAACTTGAACGGCCGTACAGGTTGACTATTCATAGCGGCCACGATGTTGTGCGCCAGCACCGCGGCTTGCCGGGTGGCGTGCTGAGCAGTGGGCGGACAAGACTTGCCGGGCCGGGTCAGATCAGGGACCAGTGCGCAATCCCCTAAGGCCCATACGCCGGGCAAGTCCGGCACTTGAAGATATTCATTCGCTACGATATGGCCATGCTCCTTGTTGCACGGAACAGTAGCCACGAGTGGGACCGGCGTGATGCCAGCGGTCCAAATAATCATACGGCTCGGGATTCTCGTGCCGTCGCCCAGCACGACTTCTTTCCCGTCGTAACTTTTGACTGCGGTGTTCAGGTGAATCTCTACGCCTCTCCGACTAAGTCGTTTTTCAGCATAGCGGCCGAGGCTCTCGCCTAACTCGGGAAGGATCATCTGTCCGGCATCGACGAGCACAATCCGCAGCATCTTCTCGTTCAGGTGGTTGTAAAACTTCAATACTTCGCGCAACAGATCGTTTACCGCGCCGACGGTCTCAACTCCCGCGAAACCGCCGCCGGCTACGACCACGGTCATTAGGGCGCTGCGCTGGGCTTCATCCGGTTCCTCGTCTGCCAGTTCCAGCGCGTCAATGGCGCGATTCCGTACCACCAAGGCGTCGCCCAGCGTTTTCATGGTCAATGCGTACTCTTCGATACCAGGGATGCGGTAAAAATTTGTCACCGAACCCAAAGCGAGGACGAGTTGGTCGTAAGGTACATCGCGACAGTTCACTAAATCGCTTTGTCGAACTCGTACGTGCTTTTTGCCGAAGTCAACCGACTCGACATCCCCAATCAAGACACTGGTGCGCCGCAGCATTTTCCGCAGCGGCTGGACCACATCCGTGGCAGCGGCGTCAGCCCCAGCGACCTCGTGGAGCATCGGCGTAAAGAGAATAAAATTCTCCTGAGACACCAGCATCACTTCAATTTCCGGTGTGGCAGAGAGCCGCTTCTGCAGATAAAGCGCAGTGTACGCACCGCCAAAACCACCACCGAGGATCAGAATGCGTTTCTTATTTGCCGAAGCTTCCATGTCGTTCTCAAATCGTAGGCTGAGATGTGACCGGCTACAGATGGATCCATCTGGATCCACGATTTATAAGTGATAGGATTCATGTGCTCCACTAGCAAAACTACGAGCGTTGCAACAGAGTGCAATCGCTCTAGATTCCAGCCCGGTGGCTTATGGCTCTCCACACCATTTCCTTCTTAGTGAGTTCGCACCTGTGGCCTCAACGGGCACGCACAGCTAGGAAAACTCCGAGTTCCGCTCTGACGGCTTTTACGTACACTTGAGCGGGAAATAAAGAAGGACTCGCACCCATATGTAGAGAACGCTTACTGCCAAAGACCTAAATCGCCGCTTTGGAATTGCAGGCCTTGCGCAGATTCTGCCGGATAAGGCCGGGCTCGCCAAGGTATGCGTGACCACACCACAATGCAGCGGCAAGATGTCCTTGCACGGCGCTCAAGTCACCTCATGGAAAAGCCAGCGGGCGCGTAAGAAGTGATTCTCCTGCGCCGGGGTGCTTTTGCGACCTCCTGCTGGGAAGCGGGATCGCAACAGGGGCGGTTCTTGATGGCCCGATGGAAAATCGCGGGATTGGAGGGGAGGCCCGGATGGAAGCAGTTGCCATATCCTCTCCGGCGCGGCCCGCAGTTTCGTTTGCTCCCGAGAGTTTGGTCTTCGGCATTCAAACCGCGCCCATTTTGAATAGCTAGAGTGGTTATGGGCGCTTTGTGATGGTGCGACACCTGCGAGAATTAACGGGGTGTGCTTCGCACAGGCAGTTCGAGCCTCGAGAATAACAATAGGATCCGGCCACCTGTCAGATTTGCCAGTGGTTACGTTGTCGGCGAATCTCTAACTTAAGTGTACGGAACGCCGAACTCGTCTCCGCAGATTCTGGAGAAAAATGAAAACCACGCTGGAGCAACCTGACTCCGCATCCGCGATGCAGACGGCCCAAGCGCCGCCTGATTTCTCATTGGTCTTGGGCGGTCCTCTGTTTCGACTATGCCGGCGTGCCCGTCTGTCGGGAGATGCCCTGGAGTTGTTGCACCGCCGAGTCCTCGCTATCACACTATTGGCGTGGTTGCCGCTCCTGTTCTTGTCCGCGCTCGAGAGGCACGCTGTTGGCGCGTCCATCAAGATTCCATTCCTGCACGACATCGAGGCGAACGTTCGATTATTGGTCGCGTTGCCAGTACTCATTCTTGCCGAGCTTGTAGTTTATCGACGCATGAGTCCGGTTCGCCGGTTCATGGAAAGGAGCATTGTGCTGAGCTACGACGCGCCACGATTCAACGCGGCGATCAATTCAGCGATAGGGGTCCGTGACTCGATTGCCGTGGAAGGGACGCTGCTGGTTCTGGTCTATACGCTGGGGCTGTGGATCTGGCGCAGCCAACTCGCCTTGGGCGAACCCACCTGGTACGCGATGCCGGAAGGGAAGCATTTGCATCTCAGTTTGGCTGGCTACTGGTACGTCTTCGTGAGTCTTCCCATTTTTCAGTTCATTTTGATGCGATGGTATCTGCGCCTCGCGATCTGGTTCCGGCTGCTGTGGCAGATTTCGAGGCTGGACCTGCACCTGAGTGCGGCCCACCCGGATCGAGTTGGTGGGATCGGCTTTCTGGGGAAAAGTTCTTACTCCTTTGCGCCTATACTTTTGGCGCAAGGTACATTGCTGTCGGGCTTAATCGCTAGCCGCGTCCTATATGAAGGTCAGGCCTTGCTGTCATTCAAGATGCAGGCAGCCGGCTTCGTGGGCTTCTTCGTTTTGGTCATCCTCGGTCCCTTGGTGATGTTTACTCCTCTGCTTGATCGCGCCAATCGTAAGGGTTCAGCCGAATATGGCCTGCTAGCCAATCGATACGTGTTACGTTTTGAAGAGAAATGGCTGCGAGCCGTCGACCCGGAAACAAGCAAACTGCTCGGCAGTGCAGACATCCAGGCGATGGCCGACATGGCAAACGTCTACTCGAATGTGCGTCAGATGCGCCTGGTTCCATTCGGAACGGCCGACATAACCCGCCTCGCGGCCGCCACCGCCGCGCCTCTCTTGCCGTTGGCACTGACCATCTTTTCGGTTCCACAATTGTTGAGATTTCTGGTCAAAATCGTTTTTAAATGAATGCTCTCATCCTGCTGTCAGATTTGCCAGTTAAAGACGGTGGGCCACCAGCTTCCGCCTGCTCCAACGTGTGACCTTCGGGAGCGCCCTGAAATTGGAGTTCACGGTAAGAAACACCGGTGCTTCACCGTTCCGCTTTTAAGAAGCGTTGTATGCTTATTTCAGGGTAGGAGACGTCCGAAAGGCTAGCATTGGCGGATTCGATGGGATCGCCTATCTTGGCAACACAAACTCAAACTCCAAGAAATGGCGGAGGGGCGATGTCGTCCTGAGTTTCACCCCCGACGGCGCTTACGTCAGTACCCAGAATTCGCTACGACTTCCCGATCCTGTGCTGAATCGTTACATCCACACTGCCAAGCAGAATTCACTCACGACCGTGATTTGGAATCCCTGGCCGGCCGGAGCACGGGCGTGGCCTGATTTGGGACGAGACGGTTTGCGCCGAAGCCGCTAACATTCTTGAAGGTGCCGTCGCGCTAGTTCCGGGCCCCCACTTCCTCCAGAGGATTTTGCTCGTGCGAGTTTCTTGAAGCCTGACTGTTTCCAGGTAACTGCTCAATCTCACCTCGTTTCGTGTGCGGCGTCACGCCAATGGCTCGCCTAGAGGGCAACTGAGTGCAGCACAAGTCCATGAGCACCGTGCCGGCTCGGCCAACTGTCACAATTAGCAGTCCCCACGGAAGTGCCCTCAGGTTGTGAGCCGATCCATTCAATTTTCACTCTTGGGTCTGGACACAGAAGGAAACTGTCCAAAGTGACAGTGGCCATCGGAACCAGCGTTCAGTTAGAACTTGAACACGACGGCACCTACACTGCCGAAGAGGCTCTAAATCGGAAGCCCCAAGACTCGCGGGGTAGCGTGCCAGAGTTGTTGGAAAGCCGGAGAATTCTTGACGGCGATGGCAAATGACGAATGGCCGGAAGTGGGCCAGTCGATCACTTCCAAACGACTGATGAAGACACTGGAATCCAAGAGGGGGCGGCGGCCTGTGCGTTCTGCCGTCGGGGCTGGCTGGAATATCTCGGCCAGGCCACCTCGCCTCGAAGACGCCCGGCTGCTGGAGTACCGCCACCCCAGTGAGCTGCCGATGCTCTGTCTGGCGCTGGCGACGCTCGCCATCCTGCTGGTGGGAGCCGTCGTGTTCAAGCACAAGGGAATCCTACTCGGCATCGGTGGAATCTGGCTGGCGATGATCTTTGCATCGCTCCAGGCAGTCACGTACAACTTGTTGCGCGGCGTCGAAGTGACACCCTCACAGTTTCCGGCCGTTCATCGGATGATTCAAGAACTGCGCGAGAGATTCC
>Ga0210389_10000586_pt1 | contig 32339 bp, 26 predicted proteins | sample IncBWH28OmetaG_FD_160127 | JGI IMG/M metagenome (GOLD analysis project Ga0210389, IMG submission 160127) | Forest soil microbial communities from Barre Woods Harvard Forest LTER site, Petersham, Massachusetts, United States - Inc-BW-H-28-O ... | reverse complement strand
TCACCGAACCGTATCCCGATGCGCCCGTGGTCAATTCGGCCGCCAGCCCATCCCAGGCCGAAGCAGCGGCCATCATCGACCCCGAACCAGGACCGGCATACATCCGACCAGAATTAATCTCAGGCGGCAATGCACCGAAGTCAAACACCAACCCCTCCTCAACCGACCACGATAGGCGGTCTCGGCCGTCGCTATGCAGCCACGCTGCTGCGAATACCTGTAGTTCTGTGGCCCGCGCTTTTCGCCGGGCAGCCCGATGCGTTCCGGGCGTTCGTCGTCGCGCCGATACCAGGGATCATCCGCAGTTGTCGCTTTCTGCCTCGATATCCCATCAGTGTTTAACGTCTGCGAGCGACGCCTCTTCGTTGCTGAACCGCCGCTCGTCAGAGACTTTAGAGGGCGGAACCGGGCTAAGGGAGCCTTGGGGAGCCGGTGATGCCAACTATTCATTCCCCGCAAACTGTTGTTAAACCCCCGTTAAATACGGATTCCAGGCGGGTCGCCGCCACCTGCGGAAACGGCGAGCGCCGGGCCGGATCGTCGGCACGCCGCGACACGCTGGGTTCATGTCTGGTTCCGTCAGTCCTCTTCGAGAATGAGTGCCATCTCCGGGCAGGAGGCCACGCCGTCCCGGGTTAACTGTTCGTCCTCGGGGCGCACCTGGTGCTCTTCAAGGATCGAGTAGCCCGACTCGTCGATCGGGAAGAGGTCTGGATCGACCGCGTAGCACTGGGCGTGTCCCACGCATTTCGATTGTTCGAGACGCACTTTCACACCGGTGTCCTCTCTCGACTACTCCAGGCCGGATCGGGGCGGACGGATCGATACGTAGACTAACCGCCGCCATTCGATTGGCCCCCACTAGCCGGATTGGTGGGTGTTCACCGGGCATGCCATATTGGGCTGTGGCAGCACGGCTTGGCTGCGTAGTCGGGAAGCGACACGGACTAAAGGGAAGATTTTGGAGCGCATGAGCACTCTGGGCGAAGGCCAGGCCGGTGGGTTTTACTTACCGCGGCTTGAATACGCTGAACTGCCGTTGGCGGCCGATCGCGGGGTCGGATGGAAGACACTGCGCGACGCCGGGCCCGTGGTGTTCATGAATGGCTACTACTATCTGACGCGGCGCGAGGACGTGCTTGCTGCGCTGCGCAATCCCAAGGTCTTTTCGTCACGAGTGTTGCAGCCTCCGACCAATCCGCTGCCGGTGGTGCCGCTGTCGTTCGACCCGCCGGAGCACACCCGTTACCGCAAAATCCTGCAGCCCTACTTCAGTCCGCACGCGCTGAGTAAGTCTCGGCCGGTGCTAGAGCGCCACGCCACGGACATGATCGCTGCCTTCGCCGGCCGGGGTGAGTGCGAGGCGATGGCAGAGTTCGCGAGGCTGTACCCGTTTCAGGCGTTCCTCGACCTCTATGGCCTGCCGGTCGAGGATCGTGACACTTTGATCGGCTGGAAAGACGCCATCGTCGGCGACAAGGAATATCTCACCCTGGCCGAGCTCGAGGAGGGGCAGGTCGAACTGTTCGAGTACCTCACCAAAGCGGTCCAGGATCGCCGGGAAAACCCGGGCTCGGACATGTTGTCGCAGGTGATGACAGGCGGGGGCGACTTCACCGATCTCGAGCTGCTGGGCATGAGCCACCTTTTAATCCTGGCGGGTCTCGACACGGTGACGGCTGCGATCGGATTTTCTCTCTTCCAATTGGCACGCAGACCGCAGCTGCGCGCAGAGCTGCGCGATGATCCCAAGCAAACCAGGGTTTTCATCGAAGAGATCGTTCGACTGGAGCCGTCGGCACCGGTGGCGCCCCGGATTACCACCCAGTACGTCAACGTCGGCGGCATGACGCTACCGCCAGGCTCACAGGTGCGGTTGTGCATGGCCGCGGTTAACCGCGACGGCAGCGACGCGATGTCCACCGACGATTTGGTCTTGGACGGGAAGGTGCACCGACACTGGGGATTCGGCGGCGGACCGCACCGCTGCCTGGGTTCTCATCTGGCGCGCATAGAACTGGTCGTGATCGTCGGAGAATGGCTCAAGCAGATACCCGACTTCGAACTGCCTCCGGACTACATCCCCGAAATCAAGTTCCCGTCAAAGACCTTCGCGCTCAAGTCGTTGCCTCTGCGCTGGGTTTAGGCTGCAAAGCCTCCCGTAGAGGGTAGTCAAACCCAGCGCAGCGCCAGCCGTCCTACTTGCGTACGTCGGTCGCTGCCACCTGTACGAACACGCCGGTGTCTTCGGCCATCAGCAGGCCACGGCCGCGGGGCAACGGGCCGCCCTTCATCTTGCCGCGGATGAAGCCCTCGTCGGGGTCGGCGTCCATCACTAGCAACGGCGCATTCGCCTGGTGCAGTGCGCGCAACATCGGGTCGCTGCCCGCCGACGACCATCCACCGAACGTTCGGGTGATGATCACATGCAAGCCGACGTCGGCGGCCCTGGTCACCCAGGGAACAGCCTTGTGCAGCGGCGAGTCGAAGCCTGGCGGCAGCTGCTGGATGTCATCGACGATCAAGAAGATCTCCGGTCCGCTCCACCACGACCGCGACAACAGCTCCTCCGCGGACAAACCGGGCGGAGGCTCACGGCCGGCCAACGCCGCCGACAGCTCATTCATCATGGCCTGGACGCCGTCGAGGTTGTAGGCGAACTTCTCCACATAGTCGGAGCCCAGCGCGGTCAGCAGCTGACGGCGCGGGTCGACCAGCCATACCTGCGCGGACGGCCGCCCGCGAGGCGGCGGCGCACTGCTGGAACCGGGCGCGTAGAGCCGGCCGATTTCGGACATGATGGTGGCCAGCGCGGTGGTCCGCCCACATTCGCGTCGACCCGTGATCATCAAGTGCGCGTTCTCGGCGAAGTTCAGATAGACCGGCTGCAAGTCCAATTCCGATATTGCCCAGGCGATTCCACCGACGCCGACCCCCTGACGGGTGTCCCGCGCGGCCAGCTCGCGTACTTGTTCCACGCCGAACCGGGCCGGCAACCGCCGCACCGGCGAGGCCTGGCCGCTCGCGAGCCGGCTGACCGCCGCGACCACACTGTCGGACTCGAACACGTTCTTGGGTGTGTTGGCCAACGCGGGCCGGGCCACCAACGTGTGCAGGCCCGCCTGCGGGTCGCTGTCGAGTCGGACGTAGTTGACGGCGACCATGCCGCGTCCTGGCTTGACCGGAACGTCCTTGGCGAACCGGGAACGCACCAGCTTGGCGTCTTCCACCGCGGCCAAGCGCAACTCGACCCGGGAACCGAAACCGCTGCGCACCGGCGGCCGCAGCTCCGATTCGCGATCGGCAGTGACCACCACGTGCACCCCGAAGGAGGGTCCCTGGTTGATGATCACGTTTACCTGCTCGATCAGCACCTCGTTTTCCTCGGCCAATGCCCGGTAGTTGTCCACCACTAGGTAGACATCGCCAAACCCGTCATTGGGCACCGGGCCCGGCTCACCGCCGAACTTCCGGCGCCGGAACACCTCCATCGACGCGATTCCGTATTCGAGGAAGCTACGTTTGCGCTCGCGGACCAGCGCCAGCAGTTCCGCCACCGTACGGCGCACACCGTACGGATCCGTGGGACCGGCGACCTCGCCGACGTGGGGCAAACGGGCCACCGTGGTCAGCGCGGTGCTGCTGTAGGCCAGGCAGTAGAACTGAACCTGCTCCGGCGTGTGCGTCAATGCCGCCGAGCAGATCAATGTCTGCAGCGCCGTTGTCTTGCCCGAACCACCAGCGCCCAGAATCAGGACGTTGGCGCCAGGCCCGGAGGTGTCAACCGTCCACGGCGGCTGGTCATGCTTGAACGGACGGTCAATGATCCCGATCGGGAACACCAGATTCTTGGCGGTGCCGTAGTCGTTCTGCCACTGGCGGCCGAGGGACCGGTTGACCAACTCGTCGATGGCGACGGGCTCCGTCAGCGGCGGTTGCCATAGCCGGTAGGGCTCGAAGTCGATCTTGCGCAGCTGATCGATGATCACCGTTCCGACCTTCGGCGTCCTGATGCCTTCTTCGTCCTCTTCCTCTGCGGCCCCTTCCGCCACGAGCGCTTCGCCATTCGAGTAGAGGGCCTCCCGGTCGAGATCAGGCCCGCCCACGCTCACCTCGAGCGGCGTGAACGAGTTGGTAAACAACTGCGGGCGAACGTAGTCGATGCTGTGCGCCAACGCCGGCGCTTCGTCGCCGTCGACGGTTATCCCGCGCGCGTAGTAATCCCGCCACAGGAATTCGGCCTGGAATCGGACGACGTCCTCGAGACTCTTGCGGAAATAGCCCAGACCCGCCTGGGCCGGCAGGTTCACCGCGTTCGGCACACCGGCCGCCTGCGCCGCACCGGCGGTACGCGCCTTCAGCACCAACCGGTAACCCATGTTCTCCATGAGCTTTTCAGCGCGGCTTTCAATGGTCTGCGACGCCATCATCAGGTGGATCCAGTAGGCGCGGCCCTGCCGGCCGATCGAGTCGAGCACGTCGACGGCCGTCGGCATGATGCGGAACCATTCGTAGAACTCGTCGATGACCACCACGAGCATCGGCAGTGGCATCATGTCCTGGCCGCGCGCCCGCATCCTGGACCGAACGGAGTTGTACTCCTTGGCGTCGTCCACGCCGGCGCTGTCGCATACCGCCTTGCGGCGGGCGATCTCGCCCCACAGCGCGTCCAGGAAGCGCTCCATCAGCGCCTGGTCTTCTTCAAGGTCGGTGATGATCCGCGACACATGCGGCACCCCGGCGAACGGCTTGACCGCCGACCCACCCTTGAGGTCGGCCAACACAAACTGCAGCTCCTCCGGCGGATGGCCGAGCATCAGCGATTCGATCACGGTTCGCACCAGCGTCGACTTACCCGAACCCGTCGTCCCGGACATAACTCCGTGCGGGCCGTCGCCGCCCTCGTCGAGCGATTTCATGTCCAAGAACAGCAGCTCGCCGTTGTCGGATCGATTACCGAAGGGCGCCCGCAATCGCGACCTACCCATCGAGTCGGTGCGGTTGCCCCACAGCGTGTCGAAGTCGATGTCGGACGGATCGTCAATTCCGTAGTAGGCCATGATGTCTCGGGCGCCGATGTGGGACACCCGCTGGCCGATCTCTTCGTACGCCTCGGCAATCCGCCAGCGCGCCACCTTCTGGGAGAACTCTTCTGCCTCCGCGATGCTGAGGTGGTCGGTGAGGGCGAAAAACCACGGCTTGTCGTCGATCACCATCCAGGTGTCGCGGTCGCGGGGAAGCGTCTCGATCACGCCCTTCTTGTCGAACTTCAACGCCCGCTCCGCGACGGAGGTCCACATCGACGCGCCCGTCAGGTCGAAGAACGTCACACCGTCGACGCCCTCGGCGCTGATCACGTACTCCCATTGGGGATCAACGACGTCGGCGATGATCACCGTGTGAGGCGTCGGGGTCTGCGCCGACGAACTCGCGTGCCGAGGCGTAAACGACCCGCGGCCGGCGAACAATTCGGCTTGCTCGGCGGCGAACTCACGTACCGAGCTGTAGACCATCCGCGCACTGCCCGCTGCATCCTGACGCCGCGAGTCACCGAAATGCGGCAGCCACTTCACCCAGTCCCATTCCTCCAAATCGGAACTGACGACGATCATCTGCACATGATCGGGCCCGTGGGAGAACGCCAGCTGGCAGACGATGGACCGCATCAAGCCCAGCACCTGCTCCCGGTCCCCCATGAGGGCGTACCAGGGCTCGACGAGCAAGGAAATCATCTTCGGCAGGTTGTAGACGACGCTTTGATAGCGCCCGAACTCCTGAAGCGCCTTACCGGTCACCGGCTCCAGCTCGATGTCGGTCGGCATGTTCTGCGGCTCGCCCCAGGTCACCTCGGGACGCGTCATGCCCACGCCGACACGGACGACTCCAAAGTTGAGGTCCTTGCCGTCGGGCTTGCGCTCCCACATCCGGGGCGATCCCACGGCAGCCGCCAGCGTGGTGGGCGCCGGATGGAACCACCGGTAGTTGTCGTCCATGCTGTCCGCCGACTCGTTAGCGGTCTCGCGCAGCATGTCCAGCATCAGCATGAACTGAGCGCGCATCGCGTCCAATTTCGGCCGGCTCATCTGTTGTTGGCCGCCGAACCGGCCGCCGAACATCATCATCATCATCCCGCCGACCATGAAGATCGGGAAAATCGAGCCCACGCCGCCGAACACGTGCGAACCGCTGGCGAAGGTCATGGCAACCATGCCGCCCAGCAGGCCGATCACTACGACACCGACCACAATCAGCCACCAGGGCTTGCCCTCCGGTGGCGGAATGCTCAGCGGTGTCGGAAGGACGATGTTCTCCGGCTTGATAACCGGAGGCTTTTCCGGTGTCGGTCGCGCAAATCCACGTTTCACTTCGGTACCACCAACTCTGCAGGGGTCATATCCATCGGTAGCGTGTCGTGCTGCACCAGCGCGTCTGCTCGTGACAGCGTCGGCCCTTGTGGCAATAGCCGCAGCGCCACCCACGGCGCGACGCTAGGTGTTCCCTTCAAACCCAACGCCTCGCGCGCCTCGCGGGTGTCGTCCACCCCGAACCGCGCGCCCGCCTCCGTGAGCCACCACAGCGATTCGGTTGTTTGTGATGCCGGATTGTTGCCAGTGACGGCAACGAAGTTCGCGAAGTTCGGCCCGAAGAAGACCTGGTCCGCTTCGCGGCCAGTCGTGTCCGACTTCACCAGCGTTACCACCTTGCCCGCGTCGGATGTCTTGACCGGAATAGTCGGCCCGGTCACCACCTGCTCGCGCGCCCGGTTCTCACCGGCGGTCCGTTCCCACCACCAGCAGGTCGACGGATTCTCCCGAATGTCCACGACCTGCAACGGGTCGTCCGGATAGGCGGAAAGATCCAGCTTGTTGACCACCGGCATCTTTGCCAACGCGGAGGGTTCCACCGTTACCGGTTTGGTGTTGCCCGGGCCGCCGGCGTTCTGCATGATCTGGGCCACCAGCGGCGGCAGCGTCTGCACGCCATCGGGCAACACCAGCGAATACTGTTGCGGACCACTGATTTGTGGCGTCACGATCACCGTTCCCACCGGACCGGGAGCCCCCTGGAAGGTAGCCGGGCTCCCCACGTTCGGCACCTCCGGCACCACCAACTCGGGTCCCACCGGCAACGCATCGAACAACGCCCGGCTCATCGGGCGCGCCTGACTGACTTGCTCCGGCGTCAACCCCAGCGGCAACAGCACCGACCGGTTCGTCGCATCGATGCGGGACCGTCGTCCCTGCCGGATGACCCACGCATCTCCGCCGTAGTTGAGTACCACCGCGTCCGACCCGGTCAGTACCCGCCGGTGGCCCGAGAGGTCCGGGGAACCGTCGATCACCGTAACCGTCACGCCTTGCGGTGCCCCGACCCCGGACGAGGTGGCCACGGTGTCGCACACCAGCCACGACGACGTCTGCGGAGTCTTGGGCGCGAACTCCGACGGCGCACCCGGGATGCCCACCATCGGCCCGTGCGGCAGGGCGGCGATCTGGCTTGACCGAACCGAGTGCGGGTTGTCCGGCCGCCCGGTGATCAGTCGCGCCGATGCCAAATTCAGCGCCGGGTACAACCTGTCGCCCACTCGGACGAACAGTGCGCCCGAGTCCTTGTCCGCGACAATCGGCGACTCACTGAGCTGACCCGACGGGCTGATGAACGAGTACAGCAGCGCCCCCAGGCAGATCACCAGCGCGGCGGAAACCGACGCCACCACCGCCAGCGTCTGACGCCGGCCCGGTTCGATCTCCATGCGGACGCGCCACCGGGTCAGCGCCATCGCGGTTCTGCGCGCTAGGAACTGATAACCCGTCACCTGGGTCCGCGTCGACAGCCCGAGGCCGTAACCCGACCCCCGCTGCCCGCGGTTCTCTCCGGCCATGTTAATTCACCGTCCGCTCTGGTAGAACGCGTGGGTATTGGCTGTTCGGCCAACCCCATCGATAACCGTAAGGCACCCGCACAGCGCTCGCCACGCGGCGCTGTGCGCATTCACCTATGCATCTCGCTATGTCCATGAATCCGTTGGATCTTCGGTACGTCGCGAACGGTGCCAGAAGCAGCCTTCAGCGCCGGGCCACCACTTCGCATATCCCCCACCCGATCCGCACTGGATTCATCGTGTCTCCACAGGGCATGTTAGCGGCGGATCGCCGAGTCGTCCTGTCGAATGTGTTATTCGGCGCCTGCTTGCCTGACCTGCGAAACAATGATGCGGCACGCGGTCCGTACGATCAAACCCAATCGGGCCCGGCGCCCCGCCTCTTTCCGGGCGCGTGCGCGGGCCGTGTCGTCGCAGAGCGGCTCCGAGACGCAAGATGGGCGGCATGACTGAGCTCGCGCCCTCGCTGGTCGAACTTGCCAGGCGACACGGCATCGCCACTGGGTACGTGGACTGGACCGGCCGGCAGGTGCTCGTCTCCGAGACGACCCTGGTGGCTGTGCTCGCCTCCTTCGGCGTCACCGCCAGCACCGAGCAGGACCGGAATATGGCTCTGACTAGGCATTTTAGGTCTTATTGGGCGCGTCAGATGCCAGCCACCGTCATCGCGCGAACCGGCGCACCGACGCGGTTCTGGGTGCATGTGAGTCACGGCGCACCCGCCGAGGTGTGGTTGCAGCTCGAGGATGGCTCGATGCGGAGCGGGGTGCAACAGGTGGATAACTTCACCCCGCCGTTTGATCTGGACGGACGCTGGATCGGCGAGGCCACCTTCCTGCTGCCGAGCGACCTGCCGCTGGGCTATCACCGCGTGCATCTGCGTTCTGCTGACTTCCAGACCAGCACAGCGTTGATCGTTACGCCGGATTGGCTGGGGCTGCCTGAGCGGCTCGGAGCCGGCCGCGGGTGGGGCCTGGCCACACAGCTCTACAGCGTGCGGTCCCGGCAATCGTGGGGTGTCGGCGATCTCACCGACCTGACCGATCTCGCGGTGTGGTCGGCGTCCGGGCATGGCGCCGACTACCTCCTGGTCAATCCACTGCACGCGGCCACCCCAACGATCCCGATGGAGCCTTCGCCGTATCTGCCCACGTCCCGGCGTTTCTTCAACCCGCTCTACATTCGCGTTGAGGCCATACCCGAATACGCCGACCTGACCAAGCGTGGCCGGGTGCGCCGGTTGCGGTCCGACGTTCAACACCGGGCCGGCCAGCTGGACAGCATCGACCGTGACAGCGCATGGGCGGCTAAGCGGGAGGCGCTCAAGCTGCTTCACCGGGTGCCGCGCTCGGCGGGTCGCGAGCTGGCCTACGCGGCCTTCTGCGAGCGTGAAGGTCGCGCGCTCGACGACTTCGCCACCTGGTGCGCGCTGGCCGAAAAGTACGGCGCCGACTGGCATTGCTGGCCGAGTTTCCTGCAGCACCCCACCGGTGCCGGTGTTGGCCGTTTCGCCGAGAAATATTCGGCCGCTATTGATTTTCACCGCTGGCTGCAGTGGCAACTGGACGAACAACTCGCCGCGGCCCAGTCGCAGGCGGTGCGGGCGGGAATGGCGTTGGGGATCATGCATGACCTGGCCGTCGGCGTGCATCCGAACGGGGCCGACGCGTGGGCCCTGCAGGATGCGCTGGCGCTGGGCGTGACCGCGGGTGCGCCACCCGATGAATTCAATCAACTCGGCCAAGACTGGTCGCAGCCGCCGTGGCGGCCGGACCGGCTGGAGCAGCAGGAATACCGACCGTTTCGTGCACTGATCCGGGCTGTGCTGCGCCATGCCGGCGCCATACGCATCGACCACATCATTGGATTGTTCCGGCTGTGGTGGATCCCCAACGGCGCGCCGCCCACCGAAGGCACGTACGTGCGCTACGACCATGAAGCGATGATCGGCATCGTCGCCCTGGAAGCGCACCGGGCCGGGGCGCTTGTCGTCGGCGAGGATCTAGGCACCGTCGAACCATGGGTGCGGGACTACTTATTATTACGGGGCCTGCTGGGCACCTCGATTCTGTGGTTTGAGCTGGATCGAGACGGAACCGGCGGTCCTCTGCCGGCCGAGCGCTGGCGCGAGTACTGCCTGTCTTCGGTTACCACCCACGATCTCCCGCCGACCGCCGGCTACCTGGCCGGCGACCACGTGCGGCTGCGCGAGTCCCTCGGGCTGTTGACGCAGCCCGTCGAGGCCGAACTCGCGTCCGACCGGGCCGAGCTGCAGGCGTGGATGGCCGAGTTGCGCCGGGTCGGGTTGCTGGGAGACGGAGAAGACGACCCGGAACAGATAATCCTGGCCCTCTACCGGTACCTCGGCCGCACGCCATCACGCCTATTGGGGGTGGCGCTGACCGACGCGGTCGGTGACCGCCGGACGCAGAACCAGCCGGGCACAACCGACGAATACCCAAACTGGCGGGTTCCGCTGACCGGACCCGGTGGCCGGCAGGTAATGCTCGAGGACGTGTTCACCGATCGCAGGGCTGCCACGCTGGCCGAGGCTGTGCGCGCTGAGATCGCCCCACGAACGATGTAGGCCTACCTGTTAGCTTCGGGTGCCATGACGGTCCCCCCGAAGTTTGCAGTCGTCGCCCCGGTCGCCGACGGTGTCACCGCGGACCCCGACTGGATGGTGAGCTTTGCGGGCCACCTCGAGTTGTGCGGCTTCGAATCGATCGTCGTCGTAGAGCACACCGTCCTGGTCACCCGGTACGACAGCGTCTATCCCTACGACAATTCCGGACGAGTCGGGCTGGCGGCGGACTGCCCCATCCCCGACCCCCTCGATCTGCTGGCGTTTTTGGCCGGCCACACCAGCCGGCTGGGGTTGGCCACCGGGGTGTTGGTGCTGCCCAACCACCACCCGGTAGTGCTGGCGAAACGCGCTGCGACCGTTGATGCGCTCTCGGGCGGCAGGCTTCGGCTGTGCGTGGGCGTGGGTTGGCTCAAGGAGGAAATCGAGACCTGCGGTGTGGAATTCGACAGCCGGGGCAGGCGGGCCGACGAACAGCTGGCTGTCTTGCGGACGTTGTGGGGCGACCACAGCCAAGGGGCGTCCTATCATGGCGAGTTTTTCAACTTCGATGACGCCATGTGTTACCCCAAACCAATTGCGGGCGAACGGCTTCCGGTTCACATTGGCGGGCACACTGGGGCGGCCGCGCGCCGGGCCGGGCGCCTCGGTGACGGTTTCCAGCCGCTCGGGGTGACCGGTCCGCGCCTTGCTTCGCTAATCGCGTTGATGCGCGAGGAGGCGTCGTCGGCAGGCCGCGATCCGGCGGGCCTCGAGGTATCACTGGGCCACATGGTCAGCAAGATCGACGCCGGGCGCGCGGGTGGCCTGGTTGATCAGGGCGCCGACCGGATTGTGTTGGCGATGCCGCCGACCACCGACATCGAACAGGCCAAAGACATCCTGTCGGCCTGCGCGCAGCGGCTGTCATTGGTCTCGTGAGTACTCTTCCAATAGCCGACCGGGCGGCCCTCAGCGATCTGGTGCACCGGTATGCGGCCGATGTCGATGACCGTCAATTCAATTCTGTGGCAGAGCTTTTCACGTTCACAGCCGAGCTGACGGTGCCTGAGCCGCCGGCCGAACTGCGGCCGATCCATGCGCACCGGGGTCGGGCCGCCATCGTTGCAGCGGTCGCCACGGTTGCCCAGACCGTGCGCACCGAGCACGCGATCGTCGGCGAGGTCTATGACGAGGTCCCCGGGTCCCGCGGCGCGTGCGGTCGCATTGCGTGCATCGCGCATCACTGGACCGAACGCGCGGACGAGGTCATCGATGTGGTCTGGCATCTGCGCTATGACGACGAGTATGAGTTGACCGATGCGGGCTGGCGGATTAGCCGTCGGGCCCTGACGATCCTTGCTATCGAGACCCGGCCGGTGCGTCGTTTGCTGCCGCGCGACCCGTCCTAGGTTTTTCCTCGCCGATCCCATCGCCCGCCGGGCGGCTGCGTGCTGAGTCGCAGCGAACTCGTTTGCTTCGAAGCTAATTCGGGTAATTCGAGTACGGCTCTACAGCGGAGGAGACGCTCATGGGGGACATCTTGCGCGGCCCTGTCGACCGGGGGCGGATCACAAGACGGTGCGCGGACGAATCGGTGCAGGACTCGGTGAGGACGCACGGGCTCGTCGTGGTCGCGGCAGTTGTACTGACGTTTGTGGTCTGCCTGGCCAATTTCGCTCTTGGTCACATCGGCGCCGGCGTTGCGGCCGTTATCGCCGGATTGCTGGTCTTCGGGGCCGGCCTGGCGTGGCTTGCCATGGACCGCAGGCGGATCCGCCAAGCCGAACGGGACTGGCTGATCGACCACCCCGCGCGGTGACTGGTTTCCGGTTATTGCAGGGCAGCGAGGTTTTTCAGCGAGTCGCGCACGTCGGACCAGAGGACTCTGGCGACGAGCTTTCCGATCGACCCGCCGAGCAGGCCACCGTTTAGATCGGCGGTGAGGTGAAACGTTGATCCGGGGTTGTTGGCGGTGACGCTCATTGCCATTGAGATTCGGATTCCGCCCCTACCGTGACCCTGCAGCTCAATCGATTTCGGCTCGTCGTAGTGGGTGACTTTCCAGTGAATGACGTTGCGGAAGCCCTTGACTTTGATCAGCGAGGAGACGGTGGTGCCCTCCTCGATCGTCGACGGAACCGTGCCGCGCCATCCGCCGAAGATCGTCATCCATTCATCGAATCGACTCAGGTCGGAAGCCAGCTTCCAGGCGGACTCCGGTTCCACGTCCGACGACGTCGAAACATCTACTCGTGCCATGTCTTATCCGCTCCCCCTGAGACGGTCACATCAGCGCATACCCGGGTGCGGTGATCGGAAAACCAGCGGCTAGGAACCACTCCAGAAGGAGTCCAACGATTCGGCGACATCGATGACTTGCGCGGCTTGGGCCTGCGGAGCGTCGATCTCTTCGGCGACGTACTGGGCGACAAATCGGCGGATTTCGCCGTCGACGCCCGCGATGATGCGCAACACCTCGCCGCGGATGGACGTGGACGACACATTGACGGTGATATCGGAAGGCCGCGGTTTGGCGACGTCGACGATCAACACCAACGGCTCGGCGGCGCGTGCCGTGGCGCGCAACGCGATATCTCCGGTGACCGCGAACCGCTGCTTATCGAGCCGTAGATCGAGGAGCAGATCGATCGCCAGCGGGATGTGGATAACGAACGTGATGAGATCACCAAGCTGCCGAGTGACCCGGGGGTCTTTGATCTTTACATTGGCGCTGACTTTTGCGATTTTGCCGGGCCCCTGAGCAATCGGCTCCATTGCGAACTCGCTGCCCGCGATATCGGCGAATGCGGCAGCGACGCGTTCCGGGGTGACGGCGACCTCGAAGAATTTGCGTCCGAACTCTTCGTAGGTGACGTAGTCGTGGTTTTGCATAGGTTTATACCGTCTCACGTCACCTGCCGAAACGGCCGCTGATCTGGTCGAGTCGCACAAATTTCGCGTCGGATGCGGCCTAGCGAACAGGGCGTGGTATCGCGACGCGACCAATTGTGAGGAACACCACAAGCAGCCACTTCGATTCGGTGTGTCGGGCGGCGGCCTGCCAGGCTGGAGTACTTGGAGGTGTTGGAGTCTGATGTGCGCCTACGAATTTACGGAGCCGCGCTCGGTGGTAGCGCGGATCGAGGGGCTGCTCACTTGGCTCGGCGGCGGACACTGGCGCGAACTCGGTGAGCGCCACGAGCGGTCCACCCATGCTGTCGCCGGCGCGATTGTGGTGTTCGGAGCAGCGCTGGCCTGGCTCGTCGCGAGCTTAGCCGTGCGCGAGTCGGTACGCTTGCCGATGCTGGCCATCCTCGCGCTCACCCTCGTCTTCGGTCTGCTGGTCGGCGCGGTGACGCGCGGCATCGCCGGCGGCCCCCGCCGGGGCTGGCCAGGCACAGCGGGCCGCGCCTCGGTCGCGGTCGCGCTCGGCGTTGTCGTGGGGGAGCTTGCCGCGCTCGTCATGTTTTCCGGCTCGATCGAGCATCGTCTCGACCAACGGGCCCTCCGCACCGCCGATTCGGCGCCGGCCGTCGCGCAAGCGTCGGCATCCCTCCAACAATCACGAGACGCGCGCGTTGCACTCGACAACGCCGTCCAGCAAGCCCGCGAGGACCAGGACAAAGCGTTGGTCGTCGCGCGCTGCGAATACAACCCCACGCCGGCCTGCCCGCAGACCCGAATCACCGGCGTGCCCGGTGCCGGACCCGAAACGCGAACGGCAAACGAGCTTCTCGTCGACGCGCAGCATGAGCTGGACAATGCCTTGGCGGTTCGCGATCGCCAAGCACCCGGACTGAACGCCAGGGTCGCGCGCGACGAGCAGGCGCTGGCCGCAGCGCGCCAAAGCGTGGTCGCAGACGCTGGTCGGGGCCTGGGTGCGCGCTGGGTGGCCATGAACGAGCTCACGTTCGCCGGCACGGGAGCGCTGGTGTTGCGGCTGCTGACGATCGCGTTCTTTGCGCTGCTTTACCTGCTGCCGCTAGTCCTGCGGCAATGGCGCGGCGAGACGACCCACGATCGCCACGCAGCCGCGCGCGCTGAGCGCGACTGCGCCGAACTTGAGGCCGACACAGCGATCGCGATCAAACGCGCAGAGGTTCGCCGTGAAGCCGAAATCATGTGGGCTGAGCATCAACTCACCCAGGCCAGACTCGCCATCGAGGCCCAGATCGAAATCGACCGCGAGCAGCAACGCCGTCGCGTTGTCGAAGCGTTCGAGGGTCCGGTGCGCGCTTCATCGGAGCGTACCTTCGAGCCTGTGGAGGAAGACATGTACCTGCCGATCGCGGCTGAAGCGGAGGCAGCCAGCCGAGCAGCCGCCCAATTGCCCGCTGGAGCAAAGCATGCCGGCGCCGACGCCCTGGAGAACTTGCCGGCGCAGGTCGAGTCACGCGGCGAAATTGAGCCGCACGTTGAGCGCGGGACGGCGTTGATCCCGTCGATACCTGACGCCACCAAGGCTGCGGCTCGCTGGATTCGCCCGCTGATCCCGCCGTTTGTTGCGCGCGTGATCGACAACACGACTCAGCCGCTGCATACCGCGCGTCAGGTGTTCGAAGACGTCGAGGAGATCGCGTTCTCGTTCAAGCGCACCCGCAAGGTGACGGTCGACACCGAGATCAACGAACAACCGCCGGCCGCATCGGCGCCTGCCGAAGTGCCGACCCACACCAGCCGGATCGAGTCGTCGCGCGGCGAGCACGACCACGCGACCCACGCGCAGCGCGACGACGAGCTAGGTGCCTATGAGCAGTATTCGTCGTTGCAGGGGGTACCCCCGAAAGACCTGGCGCGCCTGTCTCGTGGGTCGACCGAGCGCCACGGCCACCGTGAGCTAGTAGAGCGCGATGGGCCACGCGAACTGCGTTCACCCGAGGGGCAGCGCGAATTACCGCCCGCAGAATAGCTAAATGACGTTTCCGCCGGGCACCCGGTCGAGGCGTATTATCCAGCCCACGGGACGGAGTGGTTGAGGACCTGATCCCGGATCGAGAGCAGGACAAAGACCTCGTGGATCTCGTGGATCCCCGACGGTAGCAACGGTAGGGTGGAACCTCGCGGTGACAATGGGAAGATCGATCGTGGCGCCGGCCGGCACATGAAGGTCAGCCTGTTCCTCGCCGACGCAGCGCAAGCCGATGCCCAATCCGGAAACGTCAATGCTCTCGGTCTGGGTTGGCGGCAGTGCCAAACGCCCACGCCCGCTTTCGCTTTGGTGCTGTTTCTGGACATCGACTGGGATGAGACCAACAAACAGCACCGGCTGAAATGCCAATTACTTACCACCGACGGCGAACCCGTGACAGTGCCGGGGCCGCAGGGGCCTCAGCGGATTCTGTTTGAAGCGGCTGCCGAGGCCGGCCGGCCCCCTGGGGCGGTCCACGGCACTTCGGTGCGAATGCCACTCACCGTAAACATCCCGGCCGGAATGCCGCTGGAGCCGGGAATTTACGAGTGACGTGTCGAGGTCGAAGACTTTGAGATGGCCACGGCCGTCGAGGGTTTGTTCTGCTCGGGCCGGGCCACCCGTCGGCGCCATCCGAGTAAACTGCGAAAGAGAAGCGCGAAGTCCGCCGATCAGGGCTGAAATCTGTTGCGCTGGTGTTGACTTCGCAGAGTACGGTTCTTTGACAGACGATTCGTCGCACCCCGCGCAAAGCCCGGGCGGCCTACTCGTTGCCGAAGGCGTCGTAGAGTTCCGGCAGGAAGCATGCGCCAGACGACCGGGGTGGATCAGCCAGAGCGCCCGAGGCGGGCGGTTTCTTCCACGAGATCGGCGGCGCTGGAAATGCTTTCGGCGGGTTTGGTCATCTGCGCGGCGACCTCGGCGGCTCGCGTGGCGCATTGCGGAGTGAGGATGGAACGTAGGTCCGCGACCAATGATTTCTCGGTGGTGGCCGAGAATTGCCGCCCAGAGCCGACTTCCAGCTGCTTGACCGCCGCCGCCCAGATCGGCTGATCGAGCCAGGACCAGAGGATCAATGTGGGGATTCCGGCCCGCATGCCCGCGGCGGTGGTGCCGGCGCCGCCATGGTGCACGACCGCGCGACAAGCAGGAAGGATGGCCGCGTGGTTTACCGTGCCCACAACCTTGAGGTGGTCGACATGCGGTATGTGGGTGAAGTCATTGGGGCCGCTGCAAATCAACGCCCGCTCGCCTAACTGCGTACAGGCCGAGCTGATCATGGCGACCGTGTCAGCGAACGATGCGACCGGCGTACTCCCAAAGCCGAAGTAGATCGGCGGCGTTCCATCGGCAATCCACGACAAGACCTCGTCGTCGGCATCCGCCGCCAACTCCAGCGTGAGCGCGCCGACGAAGGGCCGTCGGCCACCGGATTCCACCCAATCGGCCGTCGGCCCGGGCAAGCAGAGCTCGTCGTAGGCCTGGATCTCCAGCGAGCCTTGTTCCCTGGGTTCGGTCGCCTCCGGCAAACCCAGTGCGTGGCGTTGGGCGCCTTCAGCCTCCTTCGTTATGCTCGAAGACAGCCATCCAGAGGGCAAAAGCCGCGCCGGGAAGAAGTGCAGCGCAGCCAGCGGAATGCCGTAGTGCTCCGCGACGTTCGCGGCCAGCGCCTGCTCGTTGATACCGGCCAGGAGCACGTCGGCCCCGTTTGCGAGCGATGTCAGCGTTGCGCTTTTGTCCGCCCAGACCTGAGTAACGTGCTGCAGCATATCGGGCAACGCCCTGATCGGATTCTGAAGGAGGCGAACGAAGCCCGACGCTGCGTTCATCTGCTTCTGGGTGTCCGGCCCGTAGGCGACCGCAGCAAGCCCCGCCGATTCGACGAAGCTGAGCATGTCAGGTGCAACCGCCATGCCCACGTCGTGGCCCCGGCGCAGCAGCTCTTGTCCGACAGCGGCGCAGGGCCCGACATCGCCCCGACTTCCATAGCCTGCCAGCACAACCTTCATCGGCGGAACCTATCTCGCGGTGATGCCTACACGTCCAAGCAGGAGTTGTCCGCGCCGGCGATGCCGGAACGAGATCCGCGACACTTCGACCGCGCGACACTAACATTGCCCAGTGGTCACTGCAACGCTGCCGCATTGACCGAGCCTTCGAGCCTCCGCGCCACCCCCCAGCTGCGGTGGTGTCGATATCCTGCACCGGATAGTCGATTCCGGGCACTTTCCGTCATCTTTGGCACTTCCTGACCACCGACACCCATGCTGGCCGTCATAGAGCAAGCGTGCCTGAGCCGGCGCACAACGACCGTGCGCCGCCACCCGCCGACGCGCCCCCGCCGATCCACCGCTTGGAAGGAAGTTCGTCGATGAACGAAACAACGTCGCTGATGACCGCTACCGAGTTCGATGCGACTGCGGCCCTTGATGACTTGTTGGCCGACGTCGGATTGTCGGTTGCCGACGCCGGAGGGCGGGTGACGTTTGCCGGTCAGGATCCGATCATCCCGGCCCGTCACCGGTTGGCCGCGGCGATTGGCATCCCGATGATGGGCAATGCCGTGGCGGCCGCCGCTATGCATCGCCATCGTGGCGGCCCCGGCCAGGATCTGCACCTGGATCTGCGCCAAGCCGTGCATCACATCAACCCCAGCTTTGCGTGGGAGCCCACGCTGGCCGGCGAATTTCCCTCGATTGCGTTGCTGCTGGACAACCCGTTCGGGTTGATCCCGTACCGCACCCGCGACGGGCGCACCGTGATGGCCTCAGCGGTGTATCCGCACCAGGCGGCCAAGTGGTGCCGTTTCCTGGATGTGCCGCCGGACTTCGCCAGGGTCGCCCAGGCGTTTACCGGCTGGGATGCCTTCGAGCTGGAAGACGCGGCCAATGCGGCCGGGCTGCCGGCGTGCGTGGCCCGCACCCCCGAAGAGTGGCTGGCCCATCCGCACGGGGCCCTGCTGACCAGTCAGCCCGTCATCGGCTTGACCCGCATCGGCGACGCCCCGCCCCGCCCGCTCGGCGCCTCCGATCGACCGCTCGGCGGGGTACGGGTGCTGTCGTTCACCCATGCCGTGGCTGGGCCCACGGTGGGGCGCGTCCTTGCCGAACAGGGCGCCGACGTGTTGGGTGCAACCCGGCCCAACGATTTCGAACATGACTGGGTCTACTTCGAAGCCAACATCGGATCCCGCAGTGCCTGGCTGGATTTGACCAAGGACACCGGTAAGGCCAACGTCGACCCGTTGCTGCGCGATGCCCACATCGTGGTGAACAACCATCGCGAACTCAAACTGGAGAAACTCGGTCTCGATCCGCACGAACTCGCCAGCACCCACCCCGGGCTGGTGCATGTGTCGCTCACCTGCTACGGATCCAGCGGACCGTGGGCGAATCGCGGCGGCTTCGACATGAACGGCTCGGCGGCCTCCGGGCTGATGGTCCTCGAAGGCAGCGAGGACAACCCGCAACTGCCGCCCACTGGGCTGATCAACGACTTCATCACCGGCTACATGGGCGCCCTCGGCGCTGCAGCCGGACTGATCAAACAACAAACCGAAGGCGGCAGCTGGCACGTCACCGTGAACCTCACCCGCAACGCCATGTGGTATCAAACCCTCGGCCTGGTCGACCCCGCCGACGCCGGCTGCGACGACGAGCACACGATCGGTGAACCGACGGCGTACGACACCGACAGCCCGATGGGCCGCGTCCACATGCTTGCCCCACCAGTCACCTTCAGCCACACGCCACCCCGATGGCCCGACCCCATCCTGGTCCCCCGCGGATCAAGCCTCCCCGAATGGACCAGCCTCGGCCGCTGATACGAGTGACAATTCCTATTGTGGGTGTCGCTGGGACTGACGGCGTAGACGAACTGGATGTCGCATTGCTGGATGCGCTTCACGTCAATCCGCAGGTGAGTTTTGAAGAACTTGGCAGGGTACTCGATATTTCGCCGGTGACCGCGGCACGGCGTTGGCGCCGTCTGGTAGCAACGGGGCGGGCATGGGTGTCGTCGGCGATCGGCCCTCGGTTGCCGGTGAAGGCCGCGCTGTTCGAGGCCGAGTGCAAACCCGGTGCCGCGCAGTCGGTGGCGACTGAATTCGCTTCCATGCCAAAAGTGTTCAGTGTCAACATCACGACGGGCAAGAACAACATCTATGCCTTGCTAGTCGCTGCCGACCAACCACTGCTATCCGAATTGATCGTGGACGTGCTGCCCGCGGTTCCGGGGCTGCTCCGAGTACAGTCCTCCCTGATTACTGAGTTGTTCAGCGGAACCCGCTGGCGGCTAGGCGGTCTCAGCCCGGACCAGGCGCGCGCGGTGGCCCCCGAGCCGGCCACAACCGCACGGGTACACGAGTTCGATGAGTTCGACCGCGAATTGTTCCTGGCGCTGCAACGCGACGGGCGGCTTAGCTGCCGGGATCTGGCCGCGGCGGTCGGGCAGTCGGAGTCGGCGGTGCGTCGGCGCCTGGGTGTTTTGACCCGGTCCGGGTTGCTGGCATTCCGGACCGATTTCGCACGTGTGGAAGCCGGCTGGGTGACGGGGGTGGCGGTCAAGCTCCGGGTCAGCGGGTCGCCGGTGGAAGCGGTGGGACGCACACTGGTCCAGTATCCCGAGACCCGATTCTGCGCCGCGACGGTGGGCGGTGATGCGGCCAGCATGTTTGTCACGATGCAACTCCACGAGCTGTCGGCCCTCGACGCGGTGATTTGTCGGCTGTTAGCCGAGTATCCCGGCGTGGCAGTGCTAGACACGCGGGTGGTGCTGCGCTTCGTCAAATCCTGGGGGCGGCTATTGGGACCCGACGGTCACGCCCGCGAGATAGTGCCCGTCGACCCCTGGGCCTCGCTGACTGAAAGTTAGAGCCGGAAAAGGCAATCAGGTCGCCGCAGCGGGCGCTGCGAACAGCGGACCCCACTCATGTCGTGCCGCTGACTGCGCGTCCATGAAGCTAGGTGTCTTGTCGCCCTCGCCCGCCAGGTGAACAAGCGCCCACGCCATCGCGAACACCGGCACCTTGTGACGTTGTGCCGCGCTGTGCAATTCGTCGAACGCCGCGTCTGAACGGCACCGGCGAAGTCCGATGAGAATGCCCCGCGCGGTGTCGAGGATGCGCCCAGAGTTCGGGCCACCCGAAGCCGGGGTGGGAACCCAGTTCGCCATCATGCTGTGCATACCTCCAGTTGAGCCCTACCGATATCCGCTATCGGGTGGCGTTATGCGCAGAGTTCGCGACGCCGATCCCCCATTGCGCACTGTGCAATGATTTGTGCATCGTTGCTGTTATGCCATAGCACAACCGATTTCGGTATGTGCTTGTGATCGTGTTGATATGTGTCGGGACGGTGACGATCAGTTGCCGAGCACGCGCCGGGTGTGGTCGTTGACAAAGACGCGGTCGGGGTCGACCCGATCGCGTACGGCGCCGAAGCGGTCCCATTCGGGATAGCGTTCGCGCAGCGTGCGGCCGGTCTGATAATGACGTTTGCCCCAATGTGGCCGGCCCGCATAATCGTCCATGATCGCCTCGACGGCACGGAAGTAGGTTTCGAATTCCATCCCGCTGTATTGGTGCACGGCGATGTAACAGGTGTCGCGCCCGTGCGCGGTCGACAGGAAGGCGTCGTCAGGGGCCGAAAAGCGCACCTCGAGCGGCGTCGGCGTCAGTTCCTCGTACGTATGGCACGTGGTGCGCGTCAAAGCCGTTTCGCCGTAGGGAAATAAGAAAAAATCGAAGTGGTCGTTGTCGTCAACGAACTCGTCGAGGCGTTCTAGTGTTTTAGTCAACGCGCGCCGCTCGCCTCGGCGAATCAACGTATACAGCGGCACCGTCTGGAGGGTGACCTGGGAGACCACGCGCAGCGCACCCAGCGATACCCGCGCCGCCAGGTAGTCCTCAGAGCCCTCCGACACGGTCAGCACGTCACCGGTCGCGGTGACGAGCCGCAGCGCGACGATCCGCGCCGACAGATTCGCGACGCAAAACGTGCCCCTGTCCCGTGAGTCGCAGTCGCGGTGGCGCCCGCGATCGATTGCAAGTCGATGTCACCCTGGTTTCCAGCCCGAGCCAGCGCCGGCGGTGGCAGCAACCTACGAACCCGCTGCAGCGCCCGACCCGGCACGGACGACATCGAACGCGAAGCGATCCGCGCCGAGGGTTGGACCTGACGATCCGCTGTGTTGGAAGCCCTAGAGCCGGTACGGCTGCATTGGCGCTTCATACGATGAGGTAATGGCGGTAGGCGATATCCGGCGCGAAGATGTGCTCGGCGATTGCGCTGTTGGACGATCCCATCGCAGGTCCGAGACTTCTCGACGAACTTCACTTCGGGTAGCGTGTGCCTGTCTGTGCGTAACTCGAATCTTTTTTCGAGCCGAATTGCGTACATTCGCAAACTTCGATTTGGAGGACTCTGATGACCTCGCCGCGCTGCTTGGGAAGCGGTACGGAGTGTGAGTAGCCCTCGGCTGCACGTCGCGTTTGTATGCAGTTTCAATCGCGCTCGATCGGTGATGGCTGCGGCGTTGTTCGCTGAGCAGCTGCGGGAGCGTGGTCTGGGTGATCTGGTGCGGGTGTCCAGTGCGGGCACCGCCGCTTGTGTGGGTGATCGCGCCGATGAGCAGGCGTGCTCGGTGCTGCGTGAGCGCGGTTATCCGGTGCCGGCGGATCATCGGGCTGCGCTGGTCGGTGATGAGCACCTTGGAGCTGATTTGGTGGTTGCGTTGGGTCACGAACATGCTGGGGTGTTGGGGGCGTGTGGCGTTGATGACGACCGGCTTATGTGCGTCGACGTCCGGAATCCGTGCTTTGGTGCTGATTTCGAGGACGCCTTCGCAGCTATCGATGCCGCGATGCCCGGGCTGCATGAGTGGCTAGACGGGCGCCTGACCGCACCCGGTTTCGGCCGCTTGGAAACTGCCGTGGGCTTTCGCTTTTGGACGGGGATCTCCGGGGATGTGCTGAGGTCCCCGTACTATTCGGACATCTCGTGGCCGACGAAATGGTCCTACGCCGGATGCTCCAACCCAAAGCACGTGCCGCCGGCGCCGGGGTGCGAGTGCGGCTGGTACGCCGATATCGAGGTCGCGGACCTGATCGCGCGGGCACGTGGGTTCCCACAAGTGTCGCGAGACGTGTCACGACTGGGGATTGAGGAGCCGCCGTGGTCGTATCTGGTTGTCGGCAAGGTTCTCTTGCACGACGTGCTGCCATTCCGGCCACCACCTTCGATGAAGATCAGCCCCCGTGCCGAGTACCGGGCGCGCTTGGGCGGCATCGTCGAGCTGGGCCTCCTAGACACAGACGGGGGCCCGGAGGTCATGGCGTTCGGCCAGGAGTTGTCGGAGAGGTACGACGTGGATGTCCTAGACATCAGCGATCGCGGGCAGCTTGGCGACTTTGCCCCAGGCATCGGCGGGTGAGCACACCACCGACCAAAAATCTCTAATACGTTGTCGCGCAGGCGTTTTAGGATTCATTGGGGCGTTTCGAGATCGCTGGCTTGGGAATCCGTTGGTCGCGGGTTCGAGCCCCGCCCGGTCGCACAATCGCCGATGGTGCGCAGGACTGCTCGCAAGCCCAGTTGCTCCATCGCGGGCTCATCGCGCCAACTCGCGCACCACGGATTCGGCGACAGTGACGGCATGGCTCACCGTCTCGTAGTCCAGGTTCTCGGGTGTGTCCGACATCAGGTGGTAGTTCGACAGCTCCTTGTAGCGGTCAAACGACGAAAAGCATGCCGTTGGGTAGCCCGCCCGGCTCATGAGCACCGCGTCAGTGCTGTTGCGCGACCGCAGGCCTCGCCGCAGCGGCGCGTCGGCGCCTTCCGCGGCGCGTACGACCAGGTCGCGGAATGGCAGGTGGAAGTAGTCCTCCATCACCGTCGTGCCCTCGCCCTCGAGCATGATCAGCTCGGGCGAGCCGACAGTGTCGAAATTCAAAAAGTACGTGCGGTCGCGGTCGAGCTCGGGCTTATGGCGCTGCATGAACCCGTAGATGCCGCCCTGCAGTATTTCCTCGGCTCCCAGCGAAACCAGCAGCACCCGAACGCCTTTCACCGGCCGCTCGCGCAACCGTTCGGCCAGCGCGACGATCAGCGCGACGGCGGACAGGTTGTCGTTGGCCCCGGGGACGACCGGGCTACGCGCAATGTCGGTGAAGGCGGCGGCCGCGATCGAGCTCATGGCGACCCCCGCGATCATCATCCTGCGGCTGCCGCGCAGCGCGCCGACGCCGGCCAGCGCGGGCGCAAGGATCGGCGGCCACCAGAGCGGCAGCGAGGTCTCCACGCGTTCCACGACCCCGGGAAACCGCTCGCCGAAAAACCGCTGCGGGCCTTGGTCGAAGATCTTGCCGGTGTGCGCGGCGTCGTGATGGGCGCACACAACGACCGTCCGCTCGCCCGTGAGATCGCCGGCCTCGGCCACGGCGTTCCATGTCGTCCGGGGCTTTTCCGTCGCTCTGCGCGCAACGCGCGGGCCATTCGAGCAGTCGTCGGCGATCGCCAGCCCGGCAGCCAATCCCGCGAGCGCGGCGGGGACCCGTAGGCGTCGGCTGATCAGGCCCGCGGCGCCGGCGGCCACCCCGATCGCCGACAGCTTGACGTGCAGGCGCGGGTAGCCGTCGAGGTACTGCTCCTCCTCGATCCGCGCGTTCTGCGCGCCCGCCGCACCGAGGCGTTCGACGATCCAACTTGCCGCCTGCTGCTCGCCCGGCTCTCCGGCCGCGCGCTCGATTGGCGCGAGGGTCTCGACGACCTCGCGCATTGTGTCCAGCTCGGTCGGCAATGGGGTGATCGCGGTCATGGCCTCTCCTTTGCGCTGGCCTTCAACAATTACGGACCAAAATCAATTACAGAAATCTGCGCCCGTTGAAATTCCGCTACACCCACCTTGCGTTTCGCCGTGACGCGCCGGAACGTTTCAACTATGTCGGCAGTGAATTCGCAAAGGGCCTCACAATATGGCTTTGAGGTCCTTTGCCCTTGCGATATCGTCCCAGTCGACGTCGAGCTCGAGCAGTATCTCCTCGGTGTGCTGCCCATGCTCCGGAGCACGTGCGGGAGCCGGCGGGGTTTCGTTGAATTGCACGGGCGCAGCGACGATCCGGTATTGCTCGCCATGGTCGTCGACATTCGTCACAACGTACCCGTTCGGTTCCACCTGCGGGTCATTGAGGGTTTCTCGCGGCGTCGCCAGGGCGGCCCACACGCCCGGTTCGTCTGCGAGCGCCTTTTGCCAGTGGACGAGGTCTTGGCTGGCAAAAGCTTTGACGAAGATCGCGGTCGCTTCGGCCGCGTTGGCTATCAGGTTCCTGGACGGCACAAATCGCTCGTCGGTGGCCAGCACCCCCAGCCCCATACGCTCACAGAAGCCGGCCCAGAATTTGTCGGGCTGCAAAAAGACCAGCTGAATCCACCTGCCGTCTTTGGTCTTGTAGCGGTTCACAAGTGGATTGATGGCCAAGCCCGGCGGTGCGCCGGGAATGCCGTCGATATTAAAGAAATCGGCGGCCGAAATCGACGGCGCGATAGCCCACATCGCCTGGGCCAGCAGCGAGGAGTCGACGATGGTCGGCTCGCCGGTCCGTTCTCGGTGGAACAACGCCGCGCACACCCCGCCGGCCAGCGTCGCCCCGCCCTGCAGGTCACCAAACGCCGGACCCTGAACGGCGGGCGCTTCCGTCCCGAATGGGGTGAGTGTGTACGCAACTCCGCCACGCGCGAGGTAGGTGGCGGCGTCGAAGCCGCCGCGGTTACGATCCGGGCCGCGCACCCCCAGACCCGTGCCGCGCGCGATAATGATTTTCGGGTTGAAACCGCGGACGTCCTCGACGGTGAGCCGGGCCCGCTCGAGCGCTCCGGGCAGCCAATTGGTCAGGAAGACATCCGCACTGGCCAATAGTCGGCCGAACAACTCCCTACCAGTCTCGGATTTGATATCGATCGCGATGCTGCGCTTTCCCCGGTTGCCCAATTCAAGGATGAAGTCGACATCAACGCGGGCGGCTTCGCGAGTGAAACCCCCGACGACCAACGCCCGTCCCGGATCGCCCGACGTGACGCCTTCCACCTTTATTACGTCGGCGCCCCAGTCCGATAGGGCGGCACCGGCTGACGGTACGTAGGTCCAAGACGCCAGCTCGATAATCCGGACACCGCTGAGCACGCCTGACCCATCCATCTCCTGCCAGTCCCCTCTTTCTTGCTATTTTAAGTATTCTAGTTACTGTAGGGGATACTGTTAGCCCGGCTGCAGCCACGTCAGTTTTTGGTGACAGTATTTCGTGGAAGAGATGCGATGGAGCCGACCACTGGTCCGATCCCGATCCGCGATGCGGAGCCCGCGTGGCGAAGAGCCGCTGCGCCGGCCGACTCATCCTGGCTTCCCAGCCGCCCCAGACGCTTTGGTAGCGAACGGTTTTGGGCCGCAATGCGGGTGGCCGTAGTAGGCAGAGTGTAGGCACTGGCGCAAAGGACGGGCTATGGGCAGGGTGACGGGCAAGGTGGCCGTGATCAGCGGAGCCGCGCGCGGTCAGGGGCGTTCGCACGCGCGGATGCTGGCCGCCGAGGGCGCGGACATCATCGCCGTGGATATCTGTGCGGACATCGAAACGAACGAATATCCGTTGGCGCGGCCGGAGGATCTCGACGAGACCGCCAGGCTCGTCGAGAAGGAGGGGCAGCGGGCCGTCACCGCCGTCGCCGACGTCCGTGACCGCACGGCACTGTCCGCCGCGATCGATCGCGGCGTCGCCGAGCTCGGGCACCTGGACATCGTGGTCGCCAACGCCGGCATCTGCCCGCTGACCGCGGGCTTGCCGCCAAATGCTTTTGCCGACGCGGTGGACGTGGACCTGGTCGGCGTCCTCAACCTCGTGCATACGAGCCTCAAACATCTGCAAGCCGGCGCGTCGATCATCGTGATCGGTTCAAACGCGGCATTCATGTCGTCAATGAACACCAGCGGCATCGACGGCGGCCCCGGCGGAGCCGGCTACGCTTTCGCGAAACTCGCTGCCGCGCACTACGTCAACGACTTTGCCCGTGCCCTGGCTCCCTTCTACATCCGGATGAACGCGGTGCACCCGACGAACGTCAACACCGACATGCTGCACAGTGCGCCGATGTACCGTGCCTTCCGGCCCGACCTGAAGAACCCGACCCGCGAGGACGCCGAACCGGTCTTCCCGCTGGTTCAGTCGATGCCGATCCCCTACGTCGAACCCGAGGACATCAGCGAGGCCGTGCTGTTCCTCGCCTCCGACGCGGCGCGCTACATCACCGGGCAGCAGCTGCGCGTGGACGCCGGCGGCTTCCTCAAGGTCAAGCCGTGGTCGGGCGCGTGACGGCGGTGCGACCGATCATGCTGCTCCGCAAGGGAAATGGAACGGTGCCGTGAACGAGGATCGCTCCGCCGAAACGCGCGCAACGCAGCGCCGCCTCTACGAGCTGATGGTGCTGATGAAGGCGGCCGACGACCGGCTGTCCAAGGGCATCAGCACCGGGGAGTTCATGTGCGTGTACTGGCCGTCCCGTGGCCAGGAGGCGATCGCCGCCGCCATGGGCGTCTCGCTGCGATCCGACGACCAGCTGGTGACAACCTACCGCGGGCTGCACGATCTCATCGGCAAGGGTGTCCCGCTTGAGGAGATCTACGGCGAGATGATGGGGCGCACGGTCGGCGCCAGCCGGGGCAAGGGCGGCACCATGCACATCGCCAACCCCGACAAGGGTGTGATGCTTTCCACCGGGATCGTCGGCGCGGGACCGCCGGTGGCCGTGGGGCTGGCGATGGCCGCCAAGCGCAAGGGCCTCGACCGCGTCACGGTGGTCAGCTTCGGCGACGGCGCCACCAACACCGGCTCCTTCCACGAGGCGGCCAACATGGCCGCCCTGTGGGATCTGCCATTGGTCTTCGTGTGCCAAAACAATCTCTACGCGGAGATGACCCCGACCACGGACACGATGAAACTCGAACATGTCGCCGACCGGGCCGCAGGCTACGGCATGCCGGGCGTTCGCGTCGACGGCAACGATCCGCTGGCGGTGAAAGCAGCCCTCGACGAAGCAGTGCAACGGGCGCGCGATGGTGACGGCCCCACCTTCATCGAGTGCGTGACATTCCGCTTCCGCGGCCACTACTTCGGTGACCGGATGCCGTACATACCCGAGGACCAACTGGCCGCGGCGATCGCAGCCGACCCGGTGCCGCGGTTTCGCAGCCACCTCGCCGGAGCCGGTGTCTGTAGCGAGGACGAGCTCGACCGCATCGACAACGAGGCGCAGGCGACGGTGGAATCTGCTTTGCAGACGGTAATGAGCGCTGATTCCCCGTCGATCGACGAGCTCGACCACGACGTGTATGCAACCCCGATCAAGTTTCCGGTCTGAGGACATTGCAGGTGGAAGAAAAAGAGATGACGATGCGCGAGGCACTGAACCTCGCGCTGGACGAGGCGCTAAAGGCCGACGACAGAGTGTTTTTGCTCGGTGAGGACATCGCCGATCCGGGCGCGTCCGGACCGACCGCGGGACTGTCCACGAAGTACGGCCGCGACCGGGTCCTGGACACACCCATCTCGGAAGCCGCGATCGTCGGCGCGGCGATCGGCGCCGCCATCGACGGGATGCTGCCGGTAGCCGAAATCATGATCATGGATTTCATCGGCATCGCCGCCGACCAGCTGATCAACAACGCCGCCAAGCTGCGATTCATGACCGGAGGGCGAACAACGGCGCCGATCACCATCCGCACCCAGGTTTACGCCGGGCTGGCCACCGGTGCCACGCACTCGCAGAGCCTGGAGGCGTGGTTCATGCACATCCCGGGGATGAAGGTGATCGTGCCGTCCACGCCGCGCGACGGCAAAGGCCTGCTGACGGCGGCGATCTTCGACGAGGACCCTTGCCTGTTCATCGAAACGATCCGCCTGCAAAGCAAGAAAGGACTCGTCCCCGTCGAACCGGGATTCTCAATTCCCCTCGGCCAGGCCGACATCAAGCGGCCCGGCACCGACGTCAGCTTGATCAGCTACGGACGCAGCGTGCACGAGGCGCTCGCGGCCGCGGCCATTTTGCAGGAGCAGGGGGTGAGCGCCGAGGTCGTCGATCTGCGCACCCTGGTTCCGCTCGACGTCGAGACCATCGTCGAATCTGCGCGTCGCACAAAAAGAGTCGTGATCGTGCACGATGCGGTCCGATTCGCTGGGCCAGGTGCCGAGATCGCCGCGATCCTGCAGCACGAATTGTTCGGCGAACTGGCCGCACCCATCGAGCGGGTGGGCGCCAGGTTCGTCCCCAACCCGGCCGCGGCCGCGCTCGAGGCGCAGGTTTACCCTTCGCCGGCACGCATTGTCGAAGCCGCCCAACGCGTCCTGCAGAAGGCGGGAGCGCATGGCTGACTTCGTCATTCGTATTCCACGGGTGTCGGTGGCCGTCTCGGAAGCCGAGCTCACCGACTTGCTCGTCGGTGCCGGCGAGCATGTCGAAGAGGGCACGCCGCTCTACGTGATCGCCACCGAGAAGGCGGAACAGGAAATCGAAGCCGGGGCCTCGGGCACCGTGCAATGGACAGGCCATATCGGAACCACCTACGACATCGGCGCCGCGATCGGCGTCATCACTTCATAACGAAAGGTATTGGAAGGTAAGCCATATGGATCTCAACGAGACCCGCGAGAGAATCATCTACGAAAAGGAAGGCCCGATCGCTCGCGTCACGCTGAACTGGCCCGAGAAGGCTAACGCCCAGGACCAGAAGCTGGCCGAGGAAGTCGACGCCGCGCTGCTGGACGCGGACCGTGACTACGACATCAAGGTGCTGATCCTGAAGGCCAACGGCAAGGGCTTCTGCTCGGGGCACGCCATCGGCAACAACGCGGTCGACTACCCGGCGTTCGTCGAGGCCGCAAAGGTGATGGGCACACCGTGGAAGCCGCAGACCGACCTGTTCGTCAAGCCGGTCCTGAACCTGTGGGAGTTCTCCAAGCCGACCATCGCAGCCGTGCACGGGTATTGCGTCGGCGGGGGCACGCACTACGGGCTGACCACCGATATCGTCATCGCCTCCGAGGATGCCTACTTCTCCTACCCGCCGCTGCAGGGTTTCGGCATGCCCTCGGGTGAGTGTTCGATTGAGCCGTGGGTCTTCATGAACTGGCGGCGCGCGGCGTATTACCTGTACCTCGCCGAGGTCATCGACGCCAAGAAGGCGCTGGAGGTCGGTCTGGTCAACGAGGTCGTTCCGCGCGACAAACTGGAAGCGCGTGTCGAAGCCATCGCCCGGCACATCGCGCAGGCGCCGTTGACGACGCTGCTGGCGACCAAGGCCAACCTCAAGCGCGCCTGGGAGCTAATGGGTATGCGGGTGCACTGGCAGAGCTCCAACGACCTGGTCGCGCTCGCGTCGATCAGCAAGGATGTGCAGGAGCTGATTCAGCAGGTGTTCAAGGACAAGGTGCTGCCGTCCGAGCAAGCGCGACGCCAGGCTGCGGCGGCCGCATCGACCGACGGCGCCGCAGCCACATAGTTCTTCAGGGGCCTGCTCGTGAACATCGCCGATCATGCGATCACAGCGCCGGAGTCGCCGGCCTTGATTGTCGACGGCGGCACGATCACATTCGGCGAGCTGTATGCCAGAAGCCAACGGGTCGCCGCGGTCCTGCACGATGCCGGGCTGCGCCGCGGCGACGGCGTGGCACTGGTGCTGCCGAACCGGCCGGAGTTCTTTGAAATCACCTGGGCTTGCCAGCTTTCCGGGCTCTACTACACCGCGGTCAACACCCATTTCACTCCCGACGAAGTCGCCTACGTTATCGACGACTCCGATGCAAAGGCGGTGTTCATCGACGGCTCGATGGCCGCGCTGGCAGCGCAAGTCCGAGACATCAACGCCGCCGTCGAGGTGCACCTAGTTGTTGGGCGGAGCCTTCCCGGGTGGCAGTCCTATGAGGACGCCCTGGCGGCGGCGGGCGATGCCCCACCGGTGTCGGACGGATCGGAAATGCTCTATTCCTCGGGCACCACGGGGCGGCCCAAGGCCGTCCGCCGGTCGCTGCCGGTCGACGGCAACGGGTCGTGGGCGCAGTCCGTGCTGGAGATGGCGCTGAGTCATCACTACGGGATGGATCAGTCGAGCGTCTACCTCTCCCCCGCGCCGATGTACCACGCCGCTGGCATCAACTACACGATGGCGGTCAACCGGGTCGGGGCCACGTCGATCATCGTGCGCAAGTTCGATGCTGAGGCGGTGCTGCGGCTGATCGAGACCCACCGCGTCACCCACGCACAGTTCGTGCCGACGATGTTCGTGCGGATGCTCAAGCTGCCCGAGGCGGTCCGGCGGAAGTACAACGTCTCGAGCCTGCGGTGCGTGATCCATGCGGCCGCACCGTGCCCCGTCGATGTCAAGCACCGGATGATGGACTGGGTCGGACCCATCATTTACGAATACTACGGGGGCACAGAGGGCTTTGCCGGAACGACGATTGGCCCAAAAGAATGGCTGGCCCACCCCGGCTCCGTGGGCATACCGATGGCCGCGGTGCACGTGGTAGGCGAGAATGGAGACGAGCTTCCCGTCGGGGAGTCCGGCGAGCTTTACTTCGAGGGTGGTCCCGACTTTGAGTACTTCAAGGACCCCGCCAAGACCGCGTCGGTCTACAACGATCGCGGCTGGCGCTCATTGGGTGACATGGGTTATGTCGACAAGGACGGATACATGTATCTGACCGACCGATCGACGTTCATGATCGTCTCCGGCGGGGTGAACATCTACCCCCAGGAGGCGGAGAACCTGTTGGTCATGCACCCTAAACTCGTTGACGCGGCGGTGTTCGGCGTTCCCAACGACGAGTTCGGTGAGGAGGTCAAGGCCGTCGTACAACCGGTCGAAGGCTTCACGCCTGGGCCCGAGCTCGAGGCCGAGCTCATCGATTACTGCCGAGCCCATCTGGCCGGCTACAAGTGCCCGCGCACAGTCGAATTCGACCCGGAGTTGCCGCGGGACCCTAACGGAAAGCTCTACAAGCGGCGTATCCGCGAACGCTATTGGCAGGGCCGGGCGTCACGGATCGTGTGACCTGCACGGATAAGGGGTACTGATGGTGAGCACAGAAGTGAACTGGACTCCGCTTCCGGTGCCGTGGGCGGTTCGATCCGCCGATCGGATTCCCAAGCAGCGGTACTACGACCCCGAGTTCTACGCGCTCGAGAACGAGATGCTGTGGCCGCGTGTGTGGCAGATGGCATGCCGCCTGGAGGAAATCCCCAAGCCGGGCGACTACGTCGAATACGAGATCCTCGATGAGTCCATCATCGTGGTCCGCCTTGACGCCGAAAACGTGCGTGCCTACCACAATGCCTGCCGCCATCGTGGCGTAAAGCTGGTGGAAGGCAACGGGAATCGGCGTACCTTCGTGTGCCCCTTTCACGGATGGTGCTGGGGCATGGACGGACGCAACACCTTCGTCCTGCGGCCCGAGGAGTTCGACGAACACAACCTGAGCCCGGAGGATCTTCGCCTGGTTTCGGTCAGATGCGAGCTCTGGGGCGGCTGTGCGTGGATCAATCTCGACGACGATGCCCCTGGGTTGCGTGACTGCTTCGAGCCGTTCGCAACGATCTACGACGCCTGGAAAGTGGAGTCGCTGCGCGTCGAGTGGTGGCAATCGTGTCGGCTTCCGGTGAATTGGAAGCTGGCGACCGCGGCGTTCATGGAGGGCTATCACGTCCCGCAGACCCACCCGCAACTGCTGCCGTCATCACAGCCCAACACGTCATCGAAGCCGCCCGGACTGGCGCAGACCAACCTGTACTTCATGCGCACCCTCGGCGAAGGCATGGCGGGCATGACGCACGAGAACGACATCCGCATCGCCGAGGGCCTGCAGAACATGGAACTACCGGCAGACCCGGCCGCGGCGATGGCCACCTGGCGCAGCACGCTCAACGACGCCATCGTGAACTGGCACC
>Ga0210389_10000585_pt1 | contig 32341 bp, 27 predicted proteins | sample IncBWH28OmetaG_FD_160127 | JGI IMG/M metagenome (GOLD analysis project Ga0210389, IMG submission 160127) | Forest soil microbial communities from Barre Woods Harvard Forest LTER site, Petersham, Massachusetts, United States - Inc-BW-H-28-O ... | reverse complement strand
GCAGCCGCCGCCGCCGGCATCACCCTCACCACCCCCGGCGAAACACCCCAGCACCACCAAAACCGGCATATCCCCGAAACCAGCGACACGCCCGAAACAACCAGCTAATAAACCGATGCGTTCATATTGGCAGGTTCGACCCGTGATCATGAAAGAGGCCGTCGATCCGGCGCTTCCGAGGTGCCTTCAGTGCCGGATATAGGGCTGTATATCCGGGCGCGAAGCGCTGTTCTGGGCTTATCACCGGGCCTTGTGGCGCGTTCGACCCACGAAAGCCCGAACTACCCGTGCGATCGCGGGAATCGAGGTGGGGTGCGAAGATGGGATCGAGGCGGGCGGGAGGAGCGGCCGGGTGATCAGGTGGTCCAGCCGACGTCGTCAATTTGGAAGTGCATCGACCATGAGGTGGTCGATCCGACGGCCGCGTAGCTTACCGAGATTCCCGTGATGTCGCTGCGGCCTGCCCACGACGAGACGTCCACGTCCACCGGTGTCCATTCGTTGGCCGTCACCGGGACCGTATTCGTCAGTGTCTGGCTGCCGCTGGTCAGCGTGACCGTCGCCTGGTAGCCCGACGCCCCCGGTGCCCCGCCGTACCCGTCCACGTACGCGAAGAACGTCTTCGCCCCGCTCAGGTTCAGCGGAGTGGACGGTGTCACCGACACCGTCCGCGGCGCCGACGCGGAGACCGAGTCCGAGGCGGCGTCAAGCGCGTACGACGAGTCGTACGGCGTGCCCGGTCCGTCGGCGAAGCTCGTCACCGCCGACACCGAGCTTACGTTCGCCCCCGCCTGCCAGCCGCCGGTCGTCCCGTCGCTGAACGAGTACAACGACACGCCCACCGTGGCCGAGGCGCTGGCGGTCGCGCCGCCACCTCGGAACGTGAAGGTGAGCGGATACTGGCCGCTGCCCGCGCCGGGCGGCACCTGCACGTAGAAGTCCGCGCTGGCCGAGGCGACCCGTCCGTCCGCGTGCAGCGACACCGGTACCGACGCGGGCTCGGCGGTCCAGCCGACGGGCGCCGAGAGCGTCAGCGCGCCGCTCACCGTGCCCCGCGCGATCCCGGTGACGGTCACCGCGACGTGCTCAAGGTCGCCGGGCGAGCCGCTCAGCGTCACCGGCGCGGGGTCGACCGTGACCGCCGTCGGCGCGGCCGAGACGTACGTGCTGGTCACGACATGATTGCCCGCGCCGAGCCCCTCGAGGTACACGAACGTGCCGTCGCTGTGCGCGCCATAGCCGACGGCCGTGCCCGCGTCCCACGCCAGGTGCCCGTCCACCGTCACCCGCACCTGCCGCCCGAAGGTGGGCACCGCCACCTCGCCGGTCGTGCCGGCCGGGGCGGAAACCTTCATCCCGAACCTCGCGGGCCCGCTGTCCCAGCTCACCCCGATCGACCCATGCGGGGTGGGGACGCTGCCCTGCGCCCAGGCCAGGTCGGCCGGATGCGGGATTACCGAATAGGTCGCGAACCCGGCGGTCGTCGGCGTCACCCCCAGCACGTCGTTGGTCAGCGTGACCGTCGGCGACGACGCCCAGCCGTGCGCCAGGCTCTCGAACGAGCCCAGCGCCGGAGTGCCGTTCTCGCTGACCTTCTCCCAGAACGTGGACCCCGGGTCCTGACCGAGCATCCAGCCCCAGAACTGACGGGTCAGCTGCAGTCCCGTGTCGAAGCCGAGCTCCTCCGGGTCGTCCCCCGTCAGCCGCGCCGCCGCCTCGAAACCGCTGGGCAGCGGCTCGTACACGGGCGAGATGACCGGGTTGGGGGTCGACGGGGACACATCCAGCGACCCGTAGGCGGACCAGTCGTTGGCCCGCAGGTACGCGAGCGCGCTGTCGGCCTGCTGCTGGCTCGCGACCCCGGCGAGGATCGCGGTCGCGTTGCCGTCCTGCGGGTACACGTCCGGGGTCTGGAGGCTGAGCCGGTAGGCGCCGGCCGAACTGTCCCACAACTGGCCGTTGACGGCGCTCTTTACGGTAGCGGCCTGAGCCGTGTAGCCGGCGGCCGCCGACGCGTCGCCCTCGGCCGTCGCCAGCGCGGCCATCTCCCGCAGGTTCCGGTAGTACAGCGCGTTGATGTACGTCTCGGTGCCGCAGTCGGTGTAGCCGTAGTGCCCGCAGGAGCCGGACGCGGCGAACGAGATCAGGCCGTCGGTCCCCTGCTGCTGCGACAGCCAGGTCATCGCCTTCACGAGCGCCGGGTACCACTGGTCCAGGTAGGACTGGTCGCCGGTGTAGAGGTAGTGCTGCGCCATGTTGTCCACGAACCAGGTGACGTACTCGCCGTATGTCGTCTCCTCGCCGGTGTTGTGCGCGCCGACGAGCCCCTCGGCCGGCACGTAGCCGTCCGGCAGCTGCTGCGACGCCAGCGACGACAGCGAGTTGTTCACGGCCACGGTGTCACCGGTCGTCAGGTACGTGACCGGCGCCTCGACCGACAGGTCCCCCTGCCACGTGTCCCGGTCACGCTTGCCGCCGTCGAAGATTACTTCCTGGTCCGGGTTCGCGCCCGGTACCTGCGAGTCGTAGGAGTCTGGCTCGCCCGTGCTGTACGGCCAGGACTTCGCCGTGTCCGACATCCCCGTGTCGATCTGCACCGTATAGGCACCCGCGTACCAGACCTTGTTCAGCTCGTTATCGCTGGACAGGAACCAGCCCTTGTACGCGGCCGGGTCCGGCTGCGAGGGCGCGGCCGTGAAGTGCAGGGACACCGCGCCGATGTCCACGTAGCCGGGGCTGGACAGGAACAGCGTCAAGTAGCGAAAGCCGCCGCGCAGGGTCGGATCCGTGACTGTGGCGGGCAGCGTCGCACTGCCCAGCGGGAGGGCGTGGCTGTCGGAGTCCCATGTGTACGGCTGCCCCGGGTAACCGTTCCAGATGTTGGCGGTGTCGCAGCCGGGGGCGTACGCGGCCTCGCCGTCGTTCTGCGTGGGGCTGAGCGCCATCTCCTCCTGCGACTCGCTGAAGCACGCGTGCAGCACCGGGCGTGCCGCCGACGACCCGGTGACCTGGACCGAGACCTGGCCCGCCACCTCCTTGCCGAAGTCGATGATCAGCAGGGGCGAGTCGGTCGTGCCCCCGGTCGAGGTCAGCCGGACGGTACCGCCGTGGCCGAGCACCGCGTTCGGGTTCCCGGTGATGCCGCCGCCTCGCGTGTAGGCGTGGAGCACGCTGACCGGCTGGACCGTGTGGCTGGACGGCGCGAGCACGTACGGCTGCCAGTCCCCCGCCGCCGGCTGGTAGTCGCTGTCCGTCCAGGGATTGGCCTGGGCTGCCGTCACGGCCGGGGCCAGAGGTGCCTGTGCGGACGCATGGGCCAGTGTCGTGATGGGGGAATACGCGCAGCTGCCGCCCACCGCGACGAGCGCGGCGGCCGCTGCCAGCCAGGACCGTCTCATGAATTCTCCTCCTGGAGGGTTGCCTGGCCGGACAGGCCGCTGACCTGGATGTAGCCGCCGCTGTCGGTGACGTCAGGCGCGGTCGCCTGGCCGCCGGACCAGACGACGTGGCCGTTGAGGGTGACCGTGGGGCTGGCGCCGTCCGGGCCGTCTGGGACGCCCGCTGTATAGGTGGTGCCGGCGGGGCCTGTTACAGCCAGGCTCAGGGTCGTGCCAGTCTGCTTCCAGGCCGAGGTGATATCGCCTTGCGGCGTCGGGACCTCGCCTTCCGCCCAGGTGACGCCCGCCGCCGGGTGCGGGAGCACGGTGAACGTGCCGAAGCCGCCGGAATCCGGGGTGACGCCGAGGAGCACGTTGGACAGGAACGGGACCACACCCGCCGACCAGCCGTGCGACAGGCTCGTGTACGCGCCGAGCTGCGGCGCGCCCGCCAGCGACACGTTCTCCCAGAACGTGCCGGTCGTGTCGCCCGACAGCATGTGCGGCCAGGTGCGCGTCAGCAGGTTCATCGCGTCCGCCGTCCCCGCGGACGTGTCCTGGTCGGCGTAGGCGAGCAGTTCGTAGTAGCTGATGAACGGGGACACGTACTGGGCCACGATGTTGCCGGACTCATCGATCGTGTCGGCGCCGTATTTGGTCCACTGGGTCTTCAGGAAGTTCAGCACGTCGGTCGCGCGCGGCCCGGTCGCGATCCCCGCGAGCACCGCCATCACGTTGCCGTCCTGCGGGTGCGCCGTGTTTCCGGGCTCCACGATGTACGCGTCGGCCGCCGCGTCCCACAGGTTCGCGTTGACCGCCGCGGTCGTCGTGGCCGCGTCGGCGGTGTACCGCGCGGCCAGGCTCTGATCGCCTTCGGCGTCGGCCACCTGCGCGGCGGCCTGCAAGGTCCACACGTACAGGGCGTTCTCGTACGTCTCCGCGCCGCTGTTGCCGTAGCCCCACTGGCCGCTCGCGCCGCCGGGCACGTTCAGCAGGCCGTTGGCACCGACCAGCGAGGTCAGCCAGGCGACGTCCTTCTGCATGGCCGGAAACCACTTGTCCAGGGTCCCCTTGTCGCCGGTGTACAGGTAGTACGTCCAGTAGTTGCGCACCCACCAGGCCGCGTACTCGCCCCAGCCGTCGTTGTAGCCGCTGCCCGGCAGGTAGACGCCGGGTATCTGGCCGTCGGCGGCGGCCCCCGCGGCCATGAAATCGAGGGAGTCGAGGGCGGCCTGCTGGTTACCGGTGGTGAGGTAAGCCACCGGATCCTCGACCGACTGGTCGCCTACCCAGTCGAGACGGTCCCGCTTGGCGCCGTCGGTCATGGCGGTGGGGCCTTCGGCGATGGTGGCGTCGTTCTGCACCTCACCGGGCTGGGCGGGATAGGCGCGGCCGGTCGTCGGGTCGATCGTGTCCATCTGCACGGTGTAGGCGCCCGCGTACCACACGGCTCGCGCTGGCTAGTGATGGCAGCGCGAGCGCGCCTTGGGCGACGGTGCCGGCGGTCGCGGTGGTGGCGGCGGCCGCCGCTCCCGATGCGACGACGACCAGCACGAGCGCCACGACAGCGGCGCGCGTCCGCCTCAAACCACAGGGCATCTTCATCCGTCACGGCCTCCTCGATCACGGCCCAACGTAAAGATGCGTAACACAACGGAGTACGTCCCGATATAAACCTGACCGGAAGCGGCCATCGCCCAGCGTCAGGCCGCGCGGTGAGCCCGCCATGGAGCCCGCCGCGCGGCCATAACCGCGGAAACTACGGGCGATCCGCTACGAGCGGAGTCTGCGGACGACTTCCTCGTCGAGTTCCACGCCCAGGCCGGGACGGCTGGGCGGGACCATTCGGCCGTTCTCCGGCAGGACCGGCTCCTTCCAGATCGGGAAATCGTCCCGCAGCGGGTGCGGCTCGATGTTGTATTCCTGCGGGTAGATGCAGCTCGGCAGGCTCGCCCACAGGTGCAGGTGCGCGACAGTCCCGATCGTCGGCTGCGTGTTGTGCACCGTAATGGGCTTGGAGAATGTCTCAGCCAGCGCCGCGATCTTCACGAATTCGGTGATGCCTCCGCACTTGATCACGTCCGGCTGCAGAATGTCGAGGTTGGCGTTCAGGATGAGATCCCGGAACTGCCACTTGGTGTACTCCTGCTCGCCGGCCGCGATGGGAATGTCGACGGCGGCGGCCAGCGCCGCGTAGCCGGCGTGATCGTGGGCGGCGAGGGGCTCCTCGAAGTGCCACACCCGGTAGTCCTCGAGCTGGCGGGCGATCTTGATGGCGGTGTGGGGCAGGTAGGCGTTGTTGACGTCCACGAGGATGTCGAAGTCGTCGCCGACCGCCGCGCGCATCTCCCGGACGGTGTCGAGCGTGTAGTCCTCGCCGTCGTCGGCCATCCAGGGCGTGGCCGAGTGGATCTTGTAGGCGCGGTAGCCCTGCTCCTGGAAGCTCACCGCCCGCTCGGCCTCGGCCTTCGGCGTCATGCCGCGCTGCATCGAGCTGGCGTACACCTCCGGCGCCTTCCGTACCAGACCGCCGAGCAACTCGTAGATGGGCTTGCCGGCGACCTTCCCCGCGATGTCCCACAAGGCGATGTCCACGCCGGCGATGGCCTCCAGCTGCGCGCCCATCGGGCCGAGCTTGTACGGCTTGTGGTACATACGACGCCACAAGCCCTGGATGTTGGCCGGGTCCTCGCCAATGAGCAGCGGCGCCAGCGCGTGCTCGATCATGGAGTGCGTCACCTGGGCGTTCATCGGGCTCACCTCGCCGACGCCGGTCACGCCTTCGTCGGTCTCGATCCGGACCAGGTGGTACTGATCGAGCAGGACAATCGACTCAACTCGCGTGATCTTCATTCGTGTACTCCATTCCGAGAATCTTGGACAGCAGGCGCTCGATGTGCCCGCTCAGGTTGGTCTGGCTGGGTCCGCCCGAGCTGAGCCAGTCATGGACCAACCGCCCGACCGTCTCCGGCGCGAACGACTGCCCGCCCGGGAAGAGCGGCACGGGGGCGGCGTCCTGACGGGTCACTGGCTCAAACGGAAGCTGCAGGGGGCGCATGTCCACGGGCCGTTCGAAGACCAGGCGGGTCGCGTTCGCCGCTAGGAAGGCCCGTCGCCGCTCGGGGTCCGGCGTGAGCCGGTCATACCAGTGGAGCGCGTCGGCGAGAGATTCGTCGCGCCAGAAGAGGACCGGCACTTCGGAGCCCCACATGAGGCGCCGCCACCCGACGCGCGCGATCAGGATCTCCGCCCACGACGCGGCGGCGGCCGCCGGGTAGGCGCCCTGGCGGGACATGATCACGGCGAAGCGCTCGTGGCCAAGCAGCTCATCCCACGCGCCACTGGGCTCCTCGGCGCGGCCGCGCCCGCAGCCGGCCATATGCGGAGCCACCACCAGGCGGCGCTCGCCCTTGTCCAGCGCGCGCAGCAGGGCGGTCGACTCCGCTTCCGCGCTGAGGTCGCCGACGGCGTACGCGAAGCCGTCGTGGCGCCAGATCAGGTCGAGGATCCAGGGCTGCTCACGGATGTGCCGCGGCTCTACGCGGATGCCCGCGAACCCGGCGGTGAGCTGAGCCGACACGAAAGACTCAACCTCCCACCGATCACGTCCCAACGGTACGCCAATGGCCCGGAACCGCTCCGGGCAGGCATTAGCGGCGGAGTGGATACGGCGCAGGTCAGCGCACGCGCCGAACGCGACGAGGACGGCGGCGTCGATGTTCGCCTCGGTCATCAGGACGCGATAGTCGTCGGCCGAGATGAACCGGGGCAGCCCGACGTGGGCGTAGGCGTCAACGATGGTCACAGCTAAGCGCTACCTCTATTTCAGGCCGGTCGTGGCGATGCCCTGCACGAACCTTCGCTGGAACACCGCGAACACGGCGACCACCGGGAGGATCGACAGCAGCGTGATGGCCATGATCAGGTCCCAGGGGGTCGAGAAGGTGGTGTTGAGGGAGTTGAGGCCGATGGGCAGGGTGAACCGGTTCGGCGACTCCAAGACGATGAGCGGCCAGAGGAAGTCGTTCCAGCGCCCGACGAAGTTGAGGATGACGAGGACGCTGATCAGGGGTCCGCACTGCGGCAGCACGACGCGCAGGAACACCCCGAAGTCGCGGGCCCCGTCCACCCGGGCCGCCTCGATGAGCTCATTGGGAATGGCCAGCATGAACTGGCGGGCCATGAACACCGAGACGGCGTTGGCGGCGCCGGGGAGAATCACCCCCAGGTAGGAGTCGGCGAGGTGCAGCTTGGTGACGATCACGAACTCCGGGACCATTACCACCTGGAGGGGGATCATCACCGTGATCAGGTAGGCGAAGAAGAGCACGGTGCGCCCCCGGAACCGGAACTTGGCGAACGCGTACCCGGCCATGAGGCTCATCACCGTGGTGAGGATGACGCCGCCGATCGCGATAATGGCCGAATTCGCGAACCAGGAGGCCACGGGCTGGGAATCCCACGCGGCCCGGAAGTTCCCCCAGTCGACGGTGTGCGGCCAGATATAGAAATGGCCGCTTTCCGCCAGACCGCCCGGGCTGACCGCCGTAGCGAGCATCCAGTAGATCGGGAAGATAACGATCAGCCCGCCCACGAGAAGCACGACCCACAGCACCCACCGGGCCGCTGTCATTTCCCGGATAGCCGCTCTCATAGCAGCTTCTCCTCCTTCGGCTGCGTCCGGTAACGCGTGTACGTGAACACGACGAGGATGAGCATGAAGACGACGCCCATCGCGGACGCGAGCGCGGTTTTGCCGTCGGTAAACGCGACGTTGAAGATGTACTCGATGAACACCGTGGTGGCGTAGCCCGGCCCGCCGCCGGTCAGCACGTAGATGATGTCGAACGCCTGCAGCGAGTAGACGACGTTCAGGACGAGAAGCAAGAAGGTCGTCGGGCGCAGCAGCGGAAAGGTCACGTAGCAAAAGCGGCCCCAGGCCCCGGCCCCGTCGAGCTTGGACGCCTCCATCAGGGTCGCCGGGATCGACTGCAGCGCGGCGAGGTAGACGATCATGCAGAAGCCGAGCCGCCCCCACAGCACCGCCACGACGAGCGTGAACATCGCCCACTGGGGCTGGTCAAGCCACGCGATGGGCTTGAGCCCGAGCTCGATCATCAGGTTGTCGACGATCCCGTAGTCGCCGTTGAAGATCCAGCCCATGATCATCGAAACGGCCACGCCCGAGACGACGACCGGGAGGAAGTAGAGGCTGCGCAGGAGGCCCACTCCCGGCAGCCGGCGGTTGAGGAGCACCGCCAGCAGGAGTCCGAGCGCCATGCTGGTCGGGACGGTCCCGATCGTGAAGATCAGGGTGTTCTTCAGGCTGGTCCAGAACTCCGGCTGATGGACCATCGTGGCGTAGTTCGAGCCGCCGACGAAGTGCCCGCCGGTCAGGAGCGTCGTGTTCTGGAACGAGAGGTAGATCGAGACGACCAGCGGCGCGAAGGCGAAGAACCCCAGTAGCACGAAGCTGGGTGAAAGGAAGACATAGGGCGTGACGCGAAATCTTCTCCGCCGGGGGCGCGGCGGCGAGTGGGTGACGTCACTTGCCGCCTCCAAGGGTTCCCCGACGGCCAGCCTATGCGACTGCATTCTGGATACCGGAAGCGATCGCCTGCGCTGTCTGGGCGGCTGACTGCTGTCCCGTGAAGCACAAGGCGAGCTGGGTGCTCAGCACGTCATTCATGGCCGAGAAGTTCTCGTTCGTCTGGAGGGTGAACATCTCCTGCGGAATGGCGTGTGTTTGCGAGACGAATTTCTGGACCGCTTCCGGCCGGTAGCTGTACTTGATCTTGTCCCCCGTGAGCGAATCGCGGGCTGGGAGGAAGAGCGTCTCGGCGCAGTAATCGCTCATGTTGGCGGCGCTGCACAGGTAGGCGGCCAGCTTGGCGGCTTGATCGGGGTACTTGGAGTCCTTCGAGACCGTCATCAGCGTGCCGCCGACCAGCGAGGCCGTCGTCTGGTCACGGAACAGGTAGGTGACGTCCCACTTGGATGTGTCCAGGCCGCCGGCCTGGACGTTGGTGAGTTCCCAGTCGCCGTTGACCATCATCCCGACGATGCCGGTGGTGAACAGGTTGACCACGCTCGTCTCCACGCTCGCCTGCATGGAGTTGGAGGGCGAGATAAGACCGTCCACGAACCACTGGCGAGTCCACTCGATGGCCTCGACACCGGCCGGGTTCTGGATGGCGGGCGTCTTCATGTCCGACTCGACGAGTGCTCCGCCGTGCTGGTACAGGACGGGCAGCCAGTAATAGCCCGCCTCCTCGGACCAGTCGAAGGAGAAGGCGTACCGCCCGGTCTGCTTCTTGACCTGGTTGCAGATGGCGATGAACTCGTCCCAGGTCCAGGCGTCCTGCGGGGAGGTCGGGATGCGGGCCCCGATCTTGCCGAGCATGTCGGTCCGGTAATAGATCGCGGTCGTGTCCACGCACTGCGGCAGACCGTAGATGTTCCCGTTCTTCGCCACCTGGCTCCAGAACGTGGGATTGAAGTCATTGCCATAGTCGGCGGGCAGGTACTGCTTGATGTCGATGAGGGAGCCATTCGCGATGTAGGGCCCTACTTCCGTGGGAGTCATCCGGAGGACGTCGGGCGCGTTACCCGCGGCGAGGTGAGACTGCAGCCACTGATCGAAGTTGCCGCTGCCGTTCTCCACGACGCTTACCGAGGTTCCCGGGGTGGAGCTGGCGAAGTCGCTGCAGTACTTCTTGAAGAGGTTGATCGTGGCGGTCGCGTCGGTCGGGGTTGAGAAGATGAGCGACTTGCCTCCGGAGGAGCCTCCGCCGCCCGATCCGCAGGCGGCGGTCACCGCGGACCCGCCGACGCCCGCGGCCAGCAGTCCGCCCATCTTGAGGATCTGCCGTCTGCCGATATTTCTCGCTGGTGTTGAAGAAGGTGTTCTCATGGCTGCTCTCTCCACGGTGAGAAAGGGTGTAGGGGGTTGTGGTGAATACGTCAGACAGGGGTCCGCGCCGTTCTGGCCGGGAAGAAGTCGTGCAGGGCGACGAGGTCGAAGCGGTTAGCGAGGTCGGCGGCCAGATCGCAGTTGGCTTCGACCTCGCCCGGGTTCCCCATGCCGACTAGCGCGCAGTCCACCTCGGGCGTCGACAGGACGAACTTGATGGCGAGGCGGCTGATGCGGTCCTCGCCGAGATCGGGAAACTCGGCCCGCAGCAGGTTGTGCAGCACGCCGGACGTGGTGGTGCGCATTGTCAGCACCCCCATGCCGAGCTCTTTGGCCAGCGGAATGACCCCGAACGGCGCCCGCTGGTAGTCGCACGCGCACTGGTAGATGACGCTGTAGGCCATCTGCAGGACGTGGAAGCGGCCCGAGCGCAGGAGCCGCTCCAGCCCGCCGGAAGGCGCCTCGGCGGTGAGGCCGATCCAGCGGGCCAGTCCCTGGCGGCGCATGGTCTCGAGCCATGGAAGCGGTTCGGCGAGAACCCAGTCGGCGAGGTCATCGGTCCACGTGTTGCCGTGGAGCTGAAGAAGATCGACGTGATCGGTGCGGAGCCGCTCAAGGCTCCGCATTACGCTGGCGGTCCACGTCTCGGGGTGCTCCCCCGGATGGACTCCCACCTTGGTCGCGAGATGCACGGAGTCCCGGTAGGGCTCCAGCGTCTCGCCGATGATCGCCTCGGAGCGGCCGCCGCCGTAGCCCGGAGCGGTATCGAAGAAGTTAACGCCCTGTGCCCGCGCCGCCGCGACCGTGTCGCGCGCGACATCGAGCGCGATCACCGCCTCTTCTCCGGGCTGCTTTAGATATCCCTCAATTCCGATGACGGCGCCTCCGAAACCGAGTGCGGAGACATTGAGGCCAGTCACTCCGAGCGTCCGGATCGGAATGCGAGTGGTACGCATATGCGAACTCCCTTCGCGATACGAGTGAGCCTGACACGCCTTGTAATCGATGTCAAGGGCTAGCGGAGCCGCTATAAGGCGTGTAGACCTGGGGAGGCAGCAGGATTTAGACTTCTCCGGCCGGACCCTCATGCGATGACGACCGGCGAAATTTAATGTTCGCGATCGCGAACTATGTTCTCACTTTGCTGGAATCGATGTACGATTAGCGGCGGTCGAAGACAGGAGTTGTCAGTGCGAACTTCAGCCGTCGAGGCGGGGCAGCTCGCGATCGGGATCCTGGTCGCGGCCGGGGTGCCTGGCGATGCGGCACAACTCCAGGCGAGGCTGCTCGTGGAGGCGGAACTCCGGGGTCACCCGTCACACGGGCTGCTGCGGCTGCCACGGCTCGTGGACCGGATCAAGGCAGGTGTCGCGGACCCGGTCGCGAGCGGTTCCCATCGGTGGGCGGCCGAGAGTTTCCTCGAAGTCGACGGCCAGCAGGGCCTGGGCCCGGTGGTGGCGATGTCGGCGCTCGACGCGATCACCGCGCGCGCCCGGCGCACCGGCGTGGCCTGCGCGGCGGTGAGCCGGAGCAACCACCTCGGCATGCTGGCGCTGTACGCGGAGACGATCGCCGAACGGAACCTCGTGGGGATCTGCCTGACGACGAGCGAGGCGATCGTCCACCCGTGGGGCGGCCGGGAGGCGCTCCTCGGCACCAATCCGATCGCGATCGGCGTCCCGGCCACGCCGGAACCTCTCGTGCTGGACATGGCGACGTCGGCCGCCTCCATGGGCAAGGTGCATGACTACGCCAACCGCAATCTCGATCTCGACCCCCGCTGGGCGGTCGACGCGGACGGCAACCCGACGCGGAACCCGGCCGCCGCGATCGCGGGATCACTGACGCCGTTTGGCGGCCCGAAGGGATACGGGCTGGCCATCGCACTGGAGGCACTGATCGCCGCCCTCACGAACAGCGCGCTGGGACGTGATGTGGTAGGGACTTTGGACGCCATCCACCCGAGCACCAAAGGTGACCTCTTCGTCGTGGTGACGCCGCCTGGCGACGGCCGGGCGCGCGAGATCGGGGCATACCTGGACCTCGTGCGCGCGTCGAATCGCCGACGGCCCGAGGAGCCTATCCGGGTCCCCGGCGACGGAAGCCGCGGCCGGCGCCACCGTGCGCTAAACGACGGCTTCGAGATCCCCGACGAGATCTGGGAGTCGCTCCTGTCCTACCCCCGTGCCGACCCGCCGGGGGAACGTGCCCCCGGCGGGGAAGACGCCCACTCAGCCATTGGAGAGCACTTATGCGTTCTGCGCTGTCCGCGACCAGCGACGGCGGCCTGGCCGTTCCGTCCCTGGGCCTGGTACGACTGCCGCGCACGATCCTGTTCGGCCCGGGGCAGCGGCGGGCGATCGGCCAGGCGGTCGCGCCGCTGGGCAGGTCGGTGCTGGTGTGCACGGACGCCCGCCTCGGCGGCGACCCCGTTCTCGGCGAGATCGTGGCATCCCTCGAGGAAGCCGGCTGCGCGGTCCGCGTGTTCGCGGAGACTGAGCCCGAGCTTCCGATCGGCGCGATCACGGCCTGCGTGGCGGAGCTTCGCGGCACGAACCTCGATGTCGTCGTCGGGCTGGGCGGCGGGAGCTGCCTGGACATGGCCAAGGTCGTGGCCCTCCTGCTCAGCCACGGCGGATCCCCGCGTGACTACTACGGCGAGTTCATGGTGCCAGGGCCGACGCTGCCGGTAGTCGCGGTGCCGACCACCGCCGGGACAGGCTCAGAAGTCACGCCGGTCGCCGTGCTCACGGACCCGGACCGGCTGATGAAGGTCGGCATCTCGAGCCCCCACCTGATCCCGCAGGCCGCCATCTGCGACCCGGAGCTCACCTACTCCTGCCCGGCCGGCCTGACCGCCGTCACCGGCGCCGACGCCCTTACCCACCTGGTGGAGGCGTTCACCGCTATTCGCCGCCCGCCCGCCGCCGATCTCGTCGCGCGGCGCGTCTTCATCGGCAAGTCCACGTTCACCGACTCGGTCGCGCTCGCCGGCCTGCGACTCCTCGGCCAGGGCCTGCTACGCGCCCATCGCCAGCCCGATGACGCGGCCAGCCGGGCCGACACGATGATGGGCGCCCTGGCGGGCGGCATCGCGCTCGGGACAGCCGGCACGGCCGCTGCGCACGCGCTCCAGTACCCCCTCGGCGCCATCACCCACACGTCCCACGGAATCGGCGTCGGCGCCCTCATCCCCTACGTGATGCGCTACAACTTCCCGGCCCGCGTCGGGGAGTTCGCGCAGATCGCCGAGACCCTCGGGGTCCCGTCCCCGCCCGCTGATCCCGTCGCGGCCGCCCGCGCCGGCGTCGAGGCCGTCGACGCCATCATCGACGGCCTCGGCATCCCGGCGACGCTGGCCGACCTCGGCCTGCCGGGCGACCGGCTCGACGAGGTAGCCGAACAGGCGCTGACCGCCCGGCGGCTGGCCGAGAACAACCCGCGCCCGCTCGACCACGCCGCAATGGCCGCCATCGTGCGGGCCGCCTATGAAGGCGATCGGTCCTTTCCTGATGCGGGTCCTGATGCACGGGAAGATTACGCGGCGGCGGAAATGCGCCCTCATTGAACAAGGAAATATTCACGCCGGCCACAACGCTGATCCCAATTGACAGCGCAGGCGGGATGATCGCCGCCGCGCTGGTAGAGTACGCGCAAAGTTGGATCGACAATCGAGAATGAACGTATGGGAGCGCGGAGTTTGACAGGCGAGGAGCAGGCGGCGGGCCAGTCCGGGCCGCGACGCGTTCGTTCCGCCGAGCGGGTTGTCGCCGTCCTGGACATCCTGCGGCAATCCCCGCGCCCGCTGCGTCACTCGGAAGTCGCCGCCCTCTTGTCGCTGCCGAAGAGCAGCGTTTCCAACCTGCTCGACACGCTTACCGACACCGGTCTCATCACCCGGGACGAGCGCGGTTATGCCCTTGGGGTGAAGCTCATCGAGCTCGGGTACGCCGCGGCCGAGCGCCTCGACATACGCGCCGTCGCCCGCCCGGTCATGGAGGATCTGGCCCGGCTGGGCGTCGGCACGTGCAACCTGGCGATCCTGCGCGGGCACGACGTCCTCTACATCGAGAAGATCAGCGACCCCAGCCACCTGATCCAGCTGGTCACCAGCGTCGGCGGGCTGCTCCCCGCCCACGCCACGGCCCTGGGCAAGGTACTGGTCGCGAACCTGTCCCCGGCCGAGAAACGCGACTGGCTGCGCGACCACGAGTATGTGCGCCTGCAGCGCAATACCGCGACCTCGGCGACCCGCTTCAAGCAGGACCTCAAGGCGTACGAGCAGCACGGATACGCCGTTGACGATGAGGAATCCCATCTCAACGTCATGTGCCTGGCCGCCCCGATCTACGACCACTCGCAGCGGGCGGTCGCGGCGATGTCGCTGACTCGCCTCAAAGCCGACGTGCAGCGCGACGGGATCGCCCAGACCGCGGCGGCCCTGCTGGACGCGGCCGGACGCGTGTCGAAGCTGCTTGGCGCGTCCAGTGTTCCCGGCGAGCCATCCCGGCTAGGCAGGCCGTAGCGTCTTCTCTAGATGCGCCCGTAAACCCGCTGAGCCAGGCCGCTGCGGCGCATAAACTCATCGACCGTGCCGTGCAGGCCCGGATGCTGGTGGACAGTACGACGCGCCGACCAGGTGAGAGCGTTGCGGACGCGGTGCGTGACCCCGAGCACGGAACGCTTGGTCACCACGCCTTGGGCGAGGAAGCTGTCGTAGCTCTTCATCGTCTCCTTGTAATAGTTCTTGGCGCCCCCGCCCATATCGATGGTGCGCACCTCAGTGGCGGCCATTTCCTCGGCCAGCCCCTTGATGTGAATCAGGCCGGGAGAATACTTGCCGAGGCTGGCCTCGTATCCGGTGAACCACCCGACCAGCAGGCTCTCGGCACGCAGGCCGAACTGGGCGGCGACGGGCTGGTCGCCCGCGTACAGGACCGATAGCAGGCCGCTGAGCCGGGCCGTCCGGGTCGCGAGCAGTGTTTCCAGCAGTTCCACGAGCCAGGGCTGCCGGAAGCGGTCAACATGGTCGGTCTGCCTGTACTGATCGGATTTCCAGGCCAGGAGCGTGCGCAGCACGCTGGTAGCGCGTGAATCGGCGACGACACGGAGCTCGCCGATTTCACGCTCCAGCTTCCGGGTCCGGCGAGCGATTTCCTTGCAGAAGCGAGGGGATTTCGCCCTTACCTTTTCGTAGTAAGCCTCGAAGCCGGCCGACAGGTCGATCAACGGCGAGGCGGTGATGTTCGTATGGTACGCCGCGAACGGCTTCTGTTCGGAAATCAGATTGTCAAACCGCCAGGCCGACATGCCGCACCCGCGCAGAAGTTCGCGCGGATCCCAGGTCACGCCGGGCGCGTGGATCACGCCCTGGCACGGAGTCAGCCAGCCGCAGACCGGCACGCCAGCGGCGAGCCCTCGCTTCTCGAAAGGGAAGAACCCGGTGACGGACTGGCCATCGGACAGCACAGCGACTCGAGCGCCTGGCCGAAAGCGGCCGACGGCCATTGTGAACTCGGGGGAAAGGAAGGGGTTAGCCAGCGCTGGCGTAGCCTGCTGCATGGCATGCCAGGCCTCGATCTCTGACGATCCGAGCTCACGTGGGTGGATAGGAGATACTCGCACTGTCCCCGCCTAAGTCGATCTCTTGAGGTAGTCGCAAATCGCAGTGCCGGTGCCCCGGTCGCACCCGCCTGCGCTGGCTGTAGATGGCCTTCACTCGCGGGCCCGCTCGTCGGCGGAGTTCACCCAGCACGGTGACGTCCTCGGTCGCCTGGTGCAGCCGGTAGTACAGACGCGGCGGCAGGTACGGGAGCAACGGAGATCTACGCCCGTGGAGGAGCGCGGCGAACTCGCGGGCGCCGAGATCCGCGTAGCGTGAAATGTCCTCGAACCAGCGGGCGCTGAACCGGGCATCGCTCTGCGCGCGCAGCAGCGCGGCCTTGCGCTGCCGCTCGTACGACCCAAGCGCCAGTTCCCGCTCCCCACCGTGCTGCCGCAGGCTGCCGGCCAGGGCTATGGCATCTTCGATGGCCAGTGTCGTCCCTGATCCGATGGTGAAATGAGTGGTATGTGCGGCATCGCCGACGAGCACGGTGTTGCCATCATGCCAGCGCCGGTTCGTGACAGTGCGGAAGGTCAGCCAACCGGTGCTCCCCTCCCGCTGAACCTCTGCGAGCAACGGATGATCGTCCAGCTGCCGTGCGAAGAGCTTCTCAAGCAGGGTGATGCTATCCCGTGGCGGCAATACGCCGAAACCGAGGCGGCCCCATGTCTCGGCCGAGCATTCGACGATGAACGTGCTCAGTGCCGGGCCGACCCCGTAGCCGTAGCCCCAGATCCACCCGCAATCCGTGTGCACGAAGGCGTACGTAAACGCTTCGAACACCTTGCTCGTGCCGAGCCATAGGTATTTGTTGCCCCCGCGACGCACACTGGTCTCGAACCGGCCGGCGGTGAGCCGCATTCGGCTATTCACCCCGTCACACGCGACGACCAGGTCCGCCGCTGGGAGTTGCGGCGAATTCAGCACCTCGTGGCCGAACTCGACGCGCACGCCCAGGCTTGTCGCACGCGTGGCGAGGATGTCGAGCAGTCGCTGCCTGCCGATGCCGTATCCGCCGCCTCCCGGATGCAGCACCCGCGCGCCATGAATGTCGACGACCTGGTCGAACTGGCGGCAGGCGGCCTTGTCGATCTCGTTCGCGGATACCGGGTCGCCGCGGTGCAGCTCCGTCCGCATATCACGTCCGAACGTAACGCCCCAACCTTGGGTTGAGCCCGCCGTGTTGCGTTCAAAGACCGTGATGTCATGGGCCGGGTCGCGCAGCTTCATCAAGAGCGCGAAATAGAGGCCAGCCGGTCCCCCGCCCACGCATATGATCCTCATGTCCTCTCCCCCCACCCCAGCCCCCCGGTCATGACTTCGTCGATTCCGCACCAGTTGGGGCACTTCGCCGCAAGTCTCCGCTGAGATGTTGTTCAGCTATCCCTAAGGACGCGCATCCCCGCTCGCAGGTTGACGCGGCCCGATGTCACTAAGCGAACAGAACTCGACCGGATCCGGCCGATCGGCCAGTTGTAGCCGCGGAGCTCGCCGGGAAACTGGGGAAATGACGCGACAGGGGCCGGCTCATGCCGAGCCGGCCCCTGCCCACTGCTTCGCCGTCAGCTTAGATGGGGCTGACCTCGTCAGCCTGCGGGCCCTTCGGACCCCGGCTGGAGATGAACTCGACCCGCTGATTGTCTTCGAGGCTGCGGTAACCGTCAGTCTTGATGGCGGTGTGGTGGACGAAGACATCCGGAGTGCCGTCGTCCGGGGCGATGAAACCAAACCCCTTCTCCGCGTTGAACCACTTCACTGTGCCCTGAGCCATTGTGCTTTCTCCTTGAGGGAAGATCCGCGGGATCGTCGCGGACGCGAAGATCCCGAGCTGCTTGACCGCTTGCCGTCGAAAGCCAGGCTCTGGAATCCGCGTGCGCCACCGTCAGAAATTTCGCAGGCGCTACTCGCGAACACGAACTTCCACTACAGCCGAAACGAGTAAACACCATCACGGGACCTGATGGTGCCAACGCGGCACAGAAAACGCTGTTCTCGGCCAGGTTTCCGGACGATGCGCCGCGGCGATAACGCGGCTAAAATCCAGGATGTATGGCCATGACAGAGATCGTGCTGCGTGTCCGCCTCATTGGCGGCGAGCGCTTGGATGTCACCTACGAGGCGGGAGGCGCTCCCGACGAGATCGTGGACCGTGTCATCTCGACCCTCGCGGAAGATAACGGCGTGCTCCGCTGCACGCATGGCGGCCGGCTCATCGTGCTTTTCGCCCGGAGCATCGCCACCGTCGAGGTGGCCCCGCGCGGCGCGGTCCTGTAACGGCCGGCGTACCTGGAGGCGTCCTTCCACGACGTCGGTGGCCACGGCGGTCAGCTTAAGGTTATGGTCGCGGGCGTACGCGCGCAGCAGGCCGAACGCGGCGTCCACGCTCACGGTGAGGCGCTCCGCGAGAAACCCCTTGGCCTGCTCGATCACGATCCGGCTGTTGAGCGCGGTCTGCAATTGCTCGGCGACGATCTCATGGCGGGCCATCGCGCGCTGGTGCAGGATCCCGATGGTGGCCGCGTCGGCCAGTGCCTGGCCGAGCGCGATGGTGTCGTCGTCAAGCGGTCCCGGAACATCATTGAGCAGGTTCATCGCGCCCAGCGTCTGTTCGCGCAGCCGCATCGGCAAGGCATGCACCGCGGCGAATCCGGATGCCCGGGCGGCGCGGGCGAATGCTGGCCACGGCTGATCGCGATCTATCAGATTGGACTGCTGAACCGCGGCACCAGTCCGGTAAGCGTCCATGCAAGGCCCCTGGGCGCTCTGCAACTGGGCCAGTTCTACCAGGCGGGCCTCTTCGGTGGAGGCGGCGACGAGGTTAAGCACCCCGAGGTGGTCGACAAGCAGGACACCGCAGGCACTTACGCCCAGTAGTTCCGCACACCGGCCGGCCAGGCGCTCCAGGAAGTCGATGATGTCGAAATCCCTCACCAGGGTGTCGGTGAGCTCGACGAAAGCATCGCGTACCCGTCGGTCCGTGACGGCCATCACTCCTCCTCATGCCGTTCTCCGGGCCGCTCGCCCGGATCCACCGAATTACCGTCATAATCGCTCGCCTTCTCGGACCCGGCCAGGCCATTGCCCCCGTTGGCGGAGAGCCGTATGCGCCGGCCCAGCACGTCGGCCGCAACGTCCCCGAGCCGCCGTCCGTGGGTGAAGGCATAAGCGCGCAGCGCCACCAGCGCGTCGGCCACCGGCACCTCCAACTGAGCGGCCACCATCCCGGTGGCCTGGTGGACATGGGCGTGATGCGCGCTGAGCGCGGTGTCGAGCAGATCGCTCTGGCCAGCGGCGATCCCGCCTCGGGAGTCCAGCGCGAGCAGCAGCACCACGTCAGCGAATATCAGCGCGTCAGTGAGTTCCCGCTGATCCAGCGACCCGGGGTCGTGCCGGTACAGGTCAAGAACCCCGATAAGTGCGGCGCCGGAGGCTACGGGAAAAGCGAACATTCCCCGGACCCCGCGATCGACAGCCGCCGGCGCGAATACCGGCCACCGGTGGTGCGCGTCTGGTCCGGCCAGGTCGGCTACCAGCACAGGCGAACGCCCAGCGACAGAGTCCATGCCTGGTCCCTGCCCGAGGAGAAACTGGAGTTCCTCAAGCTCCTCCGCGACCAGGCTGCTGGCGAGCAGCGGCTCCCGTTGGCCGCCGTTCCTGGCGACCCCAAGCCCCGCGCCCGCGGAAGCAAGCGAGTCCGCGCACGCGGTGACGGCATGGCGTAGCGACACGGGAGCATCCTCCTCGCGTGCGCGTGCGCTGACCGCCGCCCACACCCGGTGCCTGCCAGCCTGATCCACCACTCCCCTTCCGCGACCAGTCTCAACCTGGGCTCACGCGACATCGAAACTCAATACACGATGCCGTGCGCAGGCGGGGACCAACGGCGACAGAAGTTCTGTCATCTGTGCCGGATGACAGACGAATGCGGCAGCGCGAAATGAAGATCAAGCCCATCCAAGGATAGCGGACGAGGAACTATCCGGCCGAAAAAGACGGCACCGGCCTCTCGTGCCTCAGTTGGCGGGGCAACCCTTGCGGGCATGGCGTTCACTACTCCTGATTTAGGTGCCGTTATGTCTATCGGCTTTCCCGATGGCGCCGTCAAGGTCCGGAACAGCCCCGTGTCCGCTACACAGTAGCGCAGTTTCATCCCAGGCTTTAGTGTTGTCTACGCGCCCGGACCTCGCGTCCGTACCTAATGCGGAGAGCGAGGAAATGAGCGCGACATTGAGTGTGACGGTGCGGCCGGGCGGGCCGTCGGCCGGGCCCGGGGAATCGCTGGTCGTCGCGATCGGCGGAGAGCTGGACATCGCGACCGCACCGCAGTTCGCCGCCCGTTTCGACGCGACAGGCTTGCGCGCACTGACCACGCTGCGGACGCGGGCGGAGGAACGACTCATCGCGGTACGGCTGTCTGGCGCGTCCCCGCAGATGCGCCGGCTGATGAGCGTCATCGGCCCTGCCCGGGATTTCCCGGCGAGCTACTGAAGCCGTCGACTGCGCCGGATAGCGTCCGCGGTTCATTACCGCCCACCGGCGGTCACCCGCGGGCCCGCGGCCAGGGCCGGTCCGCGTGAGGCGGATCTCCGTGCGTCGGATCACCGTGGGGCGGGCGGACAAGTGGTGATGCGCGAAAGCCGGGCTGGCCGAGCAGCTGGACAGCCAGAAGGCACATAGTACAATGGCTTTGCTCCGGACCCCGGCGTCGTACTCGCACGATATACGCGCGAGTACAGCGGCAGGGGCCGGTTTTTTTATGCGCCTGCGGCTGCTGCCGACAAAACGTCACGTGCGCAGGCCCAAACAGGGGCGGGCCTGCTCTACGGCGTCGGCCGCGACCTGTTTTGCGTAGTCCCCGCGGCGGCATCGGGGTAGCGGCCGCGGGTATTGGCTGGGCGTTTCTGCTGCGGGTTTCGGCTGCGGGTTTCGGCTACCGGTTTCGGCTGCCGGTTTCGGCTGGGCGGTGCGGCCGCGGGAAGGGGCCGGGCTGAGGTGTACGGAGCCCGGCCGGGCGCGGCTTGCCGATGGCTGGTCGATAGCGCGCGCCTGAGAATTCCTGCCGGAACGTGTGCGAATTTCGCCGATCAAGCGTTGAGCTAATACGAATAAGTGCCGCCAGCGAGGTCCCGAGAAGAACCCGTGCGCGGAATCAGGTGCCGTCGGCGCTCGTGCGGGGCAGGTCGAAGCCCGCCTCGGCGTGGGCCTTCTTGATGATCCGCACGACCTCGACCGGGTCGTCCACCACTGTGACGAGATCGAGCTCATCGGGGTGAATGTTGCCCACTGCCAGGACCTTCTCCTTCAGCCAGGCCAGCAGGCCGGCCCAGTATGACGACCCGACGAGCACGATCGGGAAGCGCGTGATCTTCCCCGTGGCGACCAGCGTAATCGCCTCGAACAGCTCGTCCAGGGTGCCGTAGCCCCCGGGCAGCACGACGAACGCCTGCGAGTACTTGACGAAGACGGTCTTCCTGACAAAGAAGTACCGGAACTCCACGCCGACGTTCACGTAGTCGTTGAGGCCGGTTTCCATCGGCAGCTCAATGCCGAGGCCGACCGACACGCCCCCGGACATGGAGGCGCCCTTGTTGGCGGCCTCCATGATCCCCGGGCCGCCGCCCGTGATCACGGCGTAGTCCGCCCCAGCCAGCCCGGACGCGATCTCCACCGCGAGTTCGTATTCGGGTGTGCCCGGCTGCGTGCGCGCGGATCCGAAGATCGAGACCGCCTTGCCTAGTTCGGCGAGCAGCCCGAAGCCCTCGACGAACTCCGCCTGAATGCGCATGATCCGCCACGGATCGGTGTGCACCCAGTCCGAAGGACCACGCCGGTCCAGCAGGCGCTGATCGGTGGTCGTCGCCGGTATATGCGTTCCGCGCAACGTCACCGGGCCCTGTCGTCGGATCCGGCGGTGCGGCTGTCCATTGTTCCCGCTCATGTCACATTCCACGGTAGTGATATACGCGGAGTGTTCTGACCAGAACACGCGGGCGCGTTGGTGAACGTTATCCGTCTATGCCGTGATCACGGAGGATTTCGTTGAGCGCCGACTTGTCGTGCCGCTCCCCCGCGGAAAGCCGCTTGAGGATCAAGACGGCGGGCAGCCCGAACTGACCGCCGGGGAATTCGCGGAATCGCGTCCCGCTGACCGCCACCGACCACGCCGGCACCTCGCCGCGCGGCAGTTCCTCCCCGGTTTCCACGTCGATCACATGAGTCGTCCTCGTGATATTCGTCCCGGACCCCAGCACCGCCCCGGTGCGCACCCGGGCGCCCTCGGCCACGATCGACCGGGATCCGATGAAGCACTCGTCCTCGACCACCACCGGGACCGCGTTCGCGGGCTCAAGCACTCCGCCAATGCCGACGCCACCCGACAAATGGACGTTTTTCCCGATCTGGGCGCAAGAGCCGACCGTTGCCCACGTGTCCACCATCGTGCCGGTGTCGACGTACGCGCCGATGTTCACGAACGACGGCATCAGCACCGTCCCCGGCGCGAGATACGCGCCCCAGCGCGCGATCGCGCCCGGCACCACCCGAACCCCGTCCAAGCGAGTCTTCAGCGGCACCCGGTCATGCTGCCGGAAGTCCCCGACCTGCGACTGCGCCATCGGCAGCACCTTGAACGCCAGCAGGATCGCCCGCTTGGCGCGCTCGTCGACGACGACTGTGCCGGTCGCCTTGTCCACGAACGCCACCCGGGCCTCGCCGGAGTCAATCTGGTCCACGGCGGCGACAACCTGAGCGCGCGCGGCGGCATTGTCCGGGGTCAGCCCGGCACGCTGTTCCCACAGGTCATCGATGGCCGCAGGCAACGGAGATTTCAGAGATTCGCTGATCGGGCTCATGGGGTGGGAGCCTACCGAAACCTGACGGCTACGCAGAGAGAAGTCCCCCCGCATATTGACAGGCATGCTGACAATGGCAGCGAAACTCCCCGGTCGCAGGTACCGTCAGATACTGTGCCGACGACTGCTTCGTGGCGCGTAGAGCCAAACCGTTATCAACGCCCGTCCTGGCGCCGCCCACTGATCGCGCTCGGCGTCGTTATCGTCATCCTCGCCATCGCCGCCTACGCCGGTTATACCGCCTACCAGCACTTCGTGGTACGGCTGCTGACCGTTCCCGGCTGCCAGGCGGGGACGAACAGCAACGCCATCCCGCTGGAGTTTAACCAGGCTCAGGACGCCGCGACGATCGCCGATGTGGCCGTCTACGACCACCTCCCCCAGCAAGCGCTCACGGTCGCCTACGCCACGGCGATCCAGGAGTCGAAGCTGGAGAACCTGAACTACGGCACGTCCGACTCGGTCGGGCTCTTCCAGCAGCGGCCCTCCATGGGCTGGGGCACGGCCCAGGAGCTGGAAAACCCCGTGTACGCGTCGCAGGCCTTCTTCGAGACCGGGCCGTCCGCGCTCGTCAAGGTCCCGGATTACGCGTCGCTGTCCGTCTCCGCGGCCGCGCAGGCCGTGCAGCACAGCGCCGACGGCAGCGCCTACCAGCAGTGGGCGGGCGAGGGCGCGCAGCTCGCCGCGGACTTCACGAGCACGCCGGCCGCGGTGACCTGCTGGTATGACCCGTCCAGCCAGGCGTCCCAGGACGGCGTCAGCACCAAGCTCAACCTCAGCGGGGCGCTGCGCGGACTCGAGGGCACGTTCGGGACACCGCGGGCGGACGGCATTGTGACCGGAGTCACGACGGGCAGTTCGGGGGGTTCGGAGACTTTCCGCACAACGACGGCGGGCGGCTGGGCGGTCGCGAACTGGCTGGTCACCAACGCTGTTTCCTACGGGATCACGCAGGTTTCCTACGACGGACACCGGTGGACGGCGTCGCTCACCGAGACCAGCTGGCAGCCTGCTTCGGGGGATGGCGCCGGGAGTATTGTCGCCAGCTAGCACAGCACGCCCGGCGACCCGTCATACTGTGCTGTAGCAGGGTTAAGAAGTTGAAGAGGAGCTCACGTGACCTACGTCATCGCGCAGCCGTGCGTCGATGTGCTTGACAAGGCTTGCATCGAAGAATGCCCAGTGGACTGCATCTACGAGGGCGACCGCATGCTGTACATCCACCCCGACGAGTGCGTGGACTGCGGCGCCTGCGAGCCTGTATGCCCGGTTGAGGCCATCTACTACGAGGACGACGTCCCCGAGCAGTGGAAGGACTTCTACAAGGCCAACGTCGATTTCTTCCAGGATCTCGGTTCCCCGGGCGGCGCGTCCAAGGTCGGCAAGGTCGGGAAGGACCACCCGCTGGTGGCGGCGCTGCCGCCGCAGGCCGCCGACGAGTGACGCTCGCCGCACGCATTCCCGAATATCCCTGGGACGAACTGGCGCCCCTCGCGGAGAAGGCACGTGCCTTCCCCGGGGGCGCCGCGGACCTGTCGCTCGGATCGCCGGTCGACCCGGTCCCCGCGGTTGTCCGGGAAGCACTCGCGGCCGCCGCTAACGCCCCGGGGTACCCGCGGACAGCGGGCAGCCCCGCGCTGCGGGAAGCGGCGGCCGGATGGCTGGCGCGCGCGTTCGACGTGCACGTTCCACCGTCCGGCGTGCTGCCAGTCGTGGGGACCAAGGAGTTCATCGCCTGGCTCCCGACCCAGCTCGGCCTGGGTGCCGACGACACGGTGATCTACCCGTCTCTGGCGTACCCGACATACGCGGTGGGGGCGCAACTGGCGGGGGCCTCGCCGGTAGCGGCCGACGTCCTCGATGAGGACTTCGGCGGCTCCGCGCGCCTGCTGTGGGTCAACTCCCCGTCCAACCCGACGGGCCGCGTGCTGTCGCCGGAATCGCTGCGCGCCTCGGTCGACTGGGCGCGGGAGCGCGGCTGCGTGCTCGCCTCCGACGAGTGCTATATCTCGCTCGGCTGGGAAGCGACGCCGGTGTCGGTGCTGCACGCATCGGTTCGCGGCGACTCGCTGACCGGGGTGCTCGGCGTTTTCTCGCTATCCAAACGTTCCAACCTGGCTGGCTATCGCGCCGGATTCGTCGCGGGCGACCCGGACCTGATCGCCCAGCTGCTGCTGATCCGCAAGCAATCCGGGATGATCGTGCCGGCGCCCGTGCAGGCCGCGATGACCGCCTCCCTGCTCGACGACGCGCACGCGGACGAGCAGAAGGAGCGGTACCGCGCACGGCGCGCCGTGCTGCGGGCCGGGCTGGAAGCCGCCGGCTTCCGGGTCGACCACTCCGAGGCCGGGCTCTACCTGTGGGCGGCCAGGCCCGGGCTGGACGGACGGGCAGCCTGCGAACTGCTCGCCGCCGAATGCGGCATCCTTGTCGGGCCCGGCTACATGTACGGCCCGTCCGGCGCCGCTCACATCCGGCTGGCGCTGACCGCTACGGACGAGCGGATCGCCGTCGCCGCCGACCGCCTCCGGGCACTAACGCCCCGCTAGCCGCTCGCTCGAGTGCGGCTCGGGCCCCATCTCCGTTCGGCTCGGGCCCCATCCCCGTTCGGCTCGGGCCCCATCCCCGTCCGGCTCGGGCCCCATCTCCGTTCGGCTCGTTGGCGCCAACGCACCAATCCAATTGGCTCGTTGGCGCCAACGGCTCCATCACGGGCAGCGGGTGCGGGCCGCCGCGAGGCAGCGGGCCCGGGCGGCAGCCGGCGGGCGCGGGCGGCCGAGGGGCAGCGGGCCCGGGCGGCAGCCGCCGTCGCCTTGCCGGTCAGCCAGCGATGTCCGAGACGACCACGCCTCCCCGCGTCGTGATGGTGCGAATGTAGCTGTTCTTGCCGTTGACCTGCGTGATCGTGCCGGTCGTCTCGCCGTTGCTGATCGTCGTCGCGGAACCATCCTCCTCAAGCGCCCCGTATCCGACGATCGATTCCGACAGCGTGCTCTGGTACGGGCCCTGCGCGGCCACATCCGTCAGCTGCTGCGTCACCGAGGCCGGGACGAAGAAGTCCGAGGCGGAGGCGTTCTGCTGCCAGCCGTTCGGGGCGTCGATCGTGTAGCTCGACTTGTCCGTGCGGTCCACCCGCACGCCAGGCCCGGTGATCGCCTCCGACGCCGACGACGTCGTCTCCTGGTGCACCCACGAATAGCACGTCGACGTGGTGCAGCCGGCCGGATCGACGTTCGTCTGGTCGTTGCCGAACTGGAGCGACTGGTTCAGCGTGTCGGCGTAAGCCCGGCCGCCCTGCCGCACCGTGCCCGAGATCGCGTACGACCTGCTCGCCGACTCGCTCGTGACCGGGGTATCCGTGGAGCCGGCCAGCGCGGTCGCGCTCGTCACGCTCGAGGAGCCGGGGAACGACAGCGTGTCCTGCGTAACCGAACCGGTCACCGCCGGCCCGCCGGTCGTGAGCATCAGGTCGCCGCCCGCCAGCCAGTACCCATTGTTGTTCACCACCGACAGGCCGATCGTGTGCGGCCCACTGCCGGACAGCAGCCCGGCGAACGGTGTGAGATCGATCCGGTAGGACGGGATGTCCTCCGTGTGAATAGCGGTCAGCGGACGCCAGATCAGCGGGTTCACGCCGCCCGTGTAGACGTACGGATACGGCCACACCACGCCCGCCGGCTTCCCGTCGATCGACACCTCGATCTCCCGGAACGCCGGGTTCAGCCCCCACCAGAACTCGTCGTTGATCTGCCCGACCGCGTACAGGTCCAGGGTCGCGGTCGTGATGTCGTCCGGCAGCGTCACCGACGCGGACAAGGTCTGCCCGGTATTGATCTCGTTGAAGTCGTTACTGTCCCCGGACGGCACGATCGGCACGATGTCGTTCGGCACGCCGGCCGCGTTCGCGGGCGACGCCGGACCGGTCTCGTCGGTGGCGTCCCCGGCCAGGGACGGGTCGGCCGGGGACGCCACATGCGCCGGGGCGTAGCCGCCGCCCCCCGGGTAGAACAACAGCCTGGCCGTGATCACCGGGATGCCGGTGTCCGTGCTGTTGGTGTAGTTGTCGATGGTTGTAGAGAAGGTCTGCGTGCCCTTCATGATCGGCAGGTAGCCGGTCACGTCCTTCTGCACGTGCCAGGTGATCCCGGCCGCGGTCGGCTCCGGTGTCACGCCCATGAAGATCTGGGTCGCGCCGTCGTAGACGTTGAGCAGCCGGTCGTACTGCGTGCCCTTCTCGGTGCCGGTGACGTCCAGCACGACCTTGGCCCAGTCGCCCTTGGGCAGCGCGACGGTCGAGGTCGCGGGCGGCGGCGCGTTGCCGAACGACGCGTTGTCCGCGATCGTCACCACGGCCGGCCTGGTCGGCGGCACCTTCACGGGCGGGTCGAGCGTGACCGGGTTCGCGGTGGTGGAGAACTCCGCGGGCTGCGAAGCGGGTGCGGCGGCGGCGTTGGCGTTCGTGTTGGCTTCGGGGTTCGCGGGGTTGGCGGCGTTGGCGTTGGCGGCGTTGTCGTTGGCGGCGTTGGCGTTAGCGGCCTGGGGCACGGCCGCCGGGGGGCGGACGAGGCGCGGGTGGGCGTGCGGTGCCGAGGTCGACGCGGCGAACGCGGACGCGCCGCCGCCGCCGAGCACAAGGACACTAGCCGCCGTAGCGACGATCCATCTTCGGGCATGGTGAACGTGGGGCCAGCGCATATGCCTCTCCCGTCGCAAATTGGGACAATTAGTTCGGCAGTGTAAGCCGCGGCCGGCTGGCGGCACCAGTACACCGCACGTCAATTTCGCCGCCGTGCGTGTTTCATGGGTCGAACGCGCCAAAGCCACCACAGCAGCGACCACCTTGCCGGATATTTCCAGATATAGCCGCCGACAGGGCCGCTCCGGAACGCTGCCTCGCGGCCATCCGGCAAGATCATGGGTCGTGCATGCCAAATAGCGGCATCTACGACCCGTGATCATCGAAACGGGTGCCCGGGCGGGGCAGAGCGGCGTCCGCGTTGACCGAAATAACGCCATATAGCTGTCATTCCGACCGGGTTTGTTTCAACGTCATGGGTCGGTGATGCCATGGATGCCGGAATGACCCGTGATCTTGAGCACGCGGGCCGGCCCGCGGGCCGCGCCGGCATCCGGACCGACGAAAATGTCAGCGCCCTGCACTACCGTTATCCGCATGCAGGCCATCGACGAAGTTGAGTTCCGCAGCGACGTGACCGTTGAGCTGGTCAAGCACGCCGCGTCCGACGCCGACGTGCTGTGGGCGGCGCGCGTGTCGACCAAGGGCGAGCAGTCGCTGGAAGAGATAACGAAGGAGCCGGAGCGGTCCGCCGGGCTGATCAACTACCTGATGCGGGACCGGCATGGCACGCCCTTCGAGCACTCGTCGATGACGTTCTACGTCCGCGCGCCGATCTTCGTGTTCCGGGAGTTCATGCGGCACCGGACGTTCAGCTACAACGAGGAGAGTGGGCGCTACCGGCAGCTCCAGCCCGTCTTCTACGTGCCCGGCCCCGAGCGAAAGCTCGTCCAGCAGGGCAAGCCCGGCGCCTACGAGTTCGTAGACGGCACGGAAGAGCAGCACAAGATCGCCGCGGAGACGGTCCGGGAGTCGTGCCGGCGCGCCTACGCCAGCTACCTGGAGATGCTCGACGCGGGGATCGCGCGTGAGGTCGCCAGGACGGTGCTGCCAGTGGGGATCTACTCGTCCATGTACGCGACCTGCAACGCGCGGGCACTAATGAACTTCTTGTCCCTGCGTACTCGCCGGCCGGACTCGACGTTCCCGTCCTTCCCGCAGCGCGAGATCGAGATGGTCGCGGAGCAGATGGAGAACCAGTGGGCCGGCCTCATGCCACTTACCCATGCCGCCTTCCAGAAGAACGGCCGCGTCTGTCCCTGACCGGCCACCGCCCCGGTGTTCCCGGCCGCGGGTGGCGTGGGTGGCGCCGACGGCGGCGGCCGGCAGAGGCGGCGTGGGCTAACGTGGGGGCATGCTGAGGATCGGCGATGAGGAGATCCGGCCGCGGCACCGCGGCGAACTCCGGGTGCTCGTGGCCGCCACGCGCCCGGCGGGGCTGGGGCAGGTGCGGGCGTACCTGACCGCCGACCTCCTTCGCCGTTATGGCGAACGATCCAAGCTCGCGCCCTCGGTCGTCGACTTCGCCCCGGCTGGCGAAAATGACCTGCGTGCCGTCTGCACCGCGCTCAACATTCACCCGCCACGGCATACCCTCGCCGAGCCGTTCGCGATCGACCAGCTTGACGGGCTGTTCCACGATGGGCTCCGCGAGCCGGTCTTCGATATCGGCATCCGCCTCGCCGGCCCATCACCAGACGCCGAGTCACCGGACGAGACGCTCGTGGCTTACTGGCTCGATGTTCCGCCCGACGCCGAGGAGGTCGTGCTCGGGGCGGAACCCCTGGACGTGAGGGTGAATCTGCTCGGGTTTGACGGCGATGCGACGGAGGCACTCGGCCACTGGCGGAAGCGGGTCGCCGAGTGGGCGCGGTCGCCGAGCGGCGCGATGTCGCGGCCGCACGCGGAGCGGATCGGGGCGGCCTTCTACGACGGGCTCGACGCCAAGGCGGCCCTAGACGTGCTGACGGAGCTGGACGCCGACGACAGTGTGCCGGACGGCGTGAAGTTCGAGACGTTCGCGGCGGCGGACCGGATGTTCGGGCTCGACCTGGCCCGCGACATCGGGAAGTAGCCCCTTTCCGCAGGCCAGCACAACGAATCAATGGTCTAGCGCGGAACAACGCAACAGATCACCGCTACGACGCATTATTACGCTCTGTTTGTAAATTGCTTGCGCTCCATATGCTCCCGGTATGAGTGACGACAGACGGGCGGCGACGCCCCGGTCCTACCTGATGTGCCCGCCGGAGCACTTTGCCGTTACCTATGCGATCAACCCGTGGATGGAACCCGGCAAGCCGGCGGACGCGGGCGTCGCGATGCGGCAGTGGGAAGACCTGCGCAAGGTCTACCTCGATCTCGGGCATTCGGTGTCGGTGATCAATCCCGTGCCGGGGCAGCCCGACATGGTGTTCGCGGCCAACGGCGCCACGGTGGTGGACGGCAAGGTGCTGGGCGTCCGGTTCCGCTATCCGCAGCGGGCCGCCGAGGCAGACGCCTACCTGGACTGGTTCCGCTCGCACGGCTGGACGTCTGTGCACGTGCCCGCGCACGTCAACGAGGGTGAGGGCGACATCCTGGTCGCGGGCCGGACGTTGCTCGCCGGGCACGGTTTCCGCAGCGACATCGCCGCCGCGGCCGAGCTCGAGGCCGTGTTCGGGCGGCCGGTCGTGAGCCTGCGCCTCGTGGACCCGCGGTTCTATCACCTGGATACGGCGCTGTGCGTGCTCAACGCCTCGACCGCGATGTACTACCCGGCAGCGTTCGACGACGCCGGGATCGCCGCCCTCGCGACCGTCTTCGACGAGCTGATCGAGGCGAAGGACGAGGACGCCGAGGTCCTCGGGCTGAACGCGGTGAGCGACGGTTACCACGTGGTGCTCGCCGCCGGGGCCAGGTCGCTGGCGCGGCAACTGTCGGTGCACGGCTTCGAGCCGGTGCCCGTCGACATGTCAGAGCTGCTCAAGGCGGGCGGCGGAGCGAAGTGCTGCACTCTGGAGCTGAGGGCATGACCGAGGTAATGACGGACTACGCGAGCCTTACCAGCGCGCACAGCGCGCACAACTACGCGCCGCTGCCGGTCGTGGTGTCGACGGCGGACGGCGCCTGGGTGACCGACGTCGAGGGGCGGCGGTACCTGGACATGCTGGCCGGCTACTCGGCGCTGAACTTCGGGCACAGGCACCCACGGCTCGTCGCCGCCGCCCAGCGTCAGCTCGACCGGGTCACGCTGGTGAGCCGGGCGTTCGACCACGACCAGTTCGGGCCCTTCTGCGCCGAGCTCGCTGAGCTGTGCGGCATGGAGATGGTCCTGCCGATGAACACCGGCGCCGAGGCGGTCGAGACGGCGATCAAGGTCGCGCGCAAGTGGGGCTACACGGTGCGCGGGGTTCCGGCCGATCAGGCGATCATCGTCGTGTTCGACGGGAACTTCCACGGGCGGACGACCACGATCGTGTCGTTCTCCTCCGATCCGGACGCACGCGAGGAATTCGGGCCGTACACCCCGGGGTTCGTTTCCATCCCCTATGGCGATATTTCTGCTTTGTCAGCGGTTTTCGGACAGTACGGATCGCGGATCGTCGGCGTGCTGATCGAGCCCATCCAGGGCGAGGCCGGCGTGCTCGTGCCGCCCGCCGGCTACCTGGCAGGCGTCCGCGACCTGTGCACGGCCAACGGCGCGCTCATGATCGCGGACGAGATCCAGTCCGGGCTGGGGCGGGTTGGGCGCACGTTCGCGTGCTCGCTCGAGGATGTGGTCCCGGACGCGTACCTGCTCGGCAAGGCCCTCGGCGGCGGCATCGTGCCCGTGTCGGCGATGGTCTCGTCCCGTTCCGTGCTCGGGGTGCTGCGGCCCGGGCAGCACGGGTCGACGTTCGGCGGGAATCCGCTGGCCTGCGCGGTGGCGCGCGAGGTAATCGCGATGCTGCGCACCGGGGAGTTCCAGGCACGGTCCGCTTCACTGGGCGCGGACTTCCACGCGCGGCTATCGTCGCTGCCGTCGTCGGCAGTGTCGTCGGTGCGGGGCCGCGGCCTGTGGGCCGGCGTGTCGTTCGCGTCGCTGGACGGCCGCGCGGTATGCGAGCGCCTGGCGTCCCTGGGCGTGCTGGCCAAGGAAACCCACGGCAACACCATCCGGCTCGCCCCGCCGCTGGTGATCACGGAAGAGGACCTTTCCTGGGGCCTCGACCGCCTAGAGCAGGTAATTCTCGCAAGCTGACACTGGGATAATCAAGAGGACCTCCCCGCAGGGAGGTCCTCTTGCGTTTCGGGGATTTTCTTATTGATAAGAACAGCCCTTTCATAGGTCTCATGCGTCACTGCTATCCGCCACGCTGTCCGCCGGGCGTACGTCGCAAAGTGGCGTATCAGCTAGTTTGGCAGCTCTGTCCGAGCGTCGATCCTTTGGCCGGACACGCGTGTGCTCGTGACCACGAAAGCCTCACACACATCACGTCCCTGGCCGGCCTGGTACGTCAGGAGATCGAGGTAAACGGGACAGACAGTATTGGCACCCTGCTGACCGGTGCACTGCTGCAGGAGAACGGGACTCCTCCTACGTCCGTCGATTTCGTGACGGATTCGTCGGGCTTCCCCGCCATGCCCCGTCAACTCCAGAGCGGCGACTGGGGCGCGGCGTTCCTCGCCGAACCGTATGTCACCATCGCGGAGGAGACCTACGGCGATCGTGTACTGGTCGACCTAGACCAGGGCGCCATGCAGAACTTCCCGATCGACTGATACGCCGCTACGCAATGTCCGAGTTTGGCATACTCGGCCGGAAATACCGCACGCTAGTTGGTCAAGGAAGCCTAGTGCGGTCAATGATCAACTGGGAGCGAGGCCCGCTCGCGGGCTGGCGGTGGCGTGCTCAAATACGTATTTGAGCACGTGAGTTGAGGTGCTCAAATACGCATTCGGACCCGCTATAGCGGGCTCTTTTGCGCATTTGAGCCC
>Ga0210389_10000584_pt1 | contig 32366 bp, 24 predicted proteins | sample IncBWH28OmetaG_FD_160127 | JGI IMG/M metagenome (GOLD analysis project Ga0210389, IMG submission 160127) | Forest soil microbial communities from Barre Woods Harvard Forest LTER site, Petersham, Massachusetts, United States - Inc-BW-H-28-O ... | reverse complement strand
CCACCTATTGAGTGCGAGAGCATAGCTCTCGCTTTTACGACCTAACAATGCCCGTCCAAACATTGTTTGGGTGAAAGTGTAGAACTGTAAAAGCGACAGCTTCGTGGTCGCACTCAAAAGTGTTGAGCGCCACTTGCCTGCCCGGTCTGACTGCATCTTTACTTCGCCGGTTGTTTGCCCCATGCTCTCAGCTATGTTCGGGAAACCTCGGCAACTGGAGACGGAGGCGCAGGTGTACGACGCTGCGATCAAAGTCCTGATGCGGCGGGCGCACTCGGTGCACGAGATGAAGAAGGCGCTGGCGCGGCGCTGCGAGGACGACAAGATTGTGCGCGGGGTGGTCGAACGGTTGAAGCGAGAAAATTTGCTGGATGATGCACGGTACGCGAAGCAATTCACGCGGCTGCGGACGGAGTCGAGGAAGCAGGGAGAGTTCCGGATTGCGCGTGACCTGCGGGCGCGGGGAATACCCGACAGGCATATTGAGACGGCGATCAAGGACGCGGCGGCGGCGACGGATCCGGCGGCGACTATCCGGCAGCGGATCGAGCGGAAGCTGCGGCTGTATCGCGGAGAGATTGACGAGCGGAAGCTGGCGTCGCTGTATCGGTCGCTGATCGGGGCGGGATTTCCGTCTGATCTGATCCGGAAGGAACTGCACCGGGTTACGCACGCGGAGATACCTGAAGTGGAGCCGAGCGACGAGTCGGCCTAGCCCCTGCCTTCTTTGAGGTTCGAGGGGACTTCCTTGAAATCATCGGAGCGCGGCGAGTTTTGCAGAGCTAGCAGGAGTTTTTCCGGGGGCACGACGAGTTTTCGCGCGTTCAGATCGAGCCATCCGCCTTTGCTGCGGACGCGGGCTACCAGCTTTCCATCTTCGCGGTAAAACGTGTTTTGGATCAAGAAGCGCGAGCCGTCTGCGGAAAGCTCGGCGATTTCCAGGGTTACGCGCACTTCTTCCAGCAGGCCGACTTCACGGAAATAGTCGAGTTCGTCGCGCAGGATTACCGGGCCCATGCGGAGGCGGTGGAATTCCGCCATGGGGAAACCGTTTTCGGAGAAATACATCATGCGGACGTCGGCGGATTTGTCGAGATAGGCGGTGTTGCGCATGTGGCTGTTGAAGTCCATGTCGCCCCAGCCGGCGGTGAGTTTTCGTTTGAACATCGGGCCTCCCGGGGAATCATTGGAATGGTAGCGATAGAGCGAGATTTTGCAAATTGATGGTTGATGATATCGGTGGGGGGTGCTTATACAATCCCACGCCTATAAATCTGGCATCTTGCCCCGGTCCCTCCACTACGCAACGGCAAAAGCCGCCGCTGCTTCGGTCGGGATGACAGAGTGGGGTATGGCCGGGAATTGCCGCAGGCTCGACACGTCTGCGATAATCGAGCGTTGAGAATGATGATGGAGACGAGGTTTACGTGACGGCGAATGTGGCAAAGAAGATGACGGGGAACGAGATACGCGAAAAATTCCTGCAATTTTTCGAGAGTAAGGGGCACCGGCGCGTGCGGTCGTCTTCTCTGGTGCCGCATGGGGATCCCACGCTGCTGTTCACGAATGCGGGGATGAACCAGTTCAAGGACGTGTTTCTGGGGTTGGAGAAGCGGGAGTATCTGCGGGCGACTACGGCGCAAAAGTGCGTGCGCGCGGGCGGGAAGCACAACGACCTGGAAAATGTGGGGTTCACGAAGCGGCATCATACGTTTTTCGAGATGCTGGGGAATTTTTCGTTTGGGGATTATTTCAAGAAGGATGCGGTGGCGTTTGCGTGGGAGCTGATTACTTCGCCGGAGTGGTATGGGATCCCGAAGGACAAATTGTATGTGACGGTGTTTGGCGGGGCGGAAGTGGCGCCGGGAAATTCGCTGGGCGTGGATGAAGAGGCCAAAAGCTTCTGGCTTGGGCATGTCGCCGCCGATCGCATCTTCGCGATTCCCGGGTTAAAAGACAATTTCTGGGCCATGGGCGATACCGGGCCGTGCGGGCCGTGCAGCGAGATTTTTTACGACATGGGGCCGGCAGCGTCGGAAGAGGGACATGCGGATTGCAAGTTTCCCTGCGAGTGCGGGCGGTATGTGGAGATATGGAATCTGGTTTTCATGCAGTTCAACCGCGATGCCAGCGGGACGCTGACGCCTCTGCCGAAGCCGTGCGTTGATACGGGGATGGGACTGGAGCGGGTTGCGGCTGTGTTGCAGGGAGTGATTTCGAATTACGACACGGATTTGTTCGTTCCGCTGCTGGATCGCGCCGCGCAATTGATCGGGGTCAATGAGCAGAAGGAATTGGCCGCAGAGGATAAGGGGCGCTCGGCAGCTTCGTTGCGAGTTATCGCGGACCACGCTCGGGCAACGACGTTTCTGATTACGGATGGCGTGCTGCCATCGAATGAAGGCCGCGGGTATGTGCTGCGTAAGATTATTCGGCGCGCGATTCGTCATGGGCGCTTGCTCGGGGCTAGCAAGCCATTTTTATTTGAGATGGTGCAGTCGGTGCGGCAGTTGATGGGCGGGGCGTATCCGGAATTGCTGGAGGCGAGCGCTTCGCGAGTTCCGGAGATTGTGCTGTCGGAGGAGAAACGGTTCCTGCAAACGCTAGATATTGGGTTGCGCAAGCTGGAAGAGGAACTGCGGACGCTGGCTGGAAAAGAAGGTGCTATTTATTCGGGAGAGCTGGCATTTCGTTTGTACGACACGTTTGGATTGCCTAGCGATTTCATTATCGATGCCGCGCGGGACCTGGGTGTGCAGTTCGACGAAGCCGGGTTTGAGAAGGCGATGCAGGAGCAGCGGACCCGGGCGCGGGCTTCATGGAAGGGCGGGGCTGGGAAGGAAGCGGCGAGCCCGGCGTTTGCAAAATTGGCGGAGACGTTTAAGACGGAGCCGGATTTTTATCATGCGACTTGCGCGAAGGATGTGCGGATTGAGGCGATTGTTACCAAAGCCGGCCCTGCGAAAGAACTGAAAGCAGGAGAGTCGGGCGAAGTGGTGCTCGATCGTACTGTGATTTATGCGGAGTCGGGCGGGCAGATGGCGGATACGGGGAAGTTTTATGATGCGTCCGAAGCGCAGGTGCTGGCGGAGGTGAACGGCGGGTTTTATCCGGTGGCGGGGCTGGTGGCGCATCGGGTGACCGCGAAGGAGACTTTGCGGGTGGGCGACCGTGTCACAGTGATTGCGGATGCGGAGCGGCGGGCGCGCATTATGCGGAACCACACTGGAACGCATCTGGTGAATGCGGCGCTGCGGAATATTCTGGGGACGCATGTGAAGCAGTCCGGCTCGCTGAACGCGCCGGAGCGGCTGCGGTTTGACTTCACGCATTTCGCGCCAGTGGATCATGAAGAGCTGCGCGACATTGAGCAGCAGGTGAACGACGAGATCCGGCTGAACACTTGCGTGGAAACGGGCGTAATGTCGCTCGAAGAGGCGTTGAATTCCGGGGCGCTGGCGTTTTTCGGGGACAAATATCCGGAGAGCAATGTGCGCGTAGTGACGATTCCCGATCCACGCTCGCCGCGCGGGTTTTATTCAAAGGAGCTTTGCGGCGGCACGCACGTGAAGCGCGCGGGCGACATCGGGGTGCTGAAGATTGTGAGCGAGGAATCAGTGGCGGCGGGTGTTCGCCGCATCGAGGCGGTGACCGGCATTGGCGCACTGGAACATTTTCAAAATCAGGCGAGGACATTGCGGGACGTGGCCGGCAAGTTGAACGTGGGCGAGGACGACGTACTGGCCTCAGTGGAGAAACTAACTGCCACGGCGCGGCATTTGGAGAAGGAGCTGGAAGCGCAGAAGAGAAAGGGCGCACTGAACCAGCTCGACGACCTCTTCAATCAGGCCCAGACGATCAAAGGCGTCAAAGTTGTAGTCGGTGAAGTGGCCAATGTGGACCGGGAGGGTCTAAGGCAATTAGTGGACTCACTCCGGCAAAAACTAGGCTCTGGCGTGGTAGCCCTGGGAATGCCAGATGACGGCAAAGTGGCCCTAATTGCCGGGGTGACCAAGGACCTGACCGCTAAAGTCCATGCTGGCAAGCTGATACAGGCACTGGCAAAGCAGGTAGGCGGTTCGGGGGGCGGCAGACCGGATTTGGCCGAGGCTGGCGGAAAAGACACAGCTGCCCTAAAAACAGCCTTGCAAAGCGTCCCCGGCCTGCTGGAACCCTTGCTATAATAGCAGGCAGCGTCAGAAGCGTTGCCTCGCAAGTGCAGCATTCCGCTACACTTGTTAGAAGGGTGGAGCTTCGCAGTCGCACTACGCGGTGTCTTACGGCCCCACCTGAGGCAGCTAGCTCCGCGCAACGGATTTTACTACCTATGCCTTCCCCAAGGCGCATGAACGGCCTACAAACAACCCTAAACCTGAGGAATGTCCGCTTGCTTTGTTTGGCATTCAGCGGCGTGTTGGGCGCTTCCCGGCCCACTAACGCACAGATTACTACCGAGACGGCCACGGATGGCCGGCCTGTGTTCGTGAACGCGGAGCCTCCGGTGATTGCGAAACTATCGGCGCGGCCACCGGCAAGACAATCGATCTATTTGCAGAACGAAGTTTCCTTTACGGGCACGGACCGGCCGGCGATGTTTCTGGATCGCGATGGCGCGGAAAAACTGGTGCGCGAAGCGGCCGAGCGACACAAGGTGGACCCGGCGCTGGTGCGGGCGGTGATTGAAACCGAATCGAACTGGAATCCCGCAGCGAGATCGCATAAGGGCGCGGTGGGATTGATGCAGCTGATTCCGTCGACGGCGATGAGATTCGGAGTGAACGACGTATACAGCCCGAAGCAGAACGTGGATGCCGGCGTGAAGTACCTGAAGACGTTGCTGGAAAGGTATCGGGGCAACCTGGATCTGGCCCTGGCGGCGTACAATGCTGGTGAGGGCGCGGTGGACCGCGCGCACGGCGTTCCGTCGTTTCAGGAGACGCAGAGTTACGTGCGCAAGGTGCAGGACGCGTATTACCGGCCCGGGTCGGGACGCATGGACGAGGCGTATACGCGGTCCAGCCGGATTCACCGGCAAGTGGACGCGAATGGGCGGATAATTTTTACGAACGAGTAAGAGCGCGCATCAAAGTTTGGTAGTTGGGGTTAGTAATAGGGTGTAGCGAGCCGAGTTGGGGGAAGACCGGGAAGTATGGGTACGGGGCGGAAAATTATCCACAGGAGTTTCGCCGGCGTTTCGCTGGGTATTGTGCTGCTGGCGTCCTGCGTACTTCCCTGCCCTGTGCGCGCCGCAAACACCAACACGCCCGCGAAGCGCGAGGCGGCCAGTGCGCAGTTTGCGCGGGCGCAGGAGATGCGCGCGGCGCTGAATGAGAAGGCACCGGACAAACGCACCCTGGCCGATTACAAGCGCGTTGTCACCACCTTTCAGCGCGTTTACCTGATTACTCCGCATGCCATGGAAGTGCCGGACGCGATGGTAGCCGTGGGCGAATTGAACACGGAGATGGGCGACCGGTTCGGGCGCAGCTACTACCAGGCGGCCGCGGAGGCCTACCAATTTCTGATTCGCGAATACCCAACGAACAAATTTGTGCCGGACGCTATGTTGCGCATGGCGCAGTTGCAGAAGGATCAGCTGGGCGATCCGGCAGCGGCGACGAAGACCTTCCAGGATTTCCAGAAAAAGTATCCGCGTTCGGCACACAAACGCGAAGTGCAGGAAGCGTTGGCCGAACTGGCGCTGTTAAGAAACGCGGAGACTGGCCAACTGGATGCCAAGACGGCGCAGCCTGCTCCCGCTGCGGCGAGTCCTCCTGCGCGAGCGGCGAAGGAAGAAAGCCCGCAGCCGGTGGCACGCTCCACTGGAGCGGCGAGCGGCGGTGAGAAGCCGAAGTCGGGCGGCATACCTAGCGTGCAGCACGTCCGGTGTACGCAGACGCCGGATGGAACCGAAGTGGTGATCGACCTTGAAGACGCGGTGCAATATGTTTCCGGGCGCATCGCGAATCCCGACCGGATTTATTTTGATTTGCATGCGGCGCGGCTTTCTCCCGCGCTTCTGCGAAACAAGATTCGCGTGAACGCCGACCTGCTGACGCAGGTGCGCGTGGCGCAAAATCAGGGCGGCGTGGTGCGCGTGGTGCTGGACGTGAACGGTGTGCGGGATTACGCGGCTTCGCTGATGCATAAGCCTTCGCGGCTGGTGATTGAGCTTTATGGCACGGGCGGGACGCACGGCGCCACGGTGCAATCCGCAAAGGCTACGCCACCCGCGGCAAAGAGCTCCAGCAACGACAAAGCGGCCAACTTGAGCGATGCGGACACGCTCGCGGCAAACGCCCCCGTGGCCGACGACAATGCACGACCTGTGGGCCCGATGGAAGACGCAATACCTGTGACGGTGACGCCCAAGGCGATCCCTTCACCTGTGAAGGTTCTGAATACCAGCCACGGCAAAGGCGGCTCGAAGCCGGATCTTGTGCAGCCTGCCGCAACCGCGCCGGTGCCGACGCGCGATGGGCAATCCACGCTGACTCGCGCGCTCGGGCTGAAGATCGGCCGAATCGTGATTGACGCGGGCCACGGCGGCCATGACACGGGAACGATCGGGCCAACCGGCCTGATGGAAAAAGATTTGTGCCTGGACGTGGCGCTGCGCCTGGGGAAAATCATTCAGCAGAAATTGCCCGGCGCGGACATCGTCTTCACCCGCTCGGACGACACGTTCATCCCACTGGAAGACCGCACGCGCATCGCCAACGAAGCCAAAGCTGACCTCTTCATCTCTATTCACGCGAACTCCAGCCCGGACCACGCCGCGCGCGGCATCGAAACGTATTACCTGAACATGAAGGGTTCGGCCGAAGCGATGGCCGTGGCCGCGCGAGAGAACGCAGTATCTCAGCAAGGCATCCACGACCTGGAAGAAGTGGTGAAGAAAATCGCCCGCACCGAGAAGATCGACGAGTCGCGCGAACTTGCCGAGGACGTGCAGGATTCCCTTTCGAAGCGCATCCAGAAAACAACCAAGCCGGTGAAAAACCGCGGTGTGCGCAAAGCGCCGTTTGTGGTGCTGATTGGCGCGGATATGCCCTCGATCCTGACGGAGATTTCGTTCCTCAGCAATCCCGCCGACGAGCAACTGCTGAAGAAGCCGGAATACCGGCAACGGGTGGCGGAGGGGCTTTACCAGGGCGTTTCGGACTACCTGCAAAGCCTGAACAGCATGGCGGTTAATGGCACGGCCAAGCCTGGGCGGGCGGTCCCGGTGGCCACGGTCGAACAGTCAAGGAACCAACAATAACTTTGCGGCGTCTAATATACTGACAGGTATGCGTCGAATCCTTCTTGGTTGCGTCATTGCCGGCGTGCTCTGCGCTTTGGGCGTTGCGGCGGACGCTCCCATCCTCCCCAATCAATTTGGACAGTGGCAGGCGGAAGCCCCTACGAAGACGCTGCGCGCGCAGGATTTGAGCGCGGGTTGGGCGAAGTGGCCGAACGGAGAACGCGTGCTGGCCGAGGCCGGCGTGAGCAGGATCGAGCAGCGCGCGTACAAGAATGGCGCGGATGAGATTACGCTGCGGGCGTTTGTCTTGCGCGACCCAAGCAGCGCGTTTGAGCTGTACACGTTTCTGTTGGCGCCGGGGCTGAAGGATTCCGGGCTGGGCGGGGACTCCGCGGGAAGCGACCATGACGCGCGTTTCCAGGTTGGAAGCATCGTGGTGCAGGCTGAGATTTCGCCCAATGCCAAAGCACAAGGGCTGGAGGAATTGTTGACGGCGCTCCAGGCGAAAGCGGACCAGACTCCGCTGCCGCCGGTAAAGAATTACCTGCCGGAGCGCGGGAGGACGTTTGGATCGGAGAAATATGCGCTGGGGCCGGAAGGATTTCGCTCGGCGATGAGTTCGCTGGGGCAAGAGGTGTCCAAAGAACTGACCGACGCCGTAGGCTTTCAGAACGGCGCGGAAGCGATGCTGGCGAACTATCACGGCGCGCATGGGGCCGGCGTGCTGGTGCTTCTGGACTACCCGACGCCGCAACTGGCGGAACAGCATTTGCATCACCTGGAACAGGCACTGCCGGATGCCTTGAAGAAGGCGGGCGTGACCGTGGAGCGCAAGGCTTCCCTGCTGTCCTTGGTGTTCGGGGCCACGTCGGCGGAATACGCGCGGGCGATGCGGGACGCGGTGAACTATGAAACCCAAGTGACCTGGAACGAGCGGGGACAAAAGGCGACCGAACCGCCGATCATGTTGATGATGTATAAGATTTTTCTGTTCACCGGATTGTTCCTGGGAGTGGCGACGGGAATCGGAATTGCCTTTGGCGGGTTTCGCGTCATCATCAAGCGGCTGTTTCCCGGGAAGGTTTTTGACCGTCCGGAAAACATTGAAGTGCTGCAACTGGGGCTTTCCGGGAAAAAAATCGACCCGACGGATATGTATTGAGATTCTTGCCTGGATGAAATGTGCTGCCCGCTTCCTTCGTAAAGAAAGTGGGAGGCCGGCCCACCTCGGCAAATCCCTCCTATGGTTCGTTAAACGAAAGGGATCCCGGTGCGTCCAATAGCCCTACAGTTAGGCGTTTCGGTTCCGTCTTCAGTGACGTAATATTAATAGCTGCGCAACCCGCGCCGGTGTAAACAGATGACCCTCGGTGTAAGAAAACAGACCAGATATGGCACACCCTTAGACCGCCTGGCGGTGTTGTGCCTGGCGGCGATGGCGGTGGCGGGATGCGGGGCGAAACCGGCATCGGTCAGTGCTAGCGGCGAAGGCGGGCCGGAAGCGGCGATGCCTGTTCAAGTGCAACCGGTCGAATCGAAGCCGATCGCGGATACCACCGAATACCTGGCGATTTTGAAGTCGCGGCATTCCGCAACGATCAATCCACAGGTGGAAGGCTACATCACCAGGATTTTTGTGAAGTCCGGCGACCGCGTGGCGGCCGGGGCAGCGCTGCTGCAGATTGACCCGTTGAAGCAGGAAGCAACAGTGAACAGCCAGGAGGCCACGCGGCTGGCGCAGGAATCGAATGTCAATCTTGCGCGCGTGAATCTGGACCGGGCAAAGAAATTGGCGGAAGCCGGAGTGATCGCCAAATCCGACCTGGACAATGCGCAGACGACTTACGACACGGCCGTAGCGCAACTGAAATCGCTGGAACATCAGGTGGAGCAGCAGAAGGTGGAGTTGCGGTATTACAAAGTCAGCGCGCCGATGGACGGAATCGTCGGCGACATTCCCGTGCGTGTCGGCGACCGCGTAATCGTCTCGACGCTGCTTACGACGGTGGACGAGCCCGGAGCGCTCGAAGTATATCTCTACATCCCCGCGGCGCGCGCGAAGAATCTGCGGCTGGGACTGCCCGTTAAGCTGCTGGATGAAGCAGGAAATCTACGCACCGAATCGCAAATCACGTTTATTTCGCCGCAGGTGGACCCGGACACGCAGACCGTGCTGGCCAAGGCCGCGGTGCCGAATCCGAAGGCGAATCTACGCATCGCGCAGCAGGTGCGCGCGCAGGTGGTGTGGGGAACCGCCTCCGGGCCGGTTGTGCCGGTGCTGGCCGTAACGCGGATCAATGGACAATTTTTTGTGTTCGTGGCCAACAAGGAACCGAAGGGGACGTTCGCCCGACAACGCGTGGTGAAGGTGGGGGATATCTTCGCCAATGACTACGCCGTTCTCGACGGCTTGAATCCCGGCGACCACCTGATCGTTTCCGGAACGCAATTCCTGCAGGATGGAGCGCCGGTGAGCGAACAAATGCAATCGCCGGGGCCCAAGGCGGAGAACGCGCCCAAGACCGGGAAATAAAGTTCCAAGAAAAATCAGATCCCTCACCCGCAAAAAACGCGGGTTCGGGATGACAGCTTGTCTGGTTTCTGCACAACAGTCGAGTTCGGGTGACAGATTGTCCAGCTTCTGCGAAGTGTAGTTGGCAATCAACACGAAGTAGTAAAAGAGGGAAACGCGCTTGTTTGTCGATTTTTTTATCCGGCGTCCGGTTTTCGCGACGGTTTGCGCGATCCTGATCGTGTTGGGCGGCGCAATTGCCATACCCACGCTGCCGATTGCGCAGTTCCCCGACTTGGCCCCGCCGCAAGTGGTGGTTTCCAGTGCGTACATCGGCGCTAACGCGCAAACGGTGGAGTCGGCAGTGACGATTCCGCTGGAGCAGGCCATCAACGGCGTGCCCGGGATGAAGTACATCACCTCGACCAGCGGCAACGACGGCTCCAGCAGCATCACCGTGGTGTTTGACGTTACCCGCGATGTGGACCTGGCGTCGGTGGACGTGCAGAACCGTGTGAACCAAGCGCTCGGACGCCTGCCGAACGCGGTGAAAAATACCGGCATCATCATCACCAAGCAGATTTCCGGATTCGTCTTTGCCGCCGGCGTTTATTCGGAGAGCGGGCAGTACGACAGCTTGTTTCTGAGCAACTATCTGGACGTATATGTGCGGGACTCGCTGAAACGCGTCAAGGGCGTCGGCGAAGTGGATATTTTCGGCGAACGCAAATACGCCATGCGGCTGTGGCTGGATCCGACGCGGCTTGGCCAGCGCGGTTTGACCGCCAGCAACGTGTTGGCGGCCCTGAACGAGCAGAATGTCCAGGTGGCCGCGGGGCAGCTTGGCCAGCCGCCTTCCAATCAGCTGCAGTCCTATCAAATCAGCGTCCGCGCGATCGGGCGGCTCTCCGACCCCAAGGAATTTGAAAACATTGTCCTGAAGACGGGCACGGATGGCACGCTGGTGCGGCTGAAAGATGTGGGGCGCGCGGAACTGGGCGCGGAAGATTACAGCTCGATACTGCGGTTTAACGGACATGACGCTGTTGGTGTTGCCGTGACGCAGCTTCCGGGCTCCAATGCGCTGGATGTGGATCGCGCGGCCAAAGCGGAAATGCTGCGGCTTTCCAGAAATTTCCCGCCGGGATTGAAATATGCGGTGGCGTTCGACACCACAGAGGTGATCGCGGAGTCCATCCGCGACGTGCTCGTAACGTTGCTGCAGGCGGTCTTTCTGGTCGTGCTGGTGATTTATATTTTCCTGCAGGATTGGCGCAGCACGTTTATCCCGGCCATCACTATCCCTGTTTCGCTGATCGGTACCTTCATCTTCGTCAAGCTTCTGGGATTCTCGATCAACACGCTTACGTTGTTCGGCATCACGCTGGCTACAGGCCTCGTCGTAGACGATGCCATCGTGGTGATCGAAAACGTGGAGCGCCACATCATGGAAGGCATCTCCGAGCCGCACAACGCGGCTAGCGTAGCCATGAAAGAGGTGGCCGGAGCGGTGGTGGCGACTTCCCTGGTGCTGGTGTCGGTGTTCGTGCCGGTCGCACTGTTCCCCGGAACAACTGGCATTTTGTTCCGGCAATTCGCGCTGACCATTGCTTTTTCGGTTTCCATCTCCGCCTTCAACGCCCTGACTCTAACCCCCGCGCTCTCCGCCATCTTCCTCGGGCATCACCGGGAAAGGGCGCAATGGACATTTTTTCGCTGGTTCAACCGGGTGTTTGATGCCGGCGCGGGCTTTTACCAGCGCACGGTGCGGCGGGTGGCGGAAAATCGCATCCCCGCTTTGCTGGCGTTTGCTGTTGTGCTTGGCGGAGCGATCTATCTCTACCTGCGCGTCCCGCAAGGCTTCATTCCTGAAGATGATCAGGGCTATGTGATGGTGATCGTGCAAGCGCCGCAGGGAGCATCTCTTGCATACACGCAGGACATTTGCGCCAAGGTGGAAGAGTCCGTCTCGCATATTCCGGAGGTCACGGGCGCGTTTACCGTCGTGGGCTTCAGTTTCACCGGAAACGCTTCGAACCGCGGGATGGTCTTCCTGAACCTGGCGGATTTCAAGGACCGCAAGGGCAACGGGCACACTGGCCCCGCGGTTGTGGAGAAGATGCGTGCGCAGTTGGCGGGGATTTCCGGCGGCCTGGTGATTCCCTTCAACCCGCCATCGGTGCAAGGCTTGGGACAGTTCGGCGGGTTTACGTTTGAGCTGGAGGACCTGGGTAGGAACACTCTGCAAACACTGGCCGACACCGCGAATCAGTTGTCCGCGGCGGGAAATCAAACGGGGAAGCTCGCTGGCCTTTTCACCAGCTTCACCGCAAATGATCCACAGGTGCTGGTGAAGATCGATCGCGAAAAAGCCAAGAGCCTGCAGATTCCGTTCAGCCAGATCACCGACGCGCTGGAAGTTTTCATGGGATCCGTTTACGTGAACGATTTCGATTTCAATAATCGGTCGTATCGAGTCTATGTACAGGCGGACCAGAAATTCCGCTCGGAATCCAAGGATATGCGCAGCTATTACCTACGCTCCGATACCGGGAAGATGATTCCGCTGGACAACGTCGTGCAGATTGAGCAGACGGAAAATCCGCAAGTGATCAGCCATTACAACCTGTTCCGCGCGGCTGAAATCGACGGCTCGGCGGCGCCCGGGTTGAGTTCCGGGCAAGCCTTGAAGGAGATGGAAGCGCTGGCGAAAAAGAAGCTCCCGCGGGGCATGAGCTATGAGTGGAGCGGGCTTTCGCTGGAGGAAATCGAGTCCGGCGGAAAGGCAATGATCCTGTTCGGGCTGGGAATTGTTTTCGTGTACCTGACGCTGGCAGCGCAGTATGAAAGCTACGTCCTGCCGTTCATTATTTTGCTGGGAGTGCCGGTGGCGTTGCTGGGCGCGCTGGGCGCGATTGCGCTGCGGGGCTTGAGCAACGATGTGTACGCGCAAATCGGCCTGGTGATGCTGATCGGACTTTCCAGCAAGAACGCGATTTTGATCGTGGAGTTTGCCGAGCAACTGCAGGATGACGGGCTGAGCACGATTGACGCCGCGATTGAAGCGGCGCGGATTCGTTTGCGGCCGATTCTGATGACTTCGCTGGCGTTCATTTTGGGCGTAGTGCCGCTGATGGTGGCAAGCGGCGCCGGAGCGGCGGGCCGCGTCTCCGTGGGCACAACGGTATTTGGCGGGATGATTGCCGCAACCACACTGAATCTTTTGTTTATTCCCATGCTGTATGTGGTGGTGCGGAGCATCGTGCCGCGCAAAAAGGCCCGCGACGAAGTGGCTGCGTAGAAATTGCCTGGATGACTCGGCCACTGAGAGTTCACGGGGCCACCCATTCCTTCGTCAGGGCAGGCCTGAAGGTGGCCGCTACTTTGCGGAGCGGAAGTCGCCGATGGCCTGGACTACGCGGTCTTGTTGAGAATCCGGGAGTTCGGGGTAGACCGGTAGCGAGAGGACTTCCCTGCTGGCTTTTTCGGATTCGGGAAAATCGCCAACTCTGTGGCCCAGATAGGCGAACGCCTTCTGCAGGTGTATGCACAGCGGGTAGTAAATTTCCGAAGGAACTCCCGCGGCTTGCAGGGAAGCTTTCAGATCGTCACGCCGCGACGACCGGATAGTGAATTGATTGTAGACGTGCTCGAATTTCGCGGGCGGGGGTGGCGGCGCGGCCACGAAAGAAGTTAAACCTGCGGATTCGAACAACTGGCGATAGCGCTGAGCGCGGTTCTGCCTGCCCTGCTGCCAGGCGTCCAGATGGCGAAGCTTTACGCGCAGGACGGCGGCTTGCAGGGCGTGCAGGCGGCTGTTGGTGCCGATCATTTCGTGAAAATATTTCTGTTTGCTGCCATGAACGCGCAGCATCTGCAGACGCTCGGCGATGGCCGCGTCATTGGTGGTAATCATCCCTCCGTCGCCCGCGCCACCCAGGTTTTTCGAAGGGAAAAAGCTGAAGCAGCCATATTCACCAAAAGTGCCGGTGTAGCGGCCGCCATACCGGGAGCCGATGGCCTGCGCAGCATCTTCGATGACCACGAGATTGTGCCCGCGGGCAACCGCCAGGATGGGATCCATGTCCGCAGGTAGCCCGAATAAGTGCACAGGCATGATCGCCCGGGTATCGGGGGTTATGGCGGCTTCGAGCAGCGCGGGATTTAGATTGTAGGTAACCGGATCGATGTCGACAAAGACGGGTTTGGCGCCGACGTAGGCGATGGCGCCAGCCGTGGCGATAAAACTGAACGGCGTGGTGATGACCTCGTCGCCGTGCCGGATGTCTGCGGCGAGGAGGGACAAAATCAGAGCATCGGTGCCAGAGGCGCATCCCACGGCATATTTCGCGCCGAGCTTGGCGGCGACTTCGTCCTCCAGAAGTTTTACTTCGGGACCGAGAATAAAATACTGCGATTCGAATACCTGGGCAACGGCTTGCATGACTTCGTCATGAATCGTAGCGAATTGCGCGCGGAGATCGAGGAAATCGAAGCGTGCTTTTGTGACAGGGGAATCCTCGGCGCGTTTGGCGGGGGAAGACATTCGAATGGGCTCCTGTATTTATTGTACGGCATGTGAACGCTCGTGTGAGGGCTGCGCGGCTCGCAGACAAGCAGGCTGGCATAGAAGCCAGCGCTACATTTAGGAACTAGGAAAAAGCGCCCGCCGCGGACCTTTCGGCCACGCTCAGGGCAGCTGGCCGATACAAATGCTGGAGCACCCCTACTTGCGTGGGTTGTTGGCGATGGCTTGCAAAACTCCGTCGTGAATTTCCTGGACGCTGAGATGAACATTTTTGTCCATCGCAGCAGCAACGTCGGCGACAGTTTTTCCGGAACTCGGTTCATCGTGGTTATACGTATGCCGCCAGATGGCTTTGCCGATCTTCAGGTCTATCAGCTCGACCTCGAAATTCAGGCGGGCAACCACGGCGCCACCGCTCACCTCGCGAAAGGCATAGAGATGGCCGATCAAACTGAAGTCGACGTTGCTGTCGCTGCGCAGCTTCGTAACGCTTCTGAAATTGCCTGAAGAACGAAGTCCCCGAGCGAGCGCATCCTGCAATAACTCCACTGGCGGCTCGACCCAACGCTGATACTCGTACAAACCGAGTTGCTCGCCTTCCCCACCGTACACGATCCGATCTTCCCGATAGAGGTGCGACGTCTGAAACGGCCTGACGAGAAGCGAGACGTCGGCCGCGGATGGCGAGTTGCCGAGCGTGGAGGTGGGAGGATGCGTCAGCTGGTAATACTTTACGGGTTTCATGCTGCCGCAGCCGGATAGCCCGGCGGCCAACAACGCGCCGATCACAAACGTTCTGCTGATTTTTCTAAGCCGCAGGCCGGATGCGGGCACGGAAAGTTTCTTGGGATTGTTGCAATCGCTGAGTCTCATGGGTGCTCTCCGGGTTTATGTTCCTTCGGACCGGTGGATCGGATAAGTTCCGAGGGCCGTGTCTTGATGATGTCCGTAAATTCCCGCAGGTTTTCCGAAACATCGCGCATATTCATGAACAGTTCGTCGATGGTTTCCGTGTTGATGTCGAGGGTCTGGTCGAGGCGGCGGGTGATGCTGTTCACATTGTTCAACGATTCGCGAAGTTTCTTGATCGACGCACGGAGATCTTCGCGATTTTCACCGAGCATGGCGTCGAGTTTCTTCAGGGTCTCGTCGGCCTGGGCGGAGGTCTTCTTGAGGTCGTCCAGCATGGGGCCGAGCTTGGCGCTGGCATTGTTCACGTTATTCAGCGCCGACTTCACTACCGGCCGGTCTTCCTTCAACATGCCGCGGAGTTCGGCAATGCTGGCGGAGACATTGGCACGGTTCTCGTCGTTCAGCAAGTCGTTGACCCGGGCGATCGTTACGCTCAACTCCTTCACACGCACGTTGAGATTGCCCATCAACTCCTGCGCCTGCGGCATCACCCGGTTGATTTGCTCGGTCAATTCGTTGAAGCCCACGTACGGGTCCGCCGGCAAAACCGCGCCATCGGCCGCAAGCGGTGCCGAGGGCGAACCTGCTTTGACCTCGAGGTGATTGTCGCCCAGCGGGCTAAAACTCAGGATGGCCACGTGACTGTCCGTCTTGATGGGCAGATTTTCCTTCACGCTGAATTCCATGTCCATGAGCGTGGGATTCTTCGGATCGATCTTGACGCTTTCCACCCGCCCGATTTTCGGGCTGCCCTGGTAGCGTACGCTGGCGCCGCGTTCGAGCCCCGCGACACTGTTAAACTTCGCGTGAAAGTGGCGCGCCGGTCCGGCAAACGCGCCGGACAGCGAAAACACCGTGGCAATCAGCAGCGCCACGGCGACGACCACAAATAATCCTACAAAGAACTGTTCGCGTCTTGCTTCCATCGCTACCTGCTCTTCCCCTGACGGCCTTCGCCGGATTTTGTGGCGGGTTCCGTCAGCATCTGCAGATAATCCAATTCCTGGGCAACCGCCGGTTCGGGGATGCGGTCCAGAAACTGCCGAACCTTGGGATGCTTGCTGTTTTTCATCTCTTCGGTGGTGGCGAGCGCGACCACGTCTCCTTTGTTGATCAGCACCATGCGGTCGGCAATCAGAAACGCGCTGGCCAATTCGTGCGTCACAACGATGATGGTCATGTGGAACGCCTTCTTCAGTTCCAGGATGAGCTGATCGATGCCCGCGGCGATGATCGGGTCGAGCCCGGCCGAGGGTTCATCGAAGAAGAGAATTTCCGGGTCCATGGCCAGCGCGCGGGCGACCGCGGCGCGTTTCTTCATGCCACCGCTCAGCTGCGACGGAAGGAAATTTTCGAATCCGGAAAGGCCGACCTGGTCAAGTTTCAGGCGCACCATGATTTCGACGGTCGTTGGCTCCAGCTTGGTGTGCTCCTGCAGCGGCAAGGCGACATTCTCGCCGACGGTCATCGAACCGAAAAGCGCGCCACCCTGAAACGACATTCCCAACCGCTTACGAATTTCATCCCGTTCGACCTCGGAAATGGCGGAGAAATTCTTGCCGCGAATCCAGACTTCACCGGACGTAGGCTTTTCCAGACCGACCAATGTGCGCAGCAGTGTGCTCTTGCCGGAACCCGAGCCGCCGAGAATCACCAGCGTTTCACCGCGCTGCACGTCGAAATTAATCCCGTGCAGAATCTCCCTGCCGGTGTAGCTGACCCGGAGATTACGCAGAGAAATCATTGGGCCGTCAAACGACGTGTCCGTACCGAAAATGTCCGCTGAGGCCGCCATAACCCTAGTGTTCTCCCAGGAAGTAGAAAAGCATTGTAAAGACAAGGTCGACAAGAATCACAAGAAAAATGGACATCACCACCGCGCGGGTCGTCGAACGCCCGACCTGTTCCGCGCCGCCCGTGGTGTTCAATCCCTCCAGGCAACCGACCGCGGTGATCGTCACGCCAAACATGAAACTCTTGATGAGGCCGGTGACGACGTCGCGCATGAAAAGCGCGTCGAGCGAAGCGATGATGTACCGCCAAAAAGTAAAGTCGGCTTGCGCGACGCCGAACAACGATCCACCCAGTATGCCCATGAAGTTCGCCCAGATCGTCAGGCACGGCAGCATCAGGATCATGGCCACAAACTTCGGCGCCACCAGAAAGCTCACCGGATTGATGGCCATGGTCTCCAGCGCATCAATTTCCTCGGAAACTTTCATGGTGCCAAGTTCCGCGGCGAACGCCGAGCCGGAGCGGCCAATCACTATCACCGCCGTAATCAGCGGCCCTAGCTCGCGGGTCATCGAAAGCGCAACGGCGCTGGCAACGAAACTAATAGCGCAGAACCTTTTCAACTCATATGCCGCCTGCAGCGCCAGAATCAATCCGATAAAAAACGTGATCAACGAAAGAATCGGCAGTGCGCGCACGCCCGCTTCCATCGCCTGCGAAACGGCGCGCTGAAACCGCAGCGGCTTCCCCTGAAACGGCCCGATGAACGTGAAATACGCGGCGCGGCCCGCCAGCGACGTCAGCGCACCGACGTAGGCCAGACTGCCCTCGACAGAGCTGCCTATTTTTCCAAAGAATTCCACGTGTTTCGGCTACCTTTGCGGGGAAAAGACCTGGCTCGGGCGCTAGGAACCAAGCGCCTGGGCTTCACTTTCGTGAATCTCGAAAATTTTCTGCAAGCGGGAAAGCTCCATCACTTCGCGCACAGTTTTGCTGAGGCCATAGAGGATGAGGCGGGAGCCCATGTCGCGCGAGGCCTTCAGCCCTTCAACCAGGGAAGCGATGCCGGAGCTGTCGATATACCGAACTTTTTCCAGGTTCAGGAACACCTTGGGTGTCTTCTTCTCCCTGATTTCCAGCAGCAACGCCTTACGCATGGCCGGCGAATGCGCCAGGTCAATGTCCCCCGTAATATCGAGGATGGTGCCACCAGTTGCCGGACGGGCCGCTATCTGCACTTGCTGTTCTCCTCTGATGCTGCTGCCTGGGAAGTTGGCGATAAATATTTAACCATGCGCAAGAGATTTTTGCCTTTCTTGCGCGTAAATTCAACTTCGTCCATGCTCTCGTGGATGAAGTGCAGGCCGAGGCCTCCGGGACGTATGTCTTCGAACGGCCGGCCTTTCAGTTCCGCCGGTTTGACTGGCACGCCTTTGTCCGTCAGCAAAATCTCGATTCCGCCCTGCGCGGCTTTTTGCCCGCTCGGCTCCACGCGGCGGCAACTCATCTCGATCGGCAAACCTGGGCGCCCACCATAGGCATGGCGCATCACGTTGGCCAGCGCCTCATCCACGGAACGCACAATCGCCCGCGCCTCGGCGTCCTGAAAATGCAACACTTCGGCGGCGCGTTCCACGGTGGCGCGCACGAGGCACAATGCTTCCGGATTGCTCTGCAGCTCCAGCTTTACAAGCATTTCGGCCTTGGCCTGCGCCTTTCCGCGCCCCAGCTTTCCGTTTTTATTTGCCCGTCGACCGCGCACTCGTACACCCGTCCCTGAATAATGATATGGGAACTCCGTTGTGTCCCGGTTGCCCGGCGGGGAGACAATGCCATGTTCCCGGTCCCCTGACAACCGAAAAATTTTATTAAGTACTTGTCCTTGCTCGGACGCGAAATATCCCCCAACGTGTAGAATTACTGACAGCTTTTTCTAGTCTCGGGAGAGATACATGTTCTGTGGACACAGGATGACACGCCGTCTGGGAATCCTCGCGCTTCTTCTGCATTGTCTTTCGCAAGGCACTTCCGCGCAGAGCCAGCCGCCGGACACGCACCTGCAAACGCTTCTCGCGCGGCTCGAATCCCTCGTCAACTCTCCTCTCGACGAATGGCGTTTTCACGCGGACATTACCCACCCGGAAGATCCGTCTCTCGATGACTCTTCCTGGCCGCGCCTGAAAATTGCCGAGAAGTGGACTGACGGCCCGCGCGTCCTGCGCCACCGGATCGAAATCCCTGTGGCCCTGAATGGATATAGTCTGAAGGGAGCCCAGGTCCGCTTGGACTTGAAAATTTACAGCGACGACTTCGTTACCATTACGGTGTTCTCTAACGGCTCAATGATCTTTCGTGGCGACGAGGACACCCTCCAGCCGATCCTGCTCACCGACAACGCGCAACCCGGTCAAAAATTCCTCATCGCCGTGCGCGTACAAGCCGCGGAAAAGAACACGGAAGTCCACGCCAGCCGTCTGCTGATTACGCCCCCTGCCGGGGCGCCTGATCCCGGCATCTTGCGTCAAGAACTCCTCGCCGCGCAGCCCATCGTGGACACGTTTCCCGAAGGCCGGTCAGAGCACCAAGCAATTCTTGCAGCCGCCGTCAGTACCGTGGATCTGAATGCCTTGGACCGTGGTGATCAGCAAGCGTTTGATTCCTCGCTCCGCCTGGCACAAGGCAAATTGGACGCCCTTCGGCCATGGATGAAACAGTTCACGATACGCGCCGCGGGCAACTCCCATATCGACATGGCCTGGCTGTGGCCCTGGACGGAAACCGTGGAGGTGGTTCACAACACCTTCCGCAGCGCTCTGGACTTGATGCGCGAGTATCCCGATTTCAAGTTCTCCATGTCGTCGGCGCGCACCTATGCCTGGATGGAGGACAAATATCCGGATTTATTCCGTGAAATTCAGCAGCGCGTGAAGGAGGGACGCTGGGAAATCGTCGGAGGAATGTGGGTTGAACCGGACTTGAACATGCCCGGCGGGGAATCCCTGGTCCGTCAAATCCTCGTGGGTAAGCGCTATTTTCAGCAAAAGTTCGGCGTGGACGTGAAGATTGGCTGGAATCCCGATTCCTTCGGCTACAGCTGGCAGTTGCCGCAAATCTACAAAAAGTCGGGCATCGACACCTTCGTTACGCAAAAGTTGGTCTGGGCGCATGAGTTCACCGTTTTCCCGCACAAGCTGTTTTGGTGGGAATCGCCGGACGGCAGCCGCCTCCTGACCTATTTTCCCCATGACTATGCGAGTGGGATCGATCCCGTGCAGTTGGGTAAGGACACCTCCGTGTGGTTTAACGCGCTTTACGGAACGGCGCCTCCCCAAAACGCGGAAATGCTGCACCTCTACGGCGTTGGTGATCACGGTGGCGGCCCCACGCGCACGATGCTGGATGCCGCAACGCGTTGGGAGAAGCCAGATGTCGTGTTTCCCAGCCTGCAATTGAGCACCGCCGCCGATTTCTTCACTAACCTCCAGCCCAAATTGCCGGCCATGAACGTGCCCGTGTGGCGCGACGAGCTTTACTTCGAATACCACCGCGGCGTCTTCACGACCCAGGCGGAAACCAAAAAGCGTATTCGCACGACGGAAGAACTCCTGCTCAACGCCGAAAAATTCTCCGCTCTTTCCATGCGGTTCGGGCGCAAATACCCATCCGAAGAGTTCGATCGTGGCTGGAAAGACCTGCTCTTTGATGATTTCCACGACATTTTTCCGGGCTCGGGCATCGCCGCGAACTATAGCGACGCAAAGCAAAATCTTGAAGACGTTCAGCGCGTCGGCAACGGCGTCCTCGGCGCTTCGCTTGACGAAATCATGTCCAACATTAATCTCCGGGGCGCCGGCGTTCCGATCGTAGTGTTCAATTCCCTTTCCTGGCAGCGCACGGCCTTGATAGATACGGAGATAGTTCTGCCCTCGCCGGCGGACACGGCGGCGGTTCTCGATGCGGCCGGGAAAAATGTTCCCGCCCAAGTCCTGTCCGTCTATGGTGCAAGTCGGAGGGTCCACTTGCTCTTTCCCGTGAATGTTCCCTCGCTGGGCTACGCGACGTATTACGTGCTCCCCGGCAAGAAGCCCGCGGTCTTTCCCCCGGCCGTGAAGGCGTCCGCGGACACCCTGGAAAATGAATTTGTTCGCCTGGAGGTTGATCCCAAGACCGGCTGTATGACCAACCTTTTCGATAAGCGCACGAACACCGAAATGCTGGCCCCTTCCGAATCGGACACCGGCGGGCCCAAAGACGCCGTTTGCGGCAATTTGCTACAGGCCTTTCGCGATAAACCAAAGCGCTGGGATGCCTGGAACATCGACGCCGACTTCGAAAAGGAGCATTGGGACCTCACCCAAGCCGACGATGTCAAGCTCATCGAGAGTGGCCCTTTGCGCGCCATCCTCCGGCTAAAAAATCATTTTCAAAATTCCACCTTTGTAAGGGACATCATTCTCACCGCCGGCTCCCCGCGCGTGGACGTGAAAATGACCGCCGACTGGCACGAAAAGCACATCTTGCTGAAGGTCGCCGTCCCGGTCAGCGCGCACAACGACAAGGCCACCTTCGAAATTCCCTACGGCGCCATCGAGCGCCCCACCACGCGCAACACAAAAGCCGAGCAGGGGAAATTCGAGGTTCCCGCGCTCCACTGGGCCGACCTCTCGGATACCAAACACGGTCTCAGCCTCCTCAACGACTGCAAATACGGCTACGACGCCAAGGCCAACGTGCTGCGCCTTTCTTTGCTGCGCTCTCCCGAGTGGCCCGACCCTCATGCCGACGAGGGACTTCACGAATTCGCCTACTCTCTTTACGTGCACGCCGGGAACTGGAAGGACGCGCTCACGGTCCGGAGCGGCTATGAGTTCAACTACCCGCTTCTGGCTCGTCAGTCCGCCGTGCACTCGGGAAATTTGCCCGAACAACATTCGTTTTTGCAGGTGCAAGGCGACAATGTCGTGCTCACCGCCGTCAAAAAAGCCGAGGACGACGGCGCGATCATTTTTCGCTTTTACGAGTGGGCGGGGAAAGATAGCGACATCGTGTTGCGGCCAGATTCCGGACCGACGAAAGCGGAGGAGACGGATTTAATGGAAAGACCGCTAAAGACACTGGCGATTGAAAGTGGCGGGGTGAAAGTGGAGACGAAAGCGTTTGAGATCAAGACAGTGCGGTTGAGGCTTTCCGGTGCACAAATGTCCCCCGGTGAGCAGGGATCAAAACGTTGAACAAAAATCTGGCGAAGGCGGCCGCGGTTGGAGCGTTGGGCGGATTCCTCTTTGGGTTTGACACGGCGGTTATTTCCGGCACCACTCAGGCGCTTACGGGCGTGTACCACCTCACGCCCGAACAGCTTGGCTTGACGGTTTCGATGGCGTTGATCGGAACGGTGATCGGCGCGATGACGGCCGGCATCCCGGGGCAAAAGTACGGCGGCCGGGAAACGCTGCGGATCCTCGCCATCTTCTACGTGATTTCGGCGCTGGGATGCGCGTTTGCTTGGAACTGGTATGTGCTGCTGGCGGCGCGCTTCATCGGCGGACTCGGCATCGGGGGATCGTCGGTGCTTGGGCCGGTGTATATCGCGGAGCTTGCGCCGGCAAAAATGCGCGGGCGGCTGGTGGGAATGTTCCAGATCAACATCGTCATCGGCATCCTGATGGCGTATCTATCGAACTACATCATCGCCAGCTTCGGATTGGGAGCCGCGGAGTGGCGCTGGCAACTGGGCATCGCGGCGCTGCCGGCGTTTATTTTCCTGATTCTGCTGTTTGGCATTCCTCCCAGTTCTCGCTGGCTGGTCACGCAAAATCGCGTGGAGGAAGCACACGGCGTGCTTAAGCTGATGGGCGCGGAAGATGCGGAAGGCGAATTGCGCGAAATCGTGGAATCCATTCACCTGGACAAGCTACAAACGTCCGAGCCGTTGTTCCAATGGAAATACCGGCTGCCGATTTTCCTGGCCATCACAATCGGCATGTTCAACCAGCTCGCGGGCATCAACGCCATTCTCTACTACCTGAACGATATTTTTGAAGCAGCGGGCTACGACAAGGTTTCGGGCAGCCTGCAGGCGGTGGCGATCGGCGGCATGAACCTGCTGGCTACCCTGCTTGGAATGACCATGATCGACAAGCTGGGAAGAAAAACGCTGCTGCTGATCGGCGCGGTGGGAACGGCGGTGTGCCTGTTTGGAGTCTCGGGAGTTTTCTACACGCAAAGCCATCGCAGTTCCCTGCTGTGGCTGCTGGTGGCGTACATCGCGTTCTTCGCGATTTCGCAGGGCGCGGTGATCTGGGTGTACATCGGAGAAGTATTTCCAAACCGCGTGCGCGCAAAGGGCCAGGGGCTCGGAAGTTCTTCGCACTGGGTAATGAATGCTTTGATCGCGTATTACTTCCCGCAGGTGGCGAAGTCCTCGGGCGGGGCGCCGTTTTTGCTGTTTGGCGTGATGATGATCGTGCAGTTTTTTGTGGTGCTGCTGTTTTATCCGGAGACCAAGGGCGTCAGCCTGGAGCAGTTGCAGCACAAGCTGGGGATTGAGTGAGGGTGGAGCGATGAGAATCCCAAGAGCACAGCCAGGAATGGCTGTGCTACCTGGAATAGCTGCGACGTAAGCTTGAGTGTAGCTTATTATTATTGAACCCAGGACAACGGTCCTCGTTTACCACCACGACTCGGCCTGGAGCCCGAATGACAGGCCAGCGTTCTGATTCAGGTAAGGCATCCCTCCAACGAACCCTTTGTAGCCGTCCGTCCAGTTGGCATAGGTAAAAAACGCGCGAAGCACGGGACGGCTGAAAAAATCGCGTCCGCTGGCGATTTGCAGCGCGACGGTGGATTTTGCCAGCCAGCCGCTGTACAAATTTTGCCCGCTGGTGGTGTGGTCGATTCCCGGCTCAAACGCCAGCGAGACATGGTCGGTGAAATTGAAGATGGGGCGAGCGCCAAAGGAGAGCCAGGTGTCGACGCCATGCGCGGGATTCCCGTCCTTCGACCTCTGATACAGAAAGATCGGCATCATGGACCAGCGCTTGTTGGGTTGGACGAGCACTTGTTCCGTGATGAGAAAGTTGTTGGCGTTATGGCTGAAAGAGGTCGGCGGGGCGATGAAAGTGTTGAAATCGCTGGCGGCGCCATTGCCATATTGGAAGGTGAATTTGTGGTAGCCGCCATAAAATTCCGGATGGAGATAGTAGAACCCGATGGCATTCCCCTGATTGCTGGGGTAAAGCGTGCCGTTGGATACGCCTCCCTTGGAAGAAGCGTAGTTGTACCAGACAGCGAAACGTCCGGACAGCGCCTTCATGTCGTAAAGGCGCACATCGAGATTGCTCTTGGCCAAGGCCCCGCTGGGAGTAGTGATGGTGTTACTGGCTCCGGCAAGGTAGGAAACGGCCATGTGCCCAAATTTGGTGTTAATGTCTTCCACTCCGCCGCCATACCCGCTCATGTCCAGCGTGTAGAAGTCGTCAATTTCGATGTGCTGTCTGCGGTAGTAACGTTCTCCGGCCCAGAATTTGGCGTCCGGCTGGAAATCCAAGACGTTTCCCGCCTGCACAAATGCCTCGCGGAAGCGGAACTTGTCCGTGTTGTTGTAGTTGGATGAATTGGTCGTATCGGCCTCGACCAACGATTCGGTACGGAACCAAGCTTTGCCCGAATCGTGGGCCGGATTGACCCAGTTGTTGACAAAGATCAATTCCGCGTAGGTCTCGGCTTCATTGCCAAGGCGGTATTTCGCCCCCGCGCCTGGCGCCTGGAAGGCAACCTGCTGGCCGCCGTCACCGTTCAACCCATAACCAGATCGAAGGTAACCGTGAAATTCAAAGGCCTTGGATTGCGCTTCGAGGTTTTTGAGGCGAACATCAGCATCGCGTAATTGGTCATACTCGAGACCTGAGCCGACTTGCTCTTGCAAGTCCGCGGTGTCCGTTTGCCCACCCTGAACGATCTTCCAGGTGCCTTGCGCCACTTTTTGTGCCGTGTTCGGAGGAGGTTGAGTTGGAGCGGCAGATTGCACCGAGGAGGCAACCGCGGCTGCGGCTGTAGGGCCGCCGGAGGGCGCCGAGGCAGCTTCCAATTGCGCGAGGCGCTTTTCAAGCGCAGCGATTTTGGATTCGTAGTCCGATTTCAATTGCTGGACTTCCTTCTGCAGCTCTTGCGGCGTCTGGGCCCGGGACCCGGCTGCGAGGAGAGTTGCGCGACAAGTGACGATTAACCCAAGCATCAGAATTCGCCGCCAGGGCGCGCGTGAGCGGCGTTTGTTCCAGACACGCGGGGTCCACTGGCAGTTGATCGAGCAGGCAAACGAACGGAACTGGAAATCGCTCATGAGTACCCCCAGCGCTGGAAGTTGGGATAGCTCCCGCGGGAATTCCTCCTGGAAAGGAGCTTTCCGCTGAAACAATATGACCGGGCGAGGAGGGAGGTCAACGAGGGTTTTCGGAACGGTTTCCCGAGATGATTCACCGCTCAAAATTTGAAGAGGAGTTGCTGTCTGGGGCTTACTCAACGCGAATCGATAGACATCGAGATTCCGTATTTTGGGCGGAGGGTGACCAGCGGCTCTGGGACAACCGGAAAGCCCTTGGTCAGGCGGAAACGGAATTTCTGGGCGATTGCGGCGATGACCAGCGCTGTCTCCAGCAACGCAAAACCTTGCCCGATACAGCGGCGCGGCCCGTCGCCAAACGGGAAGTAAGCGCCGGGTGCCAAACGCGATTCCAGGCCATCGAGCCAGCGCTCCGGCAGGAATCGCTCCGGTTGGTCGAAAAATCGTGCGTCGCGATGCATCACCCACTGCGACGCCAGTAACGTGCTGCGCGGCGGAATTTCGTAGCCGCCGACGCTGACTGTTTCCAGATTCATCCGCGCCATGATGAACGCGGGCGGGTAAAGTCGCAGCGATTCGTGCACCACTGCGTTCAGATAAGGAAGTTTTTCGAGGTCGGAGACTTCCGCGGGACGCCCGGCGAGAATGGCTCGCAGTTCGTCATGTAGGCGTGCTTCAGCATCGGGGTTCTCGCTGAGCAAATACCAGGTCCATACGAGTGAGAGCGCGGTCGTCTCGTGTCCGGCAACGAAGAGAGTCATCGATTCATCGCGGACCTGTTTCTCCGTCATCTGGCTGCCGTCTTCGTGCATCGCGGCCATCAGCATCGAAAGCAGATCGTTGCGCGGCTGAGTATCTTTCTTGCGGTCAGAAATGATGCCGTAGATCAGCGAATCCATGTATTCAACTTCAAGCCGCGCCCTCCGGTTCGCCGGGGTCGGCCAACTTGCCGGAACACGCCACGGCGATCGTCCGCGCCGCAGGTAATAGCGCATCAGGAAGGTCATGGCCTTTCCGATGGCCTCGGAATCGCCGGCGAGTGTGGTGCCGAAGAGAGTGCGCACCGCGACCTCCAGAGTCAACTTCATCATTTCTTCGGCGATGTTGCGCGTTTCTCCGCCGCGCCACTGCCGCATTCGCTCCAGCGCGCACGCAACCATCACCGGCGAATACTCGTTGGTGCGCGAACGATGAAAAGCGGGCTGCGCCAAGCGGCGCTGGCGGCGCCAAAAGTCGCCTTCGCTGATCAGCAGGCCCTGCCCTAGCAATGGGCCGACGACGAGTTTCGTCAGGATGCTCTTGTGCAGCTTGGCGTGATCGAGGATCAGCAGTTGCTGGATGTAGTCCGGACGATTCAGCAGGATGCGGTTCATGCGCAGCACGGGCATGCTGACGATATCTCCGTACTGGAGCGCCATACGCTGCAAAGTCCCGAGCGCATCGTTGCGGACGTCGAGCGCGAGGCCGAGGATCGGCAAGCCTTTGGGTCCTGGCGGCGCGTGGTTTCCGTTACTGGTCATTGGGGCCGGGCGAAGCTCACTTCATCCACGCGTAGTAAGCAACGTAAAACCAGCTGAAGATGCCGTGAATAATCATCCACAAAATCGAGTGGTGAACGCTCCAGGACAGAGTGATCGAGAGCATGCTACCGAATCCCCAGACGCCGACCCCTGCCGAACGCCCGCCGCCACCATTGCTCATGGAAATCCCCTTTCGTGCTAACAAGTGTGCAGCCAGTTTAACCCGAGGGGCGGCAATGCCGCGCGTGGAAACGCGTAGCTGGCTGCAATCAAGCGAAACAGCCACGGAACATTGGCGGGAGAATCTAGTGCGGTGGCAACGCGGTGAGGGCCATCAGCAAGTCCAAGCGGCCATTGCCCATGTTGGCGCCGACGAATTGCGCGTGGGCGATTGCGGCGGACGCGAGGGATTGGTTGATGCTTGTCCTAAGCGAGCGAAGGAGTGCGGTGCCGCCGGAGACGAAGGGGGCGCTGAAGGAGGTTCCCGATCCGGCGGAGTAAGTGCTGAAGGGATAAGTCGTGATGATGGCTTCGCCGGGAGCGGCGACCCGGACGATGGCGTTGCCGAAATTCGAAAAGGTGGAGCGCGTGTCGAGATCGCTGGTGGACGCGACGCCCATCACGTCGGTTTGCAGGGCGGCGGGATAAACCGTTTCCATTGCGCCATCGTTCCCCGCCGAGGCGATGCAGATGATGTTGAGTTGGTTCGCGTAATCGAGGGCGCTGGAGAGTTCCTGGGACGGCGTCTTGAAATCGAAACTCATGTTGATCACGTTGGCGTTATTTTGCGCGGCGTAATAAATGGCGCGGAGAATGTCGGAAAGATAGCCGGTGCCGTCGGAATGGAACGCTTTGAGCGGCAGCAACTGCGCATTCGGCGCAACGAGATGAATCACGCCCATCACCATGGTGCCGTGACCAAAGGCCGCGTATTGCACGTTGCCGTCGAGAACTGCAGCGGTGGATTGATCGAGCACGGCCGCCGTGGATTGATTGACGATTGCGGGCTGGCAACTGGGGCACGGCGGGGGCGGGGGCGAAGTAAAGTCCGTCATCTCCGAACCGCCGGTCTGATCGCGTGTGAAATCGTATCCCGCGAGAAGGACGCTGTTCAGCGCGGGATGATTCGGGTCAACGCCGGTGTCAATGTCGGCCACGATTCCCGTGCCCGATACCTGAAAGGCGTTCTGCGCGTCCTGAACGTGGACAATGCTGGAAGCGGTCTGGTTGGCATAACCATTCCAGACTGTGGTGCCAAAATAATTTGTTGGCGCGCTGTCGGTGAGTCCTGCGGGCGGGGCGGTAAGCGTGTTCAGGCCTCCGACGAGGCTGAATACCTGATCGAGTTCCGCGTCGACGACGCCGGGTGTACGACGCAAGAGATTCAGAAAGATTGTGGGATCAATGATCGAGGGAGTTGTGAGCAGAAAGACTTGATTCAACGTGCCGTCGATGGCCGTTACGACGGTGCAACTCTGCAACAGACAGAGCCGCGAAAGAAGGGTGCTGCCCAGCGAGGAGCGGACAATGAAGCGGTTATCTGCGTGGGCTGGTTTCGCGGAGACCAGGGTAAGCAGTGCGGCCGCAAGCCATAGGTAACGTTTCATGGGTGGGGTCTTCCCTTCTGTGCAGTTCCCTTCCCGATTTTCCCTTGGCCCTGATTCAGTCCGGTTTGAAAAGGTTATGGTCGATTAAGTGTCACCGGAATTAGGTGGCGCTGTGTAAATATAACTCATTATTACCACAATCTGCCTTGTGTGCACAATACACCCGAAGCGGGGGGAAATCCTAGAAGGGGGAATACGGAATTGGCCCTAAGGTGGGTACCTGAGGCGGGGAGTCGTTTTCGGGGACTTACGTCGAGCGGTTACAGGGCCGAGGAGACGGAAGTTCCTGCGGCGGCAAAAACGGTGGACATTTCTGCCTGGGCGAAGGAGAGGAAGGTGCGTACGACCACGGGGTCAAACTGGGTGCCACTGGACTCGTTGAGGCGGCGAACGGCTTCTTCGTAAGGCAAACCCTTCCGGTAGGGACGCGAGGACACCATAGCGTCGAACGCGTCGATCACGCAGACGATGCGGGAGACTACGGGAATTTCAGTGCCTTTCAGGCCGGCGGGATAGCCTTTGCCGTCGAAAGATTCGTGATGATGAAGAATATCGAGAGCAGCGCGCTCGAACCCGGGAAGCATGCGCAGCACGGCCCAGCCGTATTCGGAATGCTTTTTCATCAGGGCGTATTCATCAGGGTCGAGACGGCCTGGTTTGCGCAGGATTGCATCTGGAATACCGACTTTACCGATGTCGTGGAGCAGAGCGGCCACTTCTAGGTTTTGCAGTTCGGATTCTTCGAGGCCGAGCTCCTGGCCTACACGCATTCCCCATTCCGCAAGGCGGGTGCTGTGGACGCCGGTGTTGAGGTCCTTGAGGTCGAGAAGTTGGTTGAACGCGCAGATCACGGAATTGCGGAGCGCGGCGGACTGCTCCTCCAGTTGCTTGATGCGGAGAGACTCCAGCCCCACGGAAACGGGGAATCCGTCCGAGAGCGCTGGAGTCTGGTAATTCGACATGGGAGTTAGTTGCAGAACAACAAGCAATTGCCGGAGCCGGACGAAGAGCCCGAGCTATTCACCCAGGCGGACACGGCCTGGTAGATGTCCAGGCGGCCGTGATTGAGATCCGGAGTGAGCTGGATGGCATGGGAAAGCGCGCTGGCTGCCTGATTCTGATGCAAGGAGGAGCGTGCGCTGAGCATCAGGGCAGCGGTGCCGGCAACGAGCGGCGAACTGAAGGAAGTGCCGGAAGCGCTGGCGTACGTCCCGCCGGGGAAAGTGCTGATGATGTTTTCACCGGGAGCGGCGATCAGGACGTCCACGGAGCCGTAGTTGGAGAAGGTGGAGCGGGTATCCCAGTTCGTTGTGGAGGCGATGCCGACGACGTAGCTGTTCAACGCAGCTGGATAGACCGCGGCGCTGGTGTTTTCGTTGCCCGCGGCGGCGACGAGGACCACTCCCGCTTTATTGGCGTAGGAGATGGCCTGGGTGAGCGACGGCGAATTGGAGGTGAGGTCGAAGCTCATGTTCACTACATTGGCGTTGTGCTGGGTGGCGTAATAGAGAGCGGCAACGATGTTGGAAAGATAGCCGGTGCCGTTCGAGGAGAAGGCCTTCAGCGGAAGGATCTTGGCCTTGGGCGCTACGAGATGGACGAGGCCGGAAGTCATCGTGCCGTGGCCGAAGGCAGTGTAGTCCGGACCATCGAGGACGGCGGCGGTGGACTGGTCGAGTACAGCAGCGGTGGACTGCTGGACGTAGCCGGGTTGCTGATCTTGGGAGTCGGTGTCTACGTAGCCGCTCTGCAATTCACTGACGTCGAGCCATTCCGAAGCGCCGGGCTGATTGCGAGTGAAGTCGTAGCCGGGCAGCAGTACGGCTTGCAGGACAGGATGGTTGACGTCCACTCCGGTATCGATGACGGCGACGATGCCGGTGCCACTGATGCGGAAGCCGTTCTGCGCGTCCTGAAGGCGGACGATCTGGGCCGCAGGCTGGGCTGCGTAGCCGTGCCAGACGATTGTGCCGTAGTAATTCACCGGTGCGTTGTCGTAGAGGCCAGAGGGAATCGAGGGCAGCGGGCGTTGCGGAATAGGCAGAAGCCGATCCGCCTCCACACTGACGATTCCGAGCAGGGATTCGACCAGGTTCAGGGTGCCGTTTACGAGGTTCACGAGGAGATTGTTGGTGGAGGTGACCAGAAAGGTCTGGCCCACCTGGCCGTCGAGGCCGCCCTGCACCTGACAGTGCAGAAGATTGCAGAGATTGAGGACGGACGAGAGGCCGCCCGTGGTGCGAACGATATAGCGAGATTGAGCCGAGGCCGGCTTCGAACCACCAAGCATAAGAAGTATGATGGCGACGATAAGGGTGAATCGTTTCATAGTTGCAACCCCTAAGGGGTTCTCCCACAAGTGGATTACTCGCTAAATTGGCGCGAAACGTTTCCCTTGCATTTTCCAAGGGGAGACATTTCGAGCCAATGGTACGAGCATGTCTTTTCGACTAAACAAACTTCCCAGCTGAGTTGGTACTTTCGTACCAGGCTGGGAACGCGGGGAAAATCGTTGATTGGGCCAGGATTCATGCCTTTTCCTCCGGCATACGGCCCAGCGCTTCACGGAGCGAAATCACGATCGGTTCGCCGGAAGGCGTGGCGAAGGTGAGTTGCAGGTCGCCGCTGTTTTTCACTTCGCCGCTGAATTCGCCAAACTCATTGGCGGCTGCGTGCATCACGTCGCCCTGCATATTCGACATAAGAATGCGGGTGCCGGTGGCGATGATTTTCGGGTTGCTCAGATTCAGGAGCTGGCCGGTCACCACGACGCGGTTTCCGCCGGGCTTCAGTTCCAGCTGCACGTCGATCTGGTAAGGATCGGCGCGATAGAGCATCTGGCGCGTGCCGGTGCCCGAGGAGCGTACTCCTGCGAGGACGGGCTGCAGAAAGCTGTCGAAAAGCAGCCTGACGCTGCTTTTCGATCCTTTTTTCGGCGCAAACAAGCCTGCGCTGGCATACGCGGCTTTTGCGATTCTTACGGCGCTTTCCGGAGGCTGGTAGTTCCCTTCCGCAGCCGCGGAAGAACGAACCCGCTGCCAGAGCGAGACAGTTTCCTGGCAAGGCTCGCAACCGAGGCTCAGGTGCTTGTCCATCTGTTGCCGCTCGTTAGTGGTTACGGCCTGATTCACGAAGTCGATCCATTTCTCAACGCTAAAGTGTTCCATCAATCCCCCAGAATCCTCTCGGCACCCCATGCACTCCCCAGTGAATGGGATAAAAGTTTTACCCTCACTGGATAAGGGGCGAGAGGGCGTAGAAAAATATAGGGAAATTGAGGCTAGTTAAGTCTAGTGGAATCAGCGAGTTTACCGACTAAGACAAATGGGGCCCAGAAGTAGGGGTGGGGATTTTGCAGGCGGAGCTGTTGCATGGCGTGTTGCAGGGCGGCGTCCATTCTGCCGGTGCGGAGGAATTCGCGGTAGAAAAGCTGCATCAGATCGGAGGTGCTTTGGTCGTGGACGTCCCAGAGCGAGAGCAGGAGAGTGGAAGCACCGGCGTAAAAGAGACCGCGTTGCAGGCCGAGCAGTTCGTCGCCGGCAGCTACGAAGTTCATGCCCGTGGCGCAACCACTGAGAGCGACGAGGTTGGCGTTCAATCGCATCTGGTAGAGGTCGAAGAGATTGAGGTAGCCGTCGCCGAGGCGGATTCCGGAAAACATCGGGTTATCCTGGCGGTAGACGCCATGGGTGGCGATGTGGAGTAGGCCGGTTTGTGGGCCTTTTTCACGAAGAACCGAAGAGGTAGCTTCGCTGCCAGTGCGAAGGCTGGACTGCGGCAAGATGGCGGCGACGGATTGGGCTTCGTCGAGGATCTGGGGTGCGCGTTCATCGGCAATTCCGAAAACGAGGGAGCTGGTATTCGTGCTGGCGGGCTTTTCCTGGCAGGCGAAGAAAACGGAAGCGCTGGGAGCGTAGGAGATGGTGAAGGCGTCGCAGAGATATTCTTCGCCGGAGCGAAGAGCGTGGA
>Ga0210389_10000583_pt1 | contig 32390 bp, 24 predicted proteins | sample IncBWH28OmetaG_FD_160127 | JGI IMG/M metagenome (GOLD analysis project Ga0210389, IMG submission 160127) | Forest soil microbial communities from Barre Woods Harvard Forest LTER site, Petersham, Massachusetts, United States - Inc-BW-H-28-O ... | reverse complement strand
GCCGGACTGCCGCGAAACAGCACAGGCAAAGGCCACGCCAGACAACACGGCGGCAAGAATGCCCGCACCAAGAACATGCGACGAAGTGGGAAAGAATCTCACGCCCAGCAGGATACCAAATCTCAACGCCATCGTTGACTGTAAGAGGTAGTTAAGCCGTCGAAGAGGGACCTTTTGAGTGCGGAGGCGGAGCCTCCGCTTTTGAGGTTGCAGCTTAGATATGACGTTGTGAGTGTGGGGGAGGTTTAAGCCGTAAAAGCGGGAGCTTCGCTCCCGCACTCAATACGCTTAGTCCGCCGTTACGCCTTGCGGAGCGCTCTCGGAAGCAAAACGGGCTTGCAGCTTACGCGTTGCGTAATACATCGCAAATCCCGCCACCACGATGACCATGCCAAAGAGCAGGCCGTTCATGCCCAGGATGGTTTCGCGGTCGCTTTCGACGAGCGACAGCAGCAGCAATCCAAGCGGAAAGATCCCACAGGTGATTGCCCCGGCCATGCCACCCGGCACCCGGAACTCCCGCTTCAGCTTCGGCTCGCGCACCCGCAGCACCACCAGCGTCACAAATTCCAGCATCAGCGCCGCGCCGTACAACATGATGTCCAGCGTCACCAGCCGCTTGAAGCCCAGCCCCAGGCAAAGCGCCCAGCAGCTCGCCAGCGCCACGATGGCTACCCACGGCGTTTCGTTCTTGCGCGTCACCCTCCCGAAAATCTTCGGCATCATGCCGTCCTTGGCCATGGCCAGCGGCAGGCGCGAATAGCTCATCACCAGCGCGTTGAACATGCCGAACGCGCTCATCATCCCGCCGATGGTGACCATAAAGCGCAGCCACTCAAAGCCAAGCACCTTGCCGCCCAGTTGCCCGGCGATGGCCGCCCAGGAACCGTCTTCGGCAAACGCCGATGCCGGCGTCCCGGTAAAGTAGACCGCCAGGAACGGCAGCACATAGGTAATCGAAACAAGAATGACCGCCGCAATCATCGCCTTCGGATACGTCCGCTGCGGCCGCTCGACCTCCTGCGCGATGGTCGACGCGTTGTCCCACCCCATGTAATTCCACATCGCCACCAGAATCGCACCCAGCAGGCCGACACTCGCCCCGGTCGAAGCCGCATGGGGCTCCCCGGCAAACGCACCGAGTTTCACCGGCGTCAGCAGAACGATCAGCCCGAACGGCAGCGACAGCAGGAAGAAAAGCCACAATGAAGTGATGCCCACCACGCGAATGCCCGCCAGATTCAGCGCCGCGCAGGAAACCACCACGAACAAGCCCGCGAGGATGCCGTGGTTCCCCTCGCCAAACCAGGGTGACATCTGCTTCAGGTAAAAAACAAACAAAGTCGGGTAAATCGCCATATCAAAGATGCTGGCGGCCAGCGAAAGCCACGCTTCCTGGAAGCCCCAGAAATTGCCCAGGCCGCGGCGCACCCACGCGTAGTAGCCGCCTTCGTGCGGCAGAGCACTCGAAAGTTCGCCGATCATGAACGCCGTCGGCAGGCACCACAACACCGGCAGAAACAGCAGGACCAGAATCCCCCGGCCGTAGCCGGCGCCGGAAATAATCGCTTCGGTGCCGTACGTTCCGCCGGACACCATGAAGAACGTGGCCGCAACCAAAGGCCAGAGCGTCAATTTTGCGGCTCTCTTTTTGGAGATTGGAATTGCTTGGGAAGGAATTTGGGCGGGCAGGGATAAAGTGCTCAATTTTTTTCTCTCGTCCTCCTAAAGTGACTCTCGCTTTCCAATTTCTCGAAGCAAGCTCACCTTTTGAAGAATACAATCCCTGCGCGCGCATGCAAGAAGAAAATGAGGCTCGGCGAAAATTTTTTCGAGTCAGCTACTCGTACTTCGGTACTAGGCGACGATCGATCCCGGATGCTGCGTTGACGCGTCGGGCCGACGCGATTCGCTTCCGCCCTCCGCCGCCGGCCGCGGACGGCCTGTGATACACTCCGCGAGGCTTTTTTCATTCTCCTTTCTACCGGAGTCATCCGCATGAAGCTTCGCCTCTCAGTTCTCTCCGCACTTCTTCTCCTGGCAAGTTCCATTACTACCGCGCAGCAACCCGCCGCGCCACGTCCGATAACCGTCGACGACCTCTTCGGCGTCAAAGAGGCGCACGAACCGCGAATCAGCCCCGACGGGCAGTCCATCGCGTTCACCCTGGCCTCCACTTCGCTGAAGGAAGACAAGCCGGAGTCGCGCATCTGGATGGTGCCAGCCGCCGGAGGCGACGCCATCCCGCTCACAGCCGAAGGCGTGGACTCCTCTCACGCTCGCTGGTCGCCGGACGGGAAGTATCTGGCGTTTCTTTCCACGCGCAAGGATTCCGAAGGCAACGAGGAGAAGACCCAGGTCTACGTACTGAATCGCCAGGGCGGCGAAGCGCAGCGAGTGACAGACACGCAGCAGGATGTGGACGACTTCGAATGGGCGCCTGATGGCAAACAACTGGTTTTAATTCTTCGCGATCCCACGCCGGAAGAATCCGAGGCCGCCGCTAAAAAATCCAAGAATCCAGACGAGGGAGCCGCGAAGAAGTCCAAGGCTCAACCTCCCTGGGTCATCGACCGGTTGCAATTCAAGAGCGACAATGTCGGCTACATCGATCGCCGTCGCACCCATTTGTACGTTTTCACCCTGGCCACAAAGACCAAGCGGCAAGTGAGTTCGGGTGATTACGACGACGCGCAGCCAGCCTGGTCGCCGGACGGCAGGTCTCTGGCCTTTGCCAGCAACCGGACCAAGCCCGATCCCGATGCCACCTACAACTCCGATATTTGGGTTGTGGCCGCTGACAACACCGATCAGGGCGCCCACCCCCTGCAAGTCACCAATTTTCCCGGCCAAAAGGAACATCCCACCTGGTCGCCCGACGGGAAGTGGATTACCTACTCCGCTTCGGTCGACTTGAAGCTCTTCTACTACGCGACCAAGCATGTTGCCGTCTCTCCCGCAGGCGGTGGCGAGGCGAAAATCCTCACCAAGAGCTTCGACCGCATGGCCACCGAGCCGCGATTCGCACCCGACGGCAAGTCCATCTACTTCATTGCCGACGATGACGGCACCCAGACAGTCGCTCAGGTCACCCTGGCCGACGGCAAGGTCACTCGTGCAATCGGCGGACGACTCGCGGCCGATGGCTACTCGTTTTCCAATGACGGAACGCTCGCCGCCACGATCTCGACCACCGACCGGCCCTACGAGGTCTTCACCAACCCCGGCGGCAAGCTCACCCGGCTGACGCATCTGAACGACGACTGGCTCTCGCAGCACAAAGTGGTCAAAGGCGAATACGTCTCGTTCAAGTCCAAGGACGGGACGCTGGTACACGGCTACCTCTATAAGCCCGTGGATTACGTACCCGGCAAAAAGGTACCCACGATCCTGCGCCCGCACGGCGGCCCTGTCGAAGAGTACGAGGACGAGTTCTTCGACCTCGCGCAGCTTTTTGCCGCCAACGGCTACGCGGTGCTGCTCCCTAATCCGCGCGGCTCTTCCGGATACGGGCAGGATTACTGCAAGGCCATATATGCTGATTGGGGCAATAAAGACTTTCAGGACGATATGGCGTTTGTGGACTTCGCCCTGGCACAGGGTCTGGCGGACCCGGACAAGCTGGGCGTCGGAGGCTGGTCGTACGGGGGAATCTCGACGGACTTCATCATCGGCCAGACCAACCGGTTCAGGGCCGCCATCACCGGAGCCGGCGCGGCCAACTTCACCAGCATGTGGGGCCACGACGAATACCAGCGCGAGTACGTGCTCGAACTCGGCTACCCCTGGGAGAACCAGGCCCTCTGGGACCGCATCGCTCCCTTCTATCGTGTGAAAAACATCCTGACGCCGACGCTTTTTGTGGGTGGCAACATCGATTGCAACGTCCCGGTCCTGGGCGGCGAGCAGATGTATCTGTCCCTGAAGGAATTGGGGCGAGAGACGATGCTGATCGTCTATCCGGACGAATACCACGAATTCAAGACCCCCTCCCATATAAAGGACCTGCACGAGCGCTACCTCGCCTGGTACGCGCACTATGTAAAAGCCGACGGCTCCCCCGCCCGCCCCGCGCCAAGCAAAGAAAAACAACCGGCAGACTGAAACCTCAACCCTCATCCCGGCTGTCACCGGACCCTTTTTTGAGTGCGGAAGCGGAGCTTCCGCTTTTGAGGGGCACACTGCGTAGACAATGTTCTGGTGTTCAATCTGTAAAAGCGGCAGCTTCGCAGCCCTACTGAATAGCCCCGCAGCCCTTCTTAACAAGAACTAATGCAATTCCCGCTTCTCTGGAACTCCTCCTGCACATCCCTTCCTGGGATTCCCGCCCTCGGGTGTGATTCGCCAGCTCAACAAACAGGGAGTGCCCGATGGCAACACCGCAGGTGATCAACCACATCCTCCAGCAAGCCGAAGCGCTCTATCGACAGGGCGAGTTTGCCGCCGCCGCGCAACTGCTCTCCGACGCCATCTCCGAGGCGCCCTCGGCCAAACTTTGGAACGACTGGGCGGCGGTGCAGGTCTCTTTGGGGCAGTTCCAGGATGCGGAGCGCGGATTTCGCGCCGCGTTGCAGCTCGATCCATGTTCCACGCAGGCTGCGGAAAATCTGGGCGCTCTTCTTTTTGCGCGGGGCTGCCATGCCGAAGCGGCACCGCTTTTGAAGCAGTCTCTTGCCGCCGCCTCAGCGGATGTTCGCCCCGTAATTGAAGAGATGCTGGCGCGATGCGCCGCCAACGGCCATGCTTCTGGAACCGCCGCCACCCTTGCGCCGATCGCCGAAGCCAGCAATCACTCGCCAGCCTCAGCCGTTGCGGGTTCGCAACCGGCTCGAAGCTGGGACAGTTCTGTCTCCTATGACGAGTGGTGCCGCACCGTCTTTCGCCAGCATGTGCCCATGCCTGGAGTGCGCATCGCCGCCAGTTGGGCTGAGGACTCCGAATGGGGCTTGCGTGCTTACAACGCCCTGGCGCTCCTCGAATGTGAATACGCCACGAAACTTCTTGCCGAGATTCGCGACAAGCAAATTGAAGGCGACATCGTGGAGTTCGGAATCTTCCAGGGTTGGTGGATCAATTTCCTGTACAAAACGACGGAAGAGCTTGGGCTGAACCGGCGCATCTACGGATTCGACAGTTTCGAAGGCCTCTCCGATCCGCATCCGGAGCACGACCAGGCTTACTGGAAAAAAGGCCAGTACGCTTGCTCGCTCGAGCAGGTTTCGAAAAATGTCCAGGCGGCATTACGCCCGCGGCTCAAGCTGGTCAAAGGATTTTTTGAAAAAAGCTTGCGGGGCGCGGAAGCGAGGGTCGCGGGAAAATTTTCGTACGTTCGCATCGACTGCGACATCTATCTGCCCGCACTCGATTGCCTCAACTACCTTGCTCCCCGTCTTGCCGACGACGCCATCCTCGTCTTCGACGACTGGCCGCACGTGCGCGGATTTGGGGAACAGCGCGCCTTCGAAGAGTGGTTGCCCACCGTGCCCCATCTCGAATTTGAGTTCCTCTTTTACGGCGCCATCGGCCACTTCTACACCCGCGTCCACCACAAGAAGTACCCCGGCGCGCAATTCGCCTAATACCTGGCACGACTAATCGGGCACTAGCCGAAGGTTTATGGTAGGTTTTGTTCTGCTCCTGTTGGACTCATCTATGCAAATGGCCACTTCAGCGCGCGTGGTTTTGAATCGATTGTACAGCGCATCCTTTCGTCTCCCCGGCTTTATGGCGCTCATTTGGTGTTTTTTTATTTTCCGGGTCCACGCTCAAGATAGCGCTCCGGTCGTGGAACTTTGCGAAGTGCTTCAGTCGCCTGACAAGTTCGACAAGCAAACAATTCAACTTCGTGGGGTTGTTCATCTAGCCTTCGAAGATTTTACTTTCCATTCCGATACATGCCCGAACAAGTGGCCAGGCATATGGCTCGCCTTCAGTGGGGATGCCCCGACACCCACAATGTCAACCGCAAATGATACCGTTCGACCACCGGGCGTAACGCCACGGTTCGAGGGGGTTTCAGTCTCGCTGACTAAGGACGAAGCCTTCGAGCGATTCTTCGCTCTGATTTCAGCCAGACACGGAAGTGATTCTCTTTATCATGTAACCGCCACACTAACAGGCACCTTTCTTGCTGGGCGGAAAGTGAAGGGTTGGCCACCGGGATACGGGCATCTGGGTGCCTCCTATCTTTTTGTTATCACGCATGTGAATACAGTGAATTCTGACCCGCCTCCGCAGGTGAATGTTGCGGGCACTATCGCTGACCAGTCCGGAACAGCCGTACCAGGAGTTCAGGTTTATGCGGAAACTGTGAACTGCTGTCAGCCTCAGGTTAAACAGACTCGTACGGACGATTCGGGACATTTTTCTATTACTAATGCGGGACAGGTTCTGACCTTCACGAAGGCAGGCTACCGTCCGCAAAGCGTAGTATTAGAAAAAGGCCGAAGCGACCTTCATCTGACGTTAGAAAGCACGTCAGCGCACGATTGGCAAATTGCGGCCTGCAAAGAGACGTCTGGCGAACACAGATTCAAGGATCTGCCTTTGAATGTCTTTATTCCCAATGGCTTACACACCGAGCAGCTTTCCTCTGCACCCGATTCCCCTTTTATCATTCATGCAAAGCCCGGCTTTCCATTCATTCGGCTATCCAGAGGAAATCCGGCCACACCTCATGGGCAGACAGCGTCATGGATATTTAGCTCGGAAAAGTTCAGCCAGCGTAATGTAATGGACTCGACAGGAAGACCAATTGGTCTGGATAGTAAAGGCGAAACCAATAGTAGATTCTGGAGGATTCTTGCGATGCCCGGACAAGAGATTGTGGAGTATCACGCGTCTTCTCGTGAAACCGCCGAACTTTTCGACACCATCATTGACTCTGCGTGTATCCACTCCTACTGAGGAAGCAGTCAAGTCTCGATTAACGCAGGCTTAGATTGGGGCTTTAGCTCTATTCTCATTCTGGATTAGGGTGCACTGCTATGGAAACCTATCTGCTGGAACCAATTGGCTGGATTCGGTCCGAACTCAAAAACACGAAAGACGCGCCGCGGTTCTATACGGAAGGAGCCCCCAACGCCCGGCTGGAGCTGGAGGCGCGCCTTTTGGACGCGATGGACGGAATCAAAGTTGGCGACGACATCGTGATCATCACCTGGCTGCATCTCGCGAACCGCGAGACCTTGAAAGTCCATCCGCGCGGCGATCTCAATCGTCCCAAAAGAGGCGTGTTTTCGACCCGCTCGCCGCATCGCCCCAACCCCATTGGCCTTCACCGGGCACGGGTGCTCGCGATCGATCAGAATGTCGTCGCCATCGGCCCTATCGAGGCGATCGACGGAACGCCTGTGGTGGACATCAAGTGCGTCGTTAAACCGTTGGCTGACGACTAGCTCGGGCAACATCCACTCGTTCCATCCTTGCCAGTCAATTCCGCATTGAGCTTTGCCAGCGGCCGAAGCTCGCGCTATCCTCCTTACGTTTCCTGGAGGAAATGAATGCGAGTCCCGCTCAAGGTTGTTGGTGTGCTCTCCCTGCTGTTGGTTGCGTTCCCCGCTTTTTCCGTCCGCGCGCAGCAATACGATCCCAAACTTTATTCGGAGATGCGCTGGCGCTGCATCGGACCTTTTCGTGGCGGCCGCACCGTGGCGATCGTCGGTGTTCCGCAGCAACCCGGCGTTTTTTACATGGCCGCGGTGAATGGCGGCGTGTGGAAGACCACCGACTTCGGCAATACCTGGTCCCCGATATTTGACGATCAATCCTCCGGCTCCATCGGCGCTCTGGCGGTTGCGCCGTCCGATCCCAGCATTCTTTATGTCGGCAGCGGCGAAGGTCTGCAGCGGCCCGACCTGGCGGTCGGCGACGGCTTTTACAAATCAACCGACGCGGGAAAAACATGGACGCATCTCGGCTTGCGAGACGCGCAGCAGATCACGGCCATCGTGATTGATCCACGGAATCCAGACCGCGTTTTTGTTTCTGTGCAAGGCCATCCCTACGGCCCGAACACGGAACGCGGCATTTTCCGCTCCCTCGACGGCGGAAAATCCTTTGAAAAAGTTCTCTACAAGGATGAAAACACCGGCGGCGCCGACCTGGTGATGGACCCCGGCAACCCGCAAGTTCTCTTTGCGTCTCTTTGGGCCGCGCGCGTTGCCCCTTGGGAAATTCGCAGTGGCGAATCGTTTGTGATTCCTGGCGGCGGTCTTTACAAGTCCACGGACGGTGGTGCCACCTGGCGGCAAATCACCAAGGGACTTCCCGGCGCGGACGATGTGGTCGGCCGCATCGGCATTGCCATTGCACCCGGCAATCCGAAGCGTATGTATCTGACCGCGGAAGCGAAAAAAGAGCCGGGCATCTATCGCTCCGACGACGGCGGCGAAACCTGGCAGCGCGTCAACGACGATCACCGCATCGGCGGCCGCGGCCCCGGCGCCATGGGCATTGCCGTTTCGCCGGACAACGCCGACACGATTTACGTCGCGAACACGACCACATGGAAATCCACGGACGCCGGAAAGACGTTTACGGGATTCAAGGGCGCTCCGGGCGGCGACGACTATCAGCGCATTTGGGTCAATCCCAACAACGCGCAGACCATCGCGCTTTCCAGTGATCAGGGCGCAGTCGTCAGCGTGAACGGCGGCCAGACCTGGAGCAGCTGGTACAACCAGCCGACCGCGCAGTTTTATCACGTCACTACCGACAACCGGTTTCCCTACTGGGTCTACGGCGCGCAGCAGGAGAGTGGCAGCGCGGCCGTGATGAGCCGCAGCGACGTCGGCGAGTTGACCTTTCGCGAATGGAGTCTGCCCGGCGTCGAAGAGTACGGCTACATCGCCGTAGACCCGCGCGATTCGAACATCCTTTATGGCGGGCGAATCACGCGCACGAATCAGGCGCTCAGCGAATTTGCGAACGTGGCGCCGGAGCCGATCCGCACCGGTCAGTATCGCTACAACCGCTCGCTGCCGATCGTTTTTTCGCCGTTCGATCCCGGCACGCTTTATTTCGCCGCGAATGTTTTGTTCAAAACCACGGATGGCGGCCGCTCGTGGCAGGTGATCAGTCCGGACTTGACGCGCGAATCGCCGGAAATTCCCGCGAATCTCGGCGCGTTTTCCGCGGGCGACCCGGAGAAAGGGAAGCACCGCGGCACGATTTACGCGGTTGCGCCGTCATTTAAGGAAGCGAACACGCTGTGGGCCGGCACCGATGACGGATTGATCCAGATCACGCGCGACGGCGGAACAAGCTGGAAAAATGTCACTCCGCCTCAACTGACTTCCTGGAGCAAGGTTTCCATTCTGGAGGCTTCCCACTTCGACGCTGGGACGGCTTACGCCGCCGTCAATCGATTCCGCCTCGACGACCTGAAGCCGCACATCTACCGTACGCACGATTTCGGCGCTCATTGGCAGGAAATCGTCACCGGGTTGGCGGATAACGCTCCGATCAACGCCGTTCGCGAAGATCCCGCACGCAAGGGTCTGCTCTTTGCCGGTTCCGAAACATCGGTCTACGTTTCCTTTAACGACGGGGATTCTTGGCAGCCGTTGCAATTAAACCTGCCGCATACCTCCATGCGCGATCTTGCCATCCATGGCGACGACCTGATTGTCGCCACTCACGGCCGTTCGTTCTGGATTCTCGACGACCTCACGCCGCTTCGCCAGATAAACGATCAAATCGCAAAGTCTCACGCATATCTGTTCCAGCCGCAGGAAGCTTTGCGCTGGCGCTGGAATCGCAATCCCGATACGCCGCTGCCACCCGAAACTCCAGCGGGAAAAAATCCACCAGATGGCGCCATCATCGACTACTACCTGGCCGCAGCGGCGAACAGTCCGGTCACGCTTGAAATATTGGACGCCGCGGGCGCAACCGTGCGGCGTTACACGAGCGCGGACTCTCCCTTGGCGATGGACAAAATTGCCGGCGAGCATCCCATCCCGATGTATTGGGTTCGGCCATCGCGGATTCTTTCCGCTGCGCCGGGCATGCACCGCTTTGTGTGGGACCTGCACGGCGAAACACCGAAATCGCTCAACAAGGAATTTCCAATCTCCGCGATTCCGCACGACACCCCGCTGCTGCCTCTGGGTGCATGGGCCCTGCCTGGAACCTACACTTTGAAACTGACCGTGGACGGCAAGCAATTCACTCAGCCACTCACTGTAAAAATGGACCCGCGTATCAAGACGCCCCTCTCCGACCTGCAATCGCAAGCCACCCTGCAGGCCGGCGCCGTCGCCGGAATGAATCAGAGCTACGACGCCCTCAGCCAGGTGCAATCCGTGCGCGCGCAATTGAAGGAGTCCCTCACCAAGACGAAAGGGAAGTTGGCTGAATCCTTGGAGGATCTCGACAAGCAGTGCGCCGCTCTGGCCGGCGCAACCACCAGCACATTTTTCGGAACTCCGCCCAGCGGCAAGCAACCCGAGAATTTCTCCAGTCTCAACCAGCATTTCGGTCAGTTGCTCGGCATCGCCGATTCCGCCGACGCCGCCCCCACGACCCAAGCCGGCAAGGTCTATGCTGAACTGGCCAAAGATTTGGACTCCCTGATGAAACGCTGGAATGATCTCAAGCAGAACAACGTCCCCAAACTCAGCAGCGAACTCCAAAAGGCGGGCCTGACGGCAATCGATTTAAAGAAACCACTCGATCACGAAATGGGCGAGGCCGATGGCGGCGACGACGAACCGTAGACTAGAGAGATCCTTCTGACAGTAAGAAACTGATAATAAAGGGATAACTAAACATATGGACCATGATCAGACTATAGTCCGACCATGGTTTGACTATGGTCCAAAATTGTGATACGCTCTCGTTTGTTAGGAGTAGTCCCATGGAAGAAATCGCCATCTCGAAATTCAAAGCCACCTGCCTCGCCGTCCTCGAAAAGGTTAAGAAAACCGGCCAGCCCATCCTCGTCACTCGCTTCGGCCACCCGGTGGCGCAGATCACGCCCCCGGTTCCTAAGCGGGCTCCAAAACTGGGCACAGGGGTGGGTTCGATAACCATTCTCGGGGACATCGTCGGCCCTATCTCAGACATTTCTGACTGGGAAGCTGCTCGCGACCCGGAGGACGAAAAATAATGCGGTTGCTGCTCGACACCCATATCTGGCTGTGGATGTTTCGAGAACCGCACAAACTGAGTTCACTCGTTCACCAGGCCGTAACCGAGTCCTCCAACGATTGCTACCTCTCGCCCATCAGCATTTGGGAGGTAATGATTCTTTTGGAAAAGAAAAGAATTTCATTCCAGGAAGACTTCGCGGTTTGGTTTGCCCGGACAACTCAGGATTTGGAATTGGAAGAGGCAAACTTAAACTGGCAAGTGGTACATGAGATGCGTTACATTCTGCCGAATCACAAGGACCCGGCCGACCGATTTCTTGCGGCCACGGCTGTTGCCTATGATTTGATTCTCGTGACTGCCGACCAGAAGTTGATCGGCGTCCCCGGCCTGAAGGTGCTTGCCAACGTCTGAAGTTCCCCGCGTGGCCTCGAATCCCTCAGTGCAGGTATTTTTGAAAAAAGGACGAGATTCTCTGGCCGGCGTCCGCCGCGGCTTCCGGCCGATATCCTTGCTTGTTGGTGGGATTCTGAAACGCGTGGCCCGCCCCGTCATAAATCTTGATGTCGGTGACTTTTCCATCCGCTTTCATCGCAACCTCAAATGCTTTCACGTCTTTCGGCGGGATGCCTTGGTCGTCCGCTCCGAAATTCCCCTGCACGGGGGCCTTGATTTTCGCCACCAGCGCCGGATCCGATGGCAGCCACCCATAGTTCACCACGCACGCCGCCAGCTTCGGCTGATCCACCGCCAGCTTGATCGACCAACTTCCGCCCATGCACCATCCCACTGACCCAATCTTTGCGGCACTCACATCCGGCCGGGAAGACAAATACTCGAACGCCGCCTCCAGGTCGCGCATTCCGCGGTCATCCGGCAGCCCGCGCATCAGGATGTGCGCTTCATCGGGATTCGCGGCCACCTTGCCGCGATACAAATCCACGGCCAGCGCCACATAGCCCTGCGCCGCATATTTCTGCGCCTGCTCTTTCACCCAGTCGTTCAATCCCCACCACTCATGAATCACAACAATTGCCGGGTGCTTGCCCGCTCCATCCGGTAGCGCCAGGTAGCCGCTCACCGTTTCGTCGCCGCTCTTGTAGTTCACGGTCTCCGATTTCGGCGCGCCAGCGCGGAGCGCCAGCCCGAAGGCCAGAATCCCCAGCCCCAGTATCGGCAGAAAAAGTTTGCGCTTCATCTTCGATCCCTCCCAAGAAAAAAAGCTCCGAAACTTTAACGTATCCTGCACCCCGAAGCCATTGCCAGTTTTGGCCTCGCTCAGCTTCCCGCCTTTTGCAAGTCCTCTAGGGCCGCCAGCACCTCGTCGCTGTGCCTTTTCACCTCCACGCTGGTCCACACCTTGCGCACGACGCCGTTCGGATCGATCAGGTATGTGTGCCGTGCCGACAGCTTCGCGACTCCCAGATTCATCACCGAATCATATTTCGCCGATACTTCCTTGTTCGTGTCCGCCAGCAGCTTGAAGGTCAGGCTCTCTTTCGCGCAAAATTCCTGGTGCGATTTTTCGTCCTGCATGCTGACGCCGAGGATCACGGCCTTCTTCGCGTCATACTTGGCCAGGTCCCGCTGGAAGTTGTGCGCCTCGATCGTGCAGCCGCTGGTCATATCCTTCGGATAAAAATACAGCACCACCCACTTGCCCTTGAAATCATGCAGGCTGACCGGCTTGCCTTCCTGCGAATTTAATGTGAAGTCCGGCGCCGATGCGCCCACGGCCGGCGCTTTGTCGCCGCCGCGCAGATTCCCGCTGATGACGGCAAGCAGTGCAGCCGCCGCAACGATCGCTCCGATTGCCATCCACATTGGTTTTTTCCTCACGGTTGTCCCCTGCCTGAAAATACCAAAAACGGGCGCAATCCGCCCAGCGGAAAGTTGCGGGGAACCGGGCCAACGGGTACAGCAATAACTGATGTTTCTATATCAGGTGGGACGCTGCTATTTCTTTGTGGCGGGTCCTTTTGCTGCAGGCACCGCTGCGCTTGGGCTGGAGGCCACCCGTTTCGCTTCCGGGCTGCGCGTGCTCCAGTCCGTGGGCGGAAACGAGACGCGCCAAAATCGGGGATTGGGCTGCGCAAACTCCACACCAATTTCTGCAAGCTCGCTCGCGCCGGGATTCAGGTCCGCCACTTTGCAAACCGTTTCTTCACCGGTAACTACGTTCCGTAAAGTCAGCGGTTGGCCTTGCAGGACAGGTTCCTGCAACTGAAGCAGGGCGCCGTGCGCGCTCACGATCAGCGTCTTGGTGTGCTCAACAAAAGCAGTTCCGTTCACGCGTTTTCCAGAAACACGCAGCGGGACCGACAAAAGGATCCTCTGGCTGCGGCGCTGGTTGCCCGTGAGTGTGGGTCGAATATTGGGCGTGCTCATGGCCGTGCTTCCCTTATCTCTATGGTTGTCGGCATGCATGAAGGGAACCATTAGGAAGGGTCGAGAAAATAGTCCTGCATTGTTCACTTTTCGAACCAGCGCACAACGCCGGCTTTGCGGGCTCCAGGCTGCACTTTCCCCATTGGAAATCGGGGGTATCCCTCAGAAAATGAGTATAGTTAGCGCAATACCCGCGTTCACTTCGACTTTGCCACCCATCGCCCCACTACCTGATAAATGCTTGCGCACCAAGACGGATTATTTTACCGACCTGGTCGCATACGCATAAAGGAGGTGTTCGAAACCGCTGCAAACTGTTCCAGTCTGGAACCGGGCCGCCCCTCATCCATTGCCCCACTCTTCTCGACCTCCTCGCACCGCCGACTAATCCCGACAATGAACCTTCGCCGCCGGGGCCGCGCAAATGAATCCGGGGCAATTAGTCGGCTGATTTTCCCGTGGCATCCTCTACAATGGAATACTGAATCGTCCGCCGGCATTTTCGCCCGCGCGATATTCCGAACCCTTGATGGATTTCTCCATTCCGGCATGGCTCTCCGAGCCAACCATCACGATTCTGCTCGCGCTCGTATTCCTGCTCCCGGCACTCTTTCTTCCGCGCGTGTCGGAGCGTTTTCTCGGCCGCATCGAAAGCGCCTTCTCGCGTTTCGCCTCTCATAAAGTTCTGACCGTCCTTTTCCTGTCCCTATTCGTGATTGGACTGCGCCTCGCGCTGCTCGGCCAGCTTCCCGTTCCCAATCCGGGCATTCACGACGAGTTCAGCTACCTTTTAATGGGCGACACGTTCGCCCACGGCCGCCTTGCGAATCCAACGCATCCCCTCTGGCGCAGCTTCGAGACGTTTCACGTGCTCTGGTTCCCAACCTACGCGTCCAAATATCCCCCCGCGCAGGGAATTGTGCTGGCCGCCGGCCAACTGCTCGGAAATCCGTGGACCGGCGTGCTGCTTAGCGCCGCTGCAATGGCCGCGTCCTTCGTCTGGATGCTGCAGGCCTGGATGCCCGCAAGATGGGCTTTTTTCGCCGGAGTTCTCACGGCACTCCGGCTGTGCGTCGCTTCGTACTGGATCAACAGCTACTGGGGCGGAGCGGTCGCCGCCGTCGGAGGAGCGCTGGTTCTCGGCGCATTCGGACGCATCAAGCGCCGCCCGTCTCTCGGAATGGGCATTGCGCTCGGCCTGGGCGTCGCCATCCTGTTCAACAGCCGCCCGTACGAAAGCGTTTTCTTCTGTATCCCCGTCACGATTGCCGCGTTGCTTTGGCTTTGGGGCGAGTGCAAGAAAGCGGAGACACGCCGCGCCGCGCTTCGCCTGGTAGTCTTGCCGGCAAGCATCCTCTTGCTTGTTACCGTTTGCCTGATGGCTCGCTACAACTGGCGCGTCACCGGCCACGCCACACTGCCGCCCTATGCGTATGACGCTCGTCTTCACGACCGGGCCGCGCTCTTCGTCTGGCAAACGCCAAAACCCGCAATTCATTTCCACAACGCGGAAATGGAGAATTTTTACAATCGATACGAACGGCTCGCCTACGACCGCACCTGGCCAACTTTCAAAGCCGTCTTCCAAGACAAGTGGCGGCATTGTTCGCTCGCCTTTCTCTGGCCGGCCTGCTGGTTGCTGCTCCCCGGCGCTTTCTTCCTCTTCCGCGATTCCCGACTGCGTATGCCGCTCTTTGCTCTTCTAGCGGTCCTCTTCGGCTATTGCCTCGTCGTGTGGCCCGGGCCGCACTACCTCGCTCCGGCCGCGGGAGTTCTGTTTGCGGTTCTCGCTCAGTCGATTCGCCACTTGCGCACCATCCGCATTTTCCGTCGCCCCATCGGCGCCGCACTTTCTCGCGCCATTCTCCTGGCGCTGGTGCTCGACGTCTCCCTGCTGGTTTCGCAGCGGCTCGGCGATTCGCAGGGCTGGGGCGGTTGGGGACTCTCCGACCGCGCCGATCTTTTGCACGAACTCGAATCCAAGCCGGGGAAGCATGTCGTCCTCGTCCGCTACGGTCCGGCTCACAGGGTCCACGAAGAATGGGTGTTCAACGCCGCCGATATCGATGCCTCCAAAGTCATCTGGGCACGCGATCTCCCGGGCGACCTGAACAATCAACTGTTTCGCTACTATCCCGACCGCACCATCTGGCTGGCCACGCCAGACACCGGCGGTGTCTCCGTGCTGCGTGCTCCGCTCGATTCGCGATAGACCAGTGCTGGCGCGCTCACGTCCGCACCGTAAATCCGCAGACTTGTCGCCGCCTTGGCCCGCACCCTATACTCACTCTTACCTTCCGCTTCAGGAGACTTGCCTTGCCAAAACGCCTTTCCCCCCTCTTCATGGCCATAGCACTTCTTTCCACGTCCGCCGCCGCACAAAAAAAGCCCGCGGAGCAGAACGACCGCATCGTCCTGGAACAAATTCTGACCCAGACCTATCAACCATCGCAGGTCGGCAAACAAATGATGGGCATCGGCGGAGAGACCGACATTCGCCGCGCCGGCACCATCGTCGTAATCCAGCGCCCGGGCCTTTACGGCTCGCTTCTTCACGCGGAACCCGCCTCCAGCGCCATCGACGGACTTCAATACAAACTATTTCGCGGCCACCAGGATTATGAAGTGCCCGCCGGAGAACGCTACTACGTTACCGCCGTTGCCGTCGGCTCAGACACCATTCTTGTCGCCATGATTTCCGCCCGCAGCATTTCCGCCCAAGCCGGCACAGGCCGCATGTGGACCACTCTTTCTTTCAAATTTCCCGCCAACGTTCTCGCCACCGCCGACAAGGAAACCGTCTTCCGCGAATTTGACCAATGGCTGATGCCCGAGGGCCGCGCAACCTCGGCCGCTCCGGCCGCAGCACCCGCCGCGCCTGCGATGACCACCTATCCGGCGGCTGCGCCAGTGGCCGCCCCTGCGCCGCAGCCCGCCACCGCGCCTCGGCCAGTCGCCATCACCGAGTCCTCACTCACTCCAGGCATGACCCGCGAACAGATTCTGCAGTCCATGGGAAATCCCGTCCGCGAAATTCGATTCGATCAGCGGCAGTGGATGATTTATCCCGGATTCGTGGCGATCTTGAAAGACAATAAACTCGAATCGTTCGAAATGTCGGGGAGTGGCGCGACGAAAGTCACCGTTCAGTCGGACCCCGCCGGCGCGGAGATCTATCTCGATGAACAGTTCGTCGGCTCCACACCCTCGATTCTTGCCGTCGCTTCGGGCAAACACGCGTTCCGCCTGCACGCCGCCGGACGCGCCGACTGGTCGCGCCAGTTGAATGTGCTCGCCGGCAGCGACCTCACCCTGGCAGCAACGCTCGACAAAAACTGAACGGCGTTCCGTGCCGAACTTGTTTTGCTTTCCCTGACGCGAGCGAACGGACATACTGGCGGCACCGGCTATGAGCGAACACTATCGCTTCCCCGATTTGCGCGAACTGCTCGCGAAAGCGAACGAGGAAAAATCCGGCGACCAGCTCGCCGGAATTGCCGCCGCCTCCGAACGCGAGCGGGTAGCTGCGAAAAGCGCCCTCGCCGATCTTCCACTAATCGACCTGCTGAAAAATCCGTTGATCCCTCCAGAGACAGACGAAGTCTCGCGCCTCATCCTCGATTCTCACGATTCCAATGCGTTTGTGCCGCTCCGCAGCATGACCGTCGGTGATTTTCGCGAATTTCTCCTCGATAACCAAACGACCGGCGGCGATTTGCAGTCCCTAAAATGGGGAATCACCCCGGAAATGGCCGCGGCCGTCGCAAAGCTGATGAGCAACAAGGATCTGGTGCTAGCGGCTTCCAAAATCCGCAACGTTACGCGTTGCCGGAACACGATTGGCGAGCGCGGTGTCCTCGGCATTCGCCTGCAGCCCAATCACCCGTCCGACGATGTCGGTGGAATTTTGCTCTCCGCCTTTGATGGCTTGATATACGGCTGCGGCGACGCGGTCATCGGCGTGAATCCCGCAACGGATTCCGTCGATGGCGTCACGGCGATCTTGCACGCCCTCGACCGCCTGATCTCCGCGTTCGCAATTCCAACGCAAGCCTGCTGCCTCGCCCACATCACCACCCAATTGGCCTGCCTCGAGCGCGGCGCCCCGGTCGACCTGCTCTTCCAGTCCGTAGCAGGCACGCAGGCTGCGAACACAAGTTTCGGCATCTCTCTCTCCATGTTGAAGGAGGGCCGCGAACGCGTTTTGCAGCATCACCGTTCGCGCAACGTCGCCTGGGCCGGCGACAACGTGATGTATTTCGAAACCGGGCAGGGAAGCGCGCTCTCCGCCGAAGCCCATCACGGCGTCGATCAACTCACGCTTGAGGCCCGCGCCTACGGTGTCGCTCGCGCGTTCGATCCATTCCTCGTCAACACCGTCGTAGGTTTCATCGGCCCCGAATATCTCTACGACGAACGCCAGATCATCCGCGCCGGCCTCGAAGATCACTTCATGGGCAAGTTGCTTGGCCTCCCGATGGGTTGCGACGTCTGCTACACCAATCACGCCGTAGCCGACCAAAACTCCGCCGACAACCTCATGCTGCTGCTTGCCGCCGCCGGCTGCAATTATTTCATGGGCGTGCCCGGCGCCGACGACGTAATGCTCAACTACCAGTCCACCAGTTTTCATGACGCTCTCGCCGTCCGCAAAATCTTCGCCTTGAAGCCCGCCCCAGAATTCCTGGATTGGCTTCAGCAAAATGGGATTTACCGTAATGGTGAACCGGTTGCTCTCGAAGCGGGCAACCGGCAAAAGCTTCTGCGGGGACTCGAAGGCGTCCTCTCGACGCCCGCCTCGCCGGCATGAATTGCCCGCATGGATTAAATGATGGATGACGATCAGAAACTTACCGCACCCGCCTCGTGGCCCGAAATCGTCCGCAAAATCCGCGAACGCACCCCCGCGCGCATCTTCGTCGAGCGGGGCCTCGCCTATTCCACGAAAATGTCACTCGAACTGCGCGGCGCACACGCCGCAGCCGTCGACGCGGTCTGGAACGAGTTCGACCTCCAAAAAGATTTTCCGCCCGAGTTCACCGCGAATTGGAACCTCTTCCAGGTTTCCAGCCAAGCCGAATCAAAATCGCAATTCTTGCTGCGCCCGGACCTGGGCCGTGCCCTCAGCAATGCCGCAAGAGAGTTGATCCTCCAGCGCTGCCCGAAAGCTCCCGACATACAGATCGTCATCGGCGACGGCCTCTCCAGCGCCGCGGTCTCCGCACAAGTACCGCATCTGTTCCCATTGCTCCAGCAACAGTTCGGAAATCGTGGCTGGTCGGTCGGCCAGTCTTTCGTAGTGCGGTACTCGCGCGTCGGCATCATGAACGCCATCGGCGATCTTCTCTCCCCCCGCGTGCTCGTGCTTCTGATCGGCGAGCGCCCCGGCCTCGCCACCGCCGAAAGCCTCTCCGCCTACATGGCCTATTCTCCCCGCTCCGGCCAGACCGACACCAACCGCAACCTAATCTCCAACATCCACGCGCGTGGCGTTCAAATCGAAGATGCCGCCCGCCGCATCACAAATCTAGCCGCCCAGATGATGCACCAGCAGCGCAGCGGCACCGCCGTTAAAGAGGAATCGAAGGGATTGCTCGCTCAAAATCACTAGCACCCCTCTTTAGGCAGTTCCACTTCCTTAAGATATTGACCGGAAGATATTGACCGGAAGATATTGACCGGCTGCACGATATTTAGTTCAGGGGTTTACACCGCATTCGTTTAAGCAGGTGCCTGCTCGCAAACGCCCGACCCGACCCGCTTTTCAGATAACTTTCAAATCTGCGCGCTGCCACCTCCTCCTGAAACGCAGCATAGAAGACCAGTTCCCATGGCAAATATTTCCGAGTGTAAGGAGAATGGCCGCAACTATGCTGATTCATGCGATGGCGTAAATCATGGGTGAATCCGGTGTAAATTTCAGCAGGATGGGAAATACTCCGGAGAAGATAGACGTAGCACATGAAGGCCCGTCTTCGCGAGGTACTGGAGGGTTATATAACGTAACATTAATATGTGCAAGGGAACGTTTTACGCGCCAGGTTTAAGCGCTTCGGCGCGCATTCTCCTTCGCTCGCCTCTCGATCCTTAAGCTTCTATCGTGAATTAGATTGTCGCGAACACCAACAATTTCGCCGTAGCTCGCGAAAGCGAGCGAAGGAGAATGGAGGCGGGGGGAGTCGAACCCCCGTCCGAAAAGCGCTACGCCACGGAGCCTACATGCTTATCTCAGTTCCGTTTGTTTCGCCCTCCGCGCTTAGAACGAGCAAGAAACGCAGCTGGCTAGTCCGATGGTTCTCGCCCAAGCCTTACGGACCGAAAGGCTCGGGCCAGCTCACTGTTTGACGCTTCTTGCCGGGCCCATGAGCAAAGCCCGGGGAAGCGTGCGCTTAATTAATTAAGCAGCAAGTGCCAAGTTGTTGTTGGCAGTTCTAGTTTCCAGCCGATTACGGGTGGTTGGCCCCCGGCATGCCTCCGGGACGCGACAGCTTCCGTCGAAACCGGGTCGCCCCCTGCTTTCCATTTTACCACGCAAATCCCCGCCGGGTGCCCCGCCATTCCCGGCAGCCTTTGCCGCGCCTGTCGCCGCACTCGGCAAACCTTGCCGGGCAATTTTCGCTCCCTGCCGCTATCCCCAACCCGCCTCTCATAACTCACTTATTGCTAATAACTTAAAACTGATCTTTCTACCCGCCGTTGGCCCCTGCCTTGCCTTAACTCCTTCGGGTTGGCTTACGATCGCGTGATTGTTCACACGACCACATTCGCATCCAGGCCGCCCGAAAAGAGGATACACACATGGGAATTTTTGGAATTGCCAGCACCATTCTCGGGCAGATTGCTTCTGCCTCCAATCAGAATCCGAACAAACAACAATTTAAACAGGGCTTTCAACAACTCGGGCAGGATTTGCAATCCGGCAACTTGTCCCAGGCACAAAGCGATTTCTCGTCGCTCCAACAACTACTTCCCACCGGACAACAAAGCTCTCTGCTCACGCCTGCCTCCGGCGCGCAGAGCGGCAGTCCGCTGGCCAACGCCGTTTCGCAACTCGCCCAGGATCTGAAATCAGGTAACACCGCGGCAACCCAATCCGATCTCGCCACCGTCCAGCAGGACGTTCAGCAACTCGGCCAGCAACAGGGCACGGGTTACGCACATCATCATCATCATCATGGCGGCGGCGAATCCAGCCAGTCGTCCAGCGAGCAGAACGCGCTCTCTACTTTGTTCGGCCAACTCGGCCAGCAACTTCAGGCCGGCAATTTGTTCGGCGCCCAACAGGCCTATTCCACCATGCAGCAGGACTTCCTGCAATTCGCGCCTAACAATTCTTCCTCCCCTTCCGGCGCGCCTTCCGCCGCATCGGGCGCCAACTTCAGCCTCTCCGCTTAGCGAGCCTTCATAACTCGGCGGTCATTCCGAACCCCGTTCGCTTTTTGAACGGGGTGAAGAATCTGCTTTATCTTGTTCTTTGTGGCACAGCGATTCCTCGCTGTGCTCTTTCTTTTGTAGTGGCCGGACTTAAGACCGGCCACTACGAACGCGAAACGCCATCTCTGCCCCGTAGTATCATCTTCATCGCCGATTTTAATTTCCCGTAAAGGCGACTCCTCTCCTCATGCCCGTTTCCATCACACAAGCCACTTATCCCGACTTGGATCTGTTGCTTCCGATGATGCGCCACATGCAGGCGGACGATCCCTGGACCGAGCCCTTCCACGAGCCCACAGTCCGCGCGAACCTATCCGAGCTTCTCGCCAATCCTGTTTATGGCGTTGTTTACATTGCCCGGGAAGAATCGTCGCCAATCGCGTATCTGGTGATCTGCTTCGACTACAGCCTCGAATACCGCGGCAAGGGCGCATGGATCGACGAACTCTTCGTCGAACCCACTCACCGCGGAAAGGGAATCGGCACGCAACTTCTCGATCTCGCCGAAGCCGCCTCTCGCCAGCACCATGCCAAATTCCTCCACCTCGAGGTCACCCACGGCAACCCCGCCATCGATCTCTACCGCCGCCGCGGCTTCCTAGATCACCAGCGTTACCTGATGTCCAAATCCCTCGACAAGTAGCCTCCTCCGTCCAACTTTGTAGGGGCCGGGCTCGCCCGGCCCTCTTCGATTTCAGCCCCTTAATTCAATCTGTCCGTTCTCTGATCCCTGCTATCTATTGAGCATTCAATATCTTCGGATCCGGCTACACGTTCCCGCTCAGACTCATAACTGAGAACTTATGACTGTGGACTTCCCGCTACCCCTCCCCCACCCCCAATTCCTCATCATCCTTTTAGTCACACCCCCTCCCCCTTCCCGTTGACGCTCCCCCTCCCTCACCCCACAATGGCAAAACGGGAGAACATCGGGCAAAACGCCCCCAATAAAGGGTATGGCACCTGAACCAAATGCCGTCGAACAAGCTGTTGCTCGCGCTCTTCGCGACAACCTGGAGCGCATTCAGCGCACCAGCGACGAACTTCAGCAGTCCATCAGCGACATTGTAGCGGCCTGCTCCAGTAGCAAGCCCACCAACGCGCTTCCTCCTATGCTTCGCGCCCAGACCGCGGCAGCCTCGCTCGCCGCGGCCCTCGAAGTCCTAACCCGCTTCACCGCAATGGCCATGCAACCCGGCCCGCGCAGCCCGCTCGAAGAAAAAATCACCGAAGCCATCGGCCGCGTTGCTCCAGAACCTTCCGCGCCGCCGGCTCGTCCGGCTCCCAGCTATCCAGAACCAAAGGCTGCCGCACCCTCTTCAACTCCGGCTCGTCCTCCCCGTATCGAACCGGTTCCCGAACCCCAGGTCGAAACCGAGCTGCACGTCACCGAAGTCGGCCCCATCTCCGAGGCGGACTTCAACGTCAGCCAGTTGACTCCTGAGGAACAAGAGCTTCATCGCCGCGCAAATCGCGTTGCGAAAGTATCCATGCAGGATATTAAAATGTTAAGACCGGAACAGGTTAGACTGGGCCGCGAAAACAGAGATATCTGCATCCGACTGAAAGACGACATTGAGAAAGCTCATCGAGAATACGATCGTAGATTCAAACCCATCATGGACCACCCGGTGGATTACTTCTACCGCTGGATGGTGGAAATTCTTGCCGATGGCGATTCCAACGCCCTCGGCGAATATCCCTACGCCACCGCCGGAAAATCGCGGTAATTTTCCCCGCCGCACGGGCCTTGCCCATCGCCCTGTCACTCGTGCCCTCGGCCCTGTAGCTCAGGCCTTCAGGCCTGAGGCTTTCCACGCCCTCGCCACAAAACTCTCCGTATCTCCCCGGTCTTGGGCCGTACTCTTTTCCGTCCTTTTCCTTGTCCTCTCCCTCCTCTTCGCCGGCGATCTCTCCGCCCAAACCAAAAAGAAAAAGAAGAAACCCACGCACCCGAAATCTCCCGCGTGCGCCACGGGCTGCAAGCCGGACACCACCGCTCCAGCGCTTGACTCTTCCACTCCCGAAGACGCCGCCGCGCAAAAAGAACTGGCCCTGCTCGCCCGCGATCTCCATCGCGGCACACCCGGCGCCTACGAAAAACTCGCCGCCTTCGCCAACAAAAATAATTCTAGCGTCTGGGGCCAACGCGCCGCGCTCGCTCTCGGCTATGAAGACTACTCGAAGAATCACGCGCAGCAGGCCCTCATCTGGCTGCAAAAAGCCAAACCCGACACACTCCTCCTCGAATACACACTCTTCTGGACCGCACAGTCTGAACGCGCCCTCGGAAAAAACGCCGATGCCGCAAAGGATCTGGCGCAAATCCTGAAAGACTTCCCGGGCGCGGTCTTCAAGGAACAAGTCCTGGAGGCCTACACTTCCGCCGCCAATGCGATCGGCCGCCCGCAGGATGCCCTGGATATGCTGGCCACCTATGCCGGCACAGGCTCCAAGCCCAATCTTCTCCTCGCTCGCGCCCGCGCGGAGGAAGCCGCGCACAAATCTGTCCCCGCCGCCAAGGATTACCAGACGCTCTTTTACAAATATCCGCTGGCCGACGAATCGAAAGACGCCGCGGTCGCTCTGCCGCGCCTCAACAAGCAACTTCACACAGAATTTCCCTACGCCACCGGCGAAATGCAGGATCAACGCGCACAGATTTTCTACGATGCGCACAAGTGGCATGAAGCTCGCACTGAGTACGAAAAGCTGGCCACAATTTTGAAAGACCCCGCGAATCCCATCCGCCAGCGCGCGCTCGTCCGCTCCGCCGAATGCCGCCAACATCCGAAACCATCTCCCAGCCTCTTCGTAAAACTTGCCGTCACCGATCCCGAAGCCGACGCCGAACGCCTCTACGACCTTTCGCAAGCGTGGCGCTCCGATAAACGCGAAACCGAGATGCTCGCGGCGATCGAAAAAAACGCCGCGCAATATCCGCAGAGCCGTTGGACCGAAGATGCCCTGATGGCCGCCGGCAATTACTACTGGGTCGAACTCGATCGAGCGAAAGCGGGGAACTACTACCAGCGCGTGCTCGACAGTTTCCCCGGCGGCCGGCATGCCCAGAACGCCGAATGGCGAATCGCCTGGATCGCCTACATCCAGCGCCAACCGTTCGCCGACGAGAAAATGATCAATTTCCTCCGCAAGTATCCCTCGACGGGTACTGCGGTCAACGCTTTGTACTGGCTGGGCCGCAACGCCGAGCGCAATGGAAATCCCACGCGCGCCCGGGCATTTTACGAAAAGGCCACCGACCGCTTTCCGTCCACATACTTCGCGCACGCCGCGGATCAGCGCCTCGCCAAGCTCGCTCCCGGCGATTCCGATCCCGCCGACGCGCTCGCGGAAGTTCCCGCGCCCCCGCCGCTGCGCCCCTTTGACGAGCCCATCGCGCCCCTCGTCGCCGAACGCTGGAACCGCGCGCAGGCTCTCCGCACCATAGCCTTCGACGCTTCTGCTGAACTTGAACTCAAAGCCGCCTTCGCCGCCACCGCTTCCCCGCGCTACATGGTCGAAGCCGCGCAGGCCGCCTTCGATCAGGGCCATTTCGCCACCGGCATGGCCTACGGCCGCATCGCCGTCCCGAATTTCGACTCCCGCAAACTCTCCGACGTCCCCTCGAACGTCTGGAAAGTTCTCTTTCCCTTTCCATACGAAGCCGTCATCCGCCGCGAAGCCGAGCGCAACAATTTCGATCCCATGTTTGCCGCTGGCCTGATCCGCCAGGAATCCACCTTTCAGGCAGATGCCGTCTCCCACGCAGATGCCATCGGCTTGATGCAGATTCTCCCGAAGACCGGCCGCTTGCTGGCAAAAGAACGCAAGATTCGCTACACCAAAAACTCGCTCTTCGATCCCAACATCAACATCGAACTCGGCATGCTCTACATTTCCAATCTCACCCGCGCCACCGGCGGCCCCGAATACGCCGCCGCTGCCTACAACGCCGGCGAAGACCGCATCTCCCTCTGGAAATCCGAGCGCACCTACGACGAAGTTCCCGAACTAGTCGAATCCATCCCCTTCACCGAAACCCGCGAGTACGTCCAAATCGTCCTGCGCAACACCGACATGTACCGCGCCCTCTACGGCGAAACCCCCAAGTCCACCGTCTCCGCCGCAACCCCGCACCCCACCCGCTACCTCTCCGCCCAATCCCGCTAACCGCCAACTCTCGCTTTAGTGGCACAGCGATTCCTCGCTGTGCTCTTTTCTTCTCTGCTCTTCTCTGTGAACTCTGTGGCTCCTCTGTGACCTCTGTGTGAAATCTTTTCTTTTTCTTTTCTCTCAATCCATCGCTAAACAATTTCCCCGCCTTTGCTACAATCTCCCCATGTCCGCACCCGAAACCAACATGACCCATCTCGCCCGCCGCATGCTCTCCGCCAAGGCCGAACAATTCACCGAATCCGTAATCCGCGAAATGACCCGCCTGGCCCTGAAGCACAACGCCGTCAATCTCTCGCAAGGCTTCCCCGATTTCGCCGCCCCCGAAGAAATAAAAGCAGCCGCCCGCCAGGCCATCTCCGACGACATCAATCAGTACGCCATCACCTGGGGAGCCAAGCCCCTCCGCGACGCCGTCGTCGAAAAATTCGCCCGCACCCAGCACGCCACCTACGACCCCGAGCGCGAAATCACCATCTGCTGCGGCTCCACCGAAGCCATGATGTCCGCCATGATGGCCATCATCAATCCCGGCGACGAAACCGTCGTCTTCGAACCCTTCTACGAAAACTACGGCCCCGACGCCATCCTCTCCGGCGCCACCCCGCGCTTCGTCAAGATGCGCCCGCCTGTCCTGAGCTCGTCTGCGAGCGAAGGGCCCGATCCGCAAAACGCAAACTCCACCTGGTCGTTCGACGAAAGGGAACTGGCCGCCGCCTTCGGCCCGCACACCAAGGCCATCATCCTCAACACGCCCAACAATCCCACCGGAAAAGTCTTCACTCGCCAGGAACTCGAATTCATCCGCGATCTCTGCGTCCGCTGGAACGCCTTCTGCATCACCGACGAAATCTACGAGCACATCCTCTACGACTCGACCGAGCACATCTCCATGGCCCGCATCGACGGCATGCGCGACCGCACCATCGTCATCAACGGCATGTCCAAAACCTACAGCGTCACCGGCTGGCGCGTGGGCTGGGCGCTAGCTCCTCCCGAAACCACGCAAGCCATCCGCAAGGTCCACGACTTCTTAACCGTAGGCGCCGCCGCCCCGCTGCAACAAGCCGGAGCCCTCGCCCTCAAATCGCCGCAGTCCTACTACGACAAGCTCGCCGCCACCTACACCGTCAAGCGCGAACGCCTCCTGAAAATCCTCACCGCCTCCGGCTTCACCGTCTACAAACCTCATGGCGCCTACTACATCATGACCGACATCTCCCGCTTCCATTTCGACGAAGCCAAGTATCCCGCCGCCTCCCGCGACGTCTCCTTCGCCAAATATCTCGTCGAAAAAATTGGCGTCGCCTGCGTCCCCGGCTCCAGCTTCTACAACAACTCCCAGGACGGCGCCTCCCAGGTCCGCTTCACTTTCTGCAAAAAAGAAGAAACCCTAGCCGCCGCCGAATCCCGCCTCGCGCATCTACACGCAGGATAGGAAACTGATAAGTGCTTTCTTTGCGCGATCGACTTTCCGGCGGCCTCGTCGGCTTATTGGTGGGAGATGCGCTCGGCGTCCCCTACGAATTCCTTTCTCCTTCCGAAGTGCCTGCCCTTTCAACAATAGAGTTTGTTCCACCTCCAAACTCGCCCCGTCCTGCGCACTCGGTGCCGCCTGGAACATGGTCAGACGACGGTGCGCAGGCTCTCTGTTTGCTGTCTACACTACTGGAATGCGGCTCGTTGGACCTTCAGCTTTTCTCCCGGAAGCTCTTGCAATGGCGGTTCGAAGGGGAGTTCACGCCGGACAAGAAAGTTTTTGATTGTGGAATCCAGACGCAAGCCGCGTTGAAGAGTCTAGCCCAAGGCGTCCCTCCCGATCGCTCGGGTCCCTCAGGCGAACAGGACAATGGCAACGGTTCGCTCATGCGTGTATTGCCCCTTGCTCTATGGCACAAGGGCTCCGACGAGCAGCTCTATTCGGATGCACGGCATCAGTCACTTGTGACCCACGGACACCTCCGCTCGCAACTCTGCTGCGCCCTCTATTGTCTTTGGGCAAAGGAACTTATTGATGGACATTCCGATGCTTGGGATCTGGCTGGCGATAAATTCCGCAATTTGGGAGGTTCAGACCCCTCCAGTGCAAGGGAAACTGAGTTCATCCTCGACGAAAGTCATCTCGGTTCTGCTCGCGGCTCAGGCTACGTTTTGAACTCCCTGTGGTCTGCCCGCATCGCCATGCAGGAGCCAGATTACGAATCAGTTGTGCGTGCCGCCGTTGCTTTCGGTAATGACACGGATACAACCGCGTGTATTGCCGGGGGATTGGCAGGGATTCGTGATGGTTTCGCCTCTATCCCGGAGCGCTGGCGGAATTCTCTGCGTGGGTCGCACGTTTATGAGCCACTCTTAAAAGGATTGCTGCGCGCCAGAGAGTGACTCGGGAACAGCGCCTCTCGCCGACGCCGATTCCTGACTCGCCAATTTGCGCGCCTGAGCGGCGTGATTGAAGTTGCCCGGGTGTCACTCCGGCGGTCGCTGCGTTTACCGAATTTATCCGGCATTTAAGTCAATTTTGTTAGAAAGGTAGCTGTTGCCCGGCGCCGCACTCTCCGATTTTGAGGGTGCGGGTTTTGCAATTTCGGATCAAATTTTACTTTGTTTTTACACTACCTTTTCCGCGCGGTGGAATCTAAAGTACGCTGACGCAAAGGTGTGTTGAATGAATTTTCGCAAAACCGTCCTGTTTCTCCTCGCTGCGGTAATCATCATCGCCGGCTATTTCGGCGCGCGCATCCTGTTGCACGGTTTCACCACCGCGGCCGCACCTTCCCGTTTTGAAACAATCGTCGCCCGTGCCGCGCGCAATTTCGCCATTCCGCGTAAAGCCCGCCTCGAACCCAATCCGTGGCAGCCCACGCCCGACGTTCTGAATGCCGCGCGTGAAAGTTACATCGACCGCTGCGCGGTCTGCCACGCCCCTGACGGCTCCGGCCAAACCAATGTCGGCGGCAACCTCTATCCGCGCGTTCCCGACCTCCGCGCCCCGCAAACGCAAAACCTCACCGACGGCCAGCTCCGCTACATCATCCGTAGCGGCGTCCCGCTCACCGGCATGCCCGGCTGGGCCAAGCCCCACGACGAGCAGTCCGATGACAGTTGGAAACTGGTCCTCTACATTCGCAGCCTGCGCAACACAACCAACGAAGAGCGCGCGCAACAATCCGCCGCGATCAGCTCAGCTCACTACGCCGGCTCCGCCTCCTGCCAGAAATGCCACGCCCAAATCTACGAGCACTGGCGCAAGACCCCCATGGCTAACGTAGTCCGCGACCCCCGCGAATCCCCGAACGTCATCATCCCCGACCTCTCCACCAACAAAGTCTCCAAATTCACCAAGGACGATGTCGCCCTCGTCTACGGCAGCATCTGGAAGCAGCGCTACTTCACCAAAATCGGCGACGACTATTTTCCGGAAGGCGCCCAGTGGGACATCATCAATAAAGTCTGGCGCCCCTATTTCGTTCCCAACGGCGCCGATTGGTGGATCCCTTTCTATCCCGCCGACAACATGCAGCGCCCCACCGGCCCCACCTGCGACGGCTGCCACTCCGTCGGCTATGACATCCACACCAAAAAAGTAGCCGAGTGGAACGTCGGCTGCGAACGCTGCCACGGCCCCGGCAGCGAACATAACGCGCATCCATCGCGCACAAATATCCTGAACCCGGCGAACATGGATTACGTCCAGGCCAGTGACACCTGCATCCAGTGCCACTCTCAGGGTCGTCCGCTCACCAGTCCGATCGAAGGAAAATATTACGATTGGCCCGTAGGCTACCAGCCAGGCTCAAATCTCAGCGATTACTGGCAACTCGAAGATCACAAGCTCGGCGAACTCACCTTCACGCATTTCCCCGACGGCACCGCCCACAAAAACCGCATGCAGGGCAACGACTTCATCCAAAGCGTGATGTACCGCCGCGGCGTCACCTGTTTCAGTTGCCACGACGTCCACGGTACCGACAACTACGCCCAACTCCGCAAACCCGGCGATCAGATCTGCCTCGACTGCCACAGCCCGCTCTCTCTCAACGGCCCGCGCACCGCCACGCTCGAAGAGCACACCCACCACAAAAAAGGTTCCACCGGCAGCAGTTGCATCGCCTGCCACATGCCCAAAATCGCCACCACCCTCGCCGACGTGAAGGTCCGCGCCCACACCTTCGCCTTCATCACGCCCGACATGACCGACAAATACAAAATCCCCAACCCCTGCACCGAGTGCCACAAAGACAAAACCACCGCCTGGGCTACCGATGCCATGCGCCACTGGCCCGAACGCTCGCCCTGGCGACTGCAATAATCTTCGCTTGCAACTAGCAAACACGCTAAGAATGTCATCCCGAACCGCGTTTTTCGCGGTGAGGGATCTGCTTTTCCCGGGCGCTTGTGAAGCTAGGCCGGGTGCCGCACCCTGCGCCTTTCAGGGTGCGGGTTTTCCCATGTCCTAGAACGACTCCCTCCACCCGCGCCTCAGGCCTAGACCTCGCAAAAAATCCCGCCAATTATCGAGCCACACCCCGACCAAGCGCGCGGTCCAGCACGCGCAGTCTAGCTGATGCGTATTAAACCCTTTTAAATCTGAGTCGTGAAGGCACAACAAGAGGATAGGGGTAAGAGACTGTTGGTCGGTTGCCCTGTGGTGGTCAGTCCCCTACCCCGCGAGTGGTCTTGTCGGTATAGACGAAGGGTCACCCACAAATGTTTCTAAGCAACCCAAAAATAAATGTCTATTTTTTGTCTCAAGCCTATGCAGCCAATTTGGTCCACGCAACCCTGTAGCTCAGGCCTTCAGGCCTGAGGGTTTCCATAGCCACGCCACAATTGTATCGGCGCAGCGCCCTCTCGCCCCCAAAAGCAGTGAACTGCGCACCCTCACCCGATCTCCACCGTATCCAAATACCGCGCCACCGCCGCCCGCTCCACGCTGTCATCCCGACCGCAGAGCCAGCGTCTTTTGCTGGCTCGTAGTGGAGGGACCGTGGCTTAATTGCAGCCCAACCAAAGAACCAATTCAGATCGTCCATTTCAAAACTTCGATTTCAAATCTCCACCGTATCCAAATACCGCGCAACCGCCGCCTTCCACTTGAATTTCTCCGTAATCGCCTGCTGCAACGATTGCGCGGCCGCCGGCTCGCCATGCGTCAGGTAAACCTGCTTCGGCGTAGCCTGCAATCCACCCAGCCAACGCAGCAATTCGCTCTTTCCCGCATGCGCCGAAAATTGTCCCATCTCCACGATCTCCGCCTTCACCGGCACCGGCTGGCCGAAGAGGCTCAAAGTCTTCGCGCCTTCCTGCAACGCCCGCCCCTTCGTCCCTTCGGCCTGAAATCCGCCCAGAATCACGCAATTCCGCGCGTCGCCCAGCCGCTGCGCCAAATGGTGCAGCACGCGCCCGCCCGTCACCATCCCGCTCGCCGAAATGATGATGCACGCCGTCTTCACATCATTAATGGCTTTCGACTCCGCCACGCTCCGCGTCAGGTGAAACGTGTGCACGTCCAGCGGATCGCCCCCGCCCTGCTCCTCGCGCGTGAACTCCAAATCGTGATCTTCCTTGTACTTCACATACAAATCCGTCGCGCTCAGCGCCATCGGGCTGTCCACATACACCGGCACTTTGGGAATTTTCTGCAAATCCTCCAGTTGCCGCAGATAATACATGAACGTCTGCGTCCGCCCGATCGCAAACGCCGGTATCACGATCGACCCGCCGCGCTTCACCACCCGGTTCACCACATCTGCCAGCACTACCAGCGGATCGCCCGGGTCGTGTTCCCGGTCGCCGTACGTCGACTCGCAAAGCAGCGTATCAATCTGTTTCGTCGTGGGCGAAACAGGATCGTTCAAAATAGGCTGGTCGTATCGCCCCACGTCGCCCGAAAACACCACAACAAACTTTTTCCCGTTTTCCGTGATCGTCAGTTCCAGGCTCGACGAACCCAGAATGTGCCCCGCGTCATACGACTCGAAATGAAACTCCGGCGACAGATCAAACCCGCCCTTCCGCGGCATCGGCTTCAACTGTGCCAGCACCGGCGTAACGTCATCCGCCGTGTACAGCGCCCGCGGGTCCGCATGCTTGCTCCACTTGTTCTTGATCGCGTTCTTCGTCTCTTCTTCCTGCAGGTGCCCCGAATCCTTCAACAGCAGGTTCGTCAAATCAATCGTCGCCGGATTCGCATAAATCGGTTTGCGATAGCCGTCGCGCACCAGCACCGGCAGCCATCCCGTGTGGTCCAGGTGCGCGTGCGTCAGCACCAGGTAATCGATCGTCTTCGGATCCACCGGCAGCGGATTCCAGTTCCGCTGCTTCAGGTCGTCCAACCCCTGAAATAGCCCGCAATCAATCAGCAGCTTCTTGCCCGCCGCCTCCACCAGATATTTCGACCCCGTAACACAACCAGCCGCACCCAAAAATGTAAGTTTCGCCATGGCTCAAGCATTCTACCCGAACTCCGCTGCGTGTGTGTGGCACAGGCACTCCTGCCGGCGGTTGTAGCGTCCACCTACAGGTGGACAATCTTGCTTTTGTAGCGGCCGCCTTCCGAGGCGGGCGCCTTTCTGCTACCCCGTCACGATCGTCACGGGGCCCGCATCCAAATCAAAGTCTGCTCTGGCAGGCTAGCTCCATCCCGAGGTGAACCCATGTCTTATACCGGTAAAGATTTCGCAACCTCCTTTCGCACCGTTCGCAAAAACACAATTCAGATCGCTGAGGATATTCCCGAACCCAGTTACGCTTTCTCTCCCGCTCCCGATGTCCGCACGGTTGGCCAAATGCTCACGCACATTGCCCTCTCTACTCGTATTTTTGAGGAACTCAACAAGGACCACAGATTGACCACTCTGGTCGGCTTTGACTTTGTCGGTTTCCGCGAACGTCAAGCCGCTGATGAGGCCAAGCCTCGCACCAAGGCGGACATTCTCGAACTCCTGCGCACCGAAGGTGATCGCTTCTCTTCCTGGTTGGTAACCGTGACCCCCGAAATTCTCGCCGAAGAGGTCACCGACGCCGATGGGAAAACCGTTCGCACTCGTTTCGAACGCCTCCTCGCCGCCAAGGAACACGAAATGCACCACCGCGCCCAACTAATGTTAATCGAGCGTCAGCTCGGCATCGTTCCCCACATCACGCGCCAGAGGAACGAACGCCTAGCCCAAATGCGCGCCGCCAAAGGCTGACGCCCGCATTCTGTCCGGCGTTGTCCCAATGAAAACGGGGCGAGCCTCGCAGCCCGCCCCGCCTCTTGCTTCCTGCTATCTGTTATCTGATCGCTGCTATCAGCT
>Ga0210389_10000582_pt1 | contig 32401 bp, 32 predicted proteins | sample IncBWH28OmetaG_FD_160127 | JGI IMG/M metagenome (GOLD analysis project Ga0210389, IMG submission 160127) | Forest soil microbial communities from Barre Woods Harvard Forest LTER site, Petersham, Massachusetts, United States - Inc-BW-H-28-O ... | reverse complement strand
CGGCCATTTCCGGGGCGTCTGATTCGCGGACAACCCTGTCGAGGCAGCCATACAGTTCCAATAAGGAGCGCAGCCTATCCATCGGCCCTCCTCGCCTTGTTTGCGCAGCTAGCATAACGTGGTGGCGACACAGCTGGCTGTGAAACTGTCGGGAGGCAAGCGCGGTGGATCGCGGGAATCGCGACGGCAATATCAACGAACTACCGTGGGCGTCGGTCTTTGATCCTGCGGCCAACGCGCGCGCCCTCAGTGCGATTCAGGCGGAAGGATTTCGGGCGGCCAGCGAGCTCGTCGATCGCTTTGTCCGGATCGCTGCGACCGGTGTCGGCGGCAATGCCCGATCCGATGCCCGATCCGATGGCCGATCCACGCCGTCGGCGGCATCCCTCACGCAGGATCAGCGCGCTGACCTGTTCGGCGCCACCGATATCGAGCCGTTGATCAGGTCCTGGTGGTCGATGGTCGGCCAGTTCCTGCTTGGATCCGTTCCCCGTGCGACGGATGCGCCCGCGGCAGACCCGGCAACGCTCGATTTTTCGAATTCGGAGGCCCAAGGCCGGCTCGATCTCGATGCGACGGGGCCGGGCACTACAACCGCCGAAGTATGGCTGCACAACAGGGCTGCAAAGGATCTGGGTGAGGTGGCACTGCGATGCAGCGACTTTCTTGCCCACGACGGCGGCGTGATGGGGTCGGGCGCAGTGACATTCATTCCCGCTGCCGTCCCCATGCCGGGCCGGTCGAGTCGCGGCATCGAGCTGAAAATCGAAGTGCCCCAAGAGGTTCAGCCTGGCCTGTATCGCGGTACGTTGCTGGTTGAGGGTCACCCAGAGCTGTGGCTGCCGGTGGTCTTGACCGTTCGCTCATCGGTCTCGTGAGGACCACCGCGGACCGGTCCGACCTGGTCGCCGGGGTCGAGCATCGACTGCGTGACGTGGCCAAGGTCGTCCGTCGCTCGATGCTGGACACAATGCCCGACGGCGAACCCAGTCAATGGCTTTACGCGCCGATGCGCGAATACCCATCGCGGCCAGGCAAGGCATTGCGGCCGGCGCTGTGCCTGTCGGCAGGCCGGGTGTTCGGCGCGAACGCCGACGACCTGCTCGGCATTGCGGTGGCAATCGAACTGCTGCACAACGCTTTTTTGGTCCACGACGACATTGCGGACGGCAGCGAGATGCGACGCGGCAGGCCTACGCTCACATCCACATACGGCACTGCGGCGGCGCTGAACGCGGGCGACGGCTTGGCGGTGGTGGCCGGGCAGGTGCTGCGCCGCGCGACCCGGCGATTCGACCGCGATCTCGCCGATTTGGTGTGGAGCGAGTTCGACACTATGGCGATGCGCACGCTGGAAGGTCAGGCCACCGAAGTCGGCTGGCAGCTCGACGACGTTTACGATCTGCGGCCCGAGGACTACCTACACCTGATCATGCACAAGACGTGCTGGTACACGACAATTCACCCGCTACGTGTCGGGGCGATTGTGGGTTCCGGCGGAACAGTCGACCTGGCTCCCTTGGTGCGGTTCGGCTTTCATTTCGGCGCAGCGTTTCAAATCCGCGACGATCTGCTCAATCTTATTGGCGACGAACGCATGTACGGCAAAGAGATCCTTGGCGATCTCTACGAGGGGAAGCGGACGCTACCGCTCGTGCACCTGTTGACCAACTCGCAGGGCGACGATCTCGTGCTGGTCCGCGATTACATTCGCCGCACACGAGCCGAGCGTTCACCCGAATTGGTCTGTGCGATCCGTGAACTCATGGACGTCTACGGAAGTATCGCGTTCACCCGTGAGTATGCCGAGGGCATTCTGCTAGTAGCCGAGGAGTATTTCGACCAGGCGTTCGCGGATGCGCAGCCGGGCGACGACCTGGACTTCCTGCGGGCGCTCGTGCCGTATGTCTGGGCGCGGTGGCGTTAGCCGAAGGCGTTTGCAGCTCAGGTTTAACGTCTCTTTCGGCAAACCTTCGCAAATTAAAAACGATCAGTCTGGGCGGTCGGCGTAAACACATGCGTTCACGGCTCGGGCGACTGCCGCCCCGCTCGACCACTATCGGATTTATCAAAGAACCGGCCCAACAATTCGCGGGCCTCCTCCTGGTCGAGGCAGGTGTACGAATTCCACCCTTCTGTGCGAAGCTGGTCATCCAGCGGCTTGCCGATGACCTCTAGGATTGTCTGTTTGGCTGACCGCACCGCCCGCTGGGAGTTGCGCAGGATTTGCCCGGCCAATATCTCGGCCTCAGCCATAAGCTGCTCGTGGGGAACAACTTTGGTTATCATGTTGCATTGCAGCGCTCGTCTCGTGTCGATTGGCTCAGCGGTAAGGACCATCTGCATCGCCACACCGACGCCACATATATTGACCAGACGGGTGATTCCGCCGTCGCCGTGATGAAACCCCCGCCGCGCCTCGAAGGATCCGAACATCGCGCGTTCAGAAGCGACCCGTACATCGCAGGCCAGCGCGAGCTCCAGCCCACCGGCTAATGCCCACCCGTTGACGGCGGCGATCGTCGGCTTGGTAATCCGATGCAGCCCCCGGGTGAGGCCCCCCAAACCCATATCGACGATTTGACGAACGCGGCGTGGTGTGGCGTCGACGTAGTTGATCGGCACATACGTCCCGAGGTCTGCGCCCGAGCAGAAGGCATCGCCGACACCGGTCAATATCGCGACATCGGCGTCATCGTTATCGCAGAAATCTGCCCACACACGGCAAAGCTCCTCATGCATGTCCGGGGTGATCGCGTTCTTCGTGTCGGGCCGGTTCAGCGTGACATAGGCAATTCTGTGTCGAATTTCATATCGAATCTCGATCATCGGTCAATCGTCCGCCGGCTGTCGGTGAATCGCACGTTCGGGTCCTTCAGCTTGATCCGACCGACACCGGCCACATCCGTTGCGTGATGCGGTCTACGCGGTCTCGAACTCGATGGGCAGACTCTTGGGCCCGCTCAGGCTCACCATCGGCTTCCATGGCACCGGTCCGGCGGTGTGCGGGTTGGCCAGCCGGGTCGCGAGGACGTTCAGCGCCTCGGCGATCTCGCGCCTGGCCAGGTTGGCGCCCAGGCAGTAGTGGACGCCTCCGCCAAAAGTCAATATCGGCGGCGCCCCCTCGCGAGTTATGTCGACGCGATCCGGGTCGTCGTAGACCGCCGGATCACGGTTGGCCGCGGCGGTATTCACCAGGACCATCGTGCCGGCGGGGAAGATGTAGCCGTCGAGTTCGGCGTCCTCGGCCACCAGGCGAAGGGTTCCGCACGCGATCGGCGAATGGCGCATGGTTTCCTCAACCGCGCTCATCGCCAGTTCGGGATTCTCCCCGAGCAGCTCCCACTGTTCCGGGTGCCCGCACAGGACGTGGACCGAGGCGGCCACCTGGTTCCGTGTGGTGTCCGTCCCCGCCAACAGCAGGCCTCCCACCAGCATCCGCAGTTCGGCGGCGTTGAGCCGATCGCCGTCGTCCTCGGCTCGAATGAAGTCGGAAAGTAGGTCGTCAGTCAGGTTGTGTCGGCGCCGGGCGACCATGTCGTCCACGTAATCGTCTAGCTCCCGCCACGCGCGCATGACGACGGGCTCGATCTCGGCGAGATCGACAGTGAAGCTGAAGGCCTTGAAGACGTCGTCCGCCCACAACGAAAACCGTTGCCAATCCTCGCGGGGTGCGCCGAGCAACGCGCAGATGATCGGAACGGGGTAGGGGCGCGCGAGGTCGGTGACAACGTCACAGCGGCCCGCGTGGGCGACTTGATCGACCAGCCCGTTCATCACATCGACCATGGTGTCGTGCAGGCGCAGGGTCGCTCGGGGCGTGAACGCCTTGGACGCCAGACTGCGCAGCCGGTGGTGCTCGTCTCCCTCCAGGCACAACAGGCTGTTGGTCACCTTGTCCCACAACGGACCCGAACTGACGCCCTGGGCGAGCAGATTTATGCCGGGCGGGATCTGGAAGCGGGGATCCCGCAGGACGGCACGGACGAGGTGGTAGGACAGCACCTCGGGTCCAAACGGTCCCAGCGCGACGGGTGCCTGCCGTTGCGTGGCCTGTAGTCGGGGATAGACCTCCGCGGGAGTTTCCTCGGCGCCGTAGGCGAGCGTCGGCAGATCGGCGTCGAAAACGCTTGCGGGAACTGTGCCGACGGTCATGACGGTCTCCTAGGGGTCAGCCCCGCCGCGGACAACTTTCACACATTGTATGGCCGAGTCATCATACATCATCAAGAATACGTATGGTCAGCTCGCGGGGACGCGTCATCGCCGGGATGCGCCCGGCGCGGAACGCCGGTCCAGTACCCACACCGTGGCCAGGGTGAGGACAACGGCGAACGAGGCGAGTGCGATGAGACTGGCGCCGGTGCCTCCGTGGAAGGTGTCACGGTAGACCGACATGGCCGGCAGCGTGGCGGTGTACCGGTCGAGATCCAGGTCGCGGCCCAGTGCGTCGAATGCGTGGCGGTTGGATAGCACGAGGCTCATCAGTCGTCCCGGGGTGGTCATCTGGTCAACCGGGACTATGGCGCCACCGAACAGAACCTGGGGGAAGCAGAGCATCGGCAGGGCGAGGGCGGCCTGAGCGGCGTTGGAGACCGCGGCCGAAGCCAGCAGGCCGAGGGCCAGTGCCGAGGTCGCCTCAACCACAATCGTCACGAACAGCAAGCCATACACGTCCCATCCGACGGCGGGCAGTCGACCGAGCACCCGCAGCACAACGAGCAGCACCGCGCTCACTATCGCCAGCACCGGAAGCAGCGCAGTGACTTTCGATGCCACGTAGGCGCCCACGCTGAGCCCGGACAGGCGCTCCCGGCGGAAAACGGCCATCTCCCCGACGATTTGAAGCAGACCGTAGGTCAGGCCGAAGAAGAAGCCATCGAACGCAATCCAGAACACGATCTGGGCCGGGCCGACGTCGGCCGCGCCGCCCGGATCGAACGCGCCGCGCCTGAACAACGTCGCCATCATCACCGTCACCAGCACCGGTGAGCCGAGCAGGATCGCCAGCGTCAACCGGTTGCGGACGAGAACGTCAACATTCCGCCGTGTGAGCAGCCACCATTGGCGGACCATGCCTGTGCGCTTGACATCTGACCGGGGCACCGGGAGGGACGGTGCAGCCGAGTTGGCCCGGACTTCCGGCTTCGCCGACTTTCCAAGGCTGTCTGCGAATAGTTGGGCCCAGATCATCTTCGGAGTGCGCCCCCCGGCCAGCCGCTCGTACACCTCGTTGAGATCCTCGACGCCGAAGTGGCGCCGCACCTCGGTCGGGCTGCCGGTGAAGGCCAGGTGGCCGTCGCGAGCCAGGAACACTACCCGGTCACACCGGTCGATGCCGGCCGGCTCGTGCGTCGTGAGGACGACGGTGACCCCGCGCTGGCTAAGGCGGCGCAGCAGGCGCATGACGTCGGCTGCGGTCGACGGGTCGAGCCCCGAGGTGGGTTCGTCGAGGAAGAAAAGCCGCGGCCGGGTCAGTAGCTCCACGGCGATGCTGGCCCGCTTGCGCTGGCCGCCGGACAGCGCACGCACCGGCACTTCGGCCCGGTCGGCCAGGTCGAGGTCACGCATGGTCTCCTCGACCACCCGGTCCGCCTCGGCCGCCGATGTGCCTGCCGGCAGCCGTAGCCGCGCGGCGTAGCGCAGCGTGCGGCGCAGGGGCATCTCGAGATGGATGATGTCGTCCTGGGGTACGTAGCCGATACGGGACTCGGCGCTGACTCGGGCACCCAGAAGGACGCCATCGTGCCGAACCTCCCCGACGGACGGTGGCTGCAGTCCCGCGAGGAGCTCCAGCAAGGTGGTCTTTCCTGCTCCGCTGCCGCCGGCGATGGCGACCAGCTCGCCTGGTTCGATCGACAGCTTCATTTCCTGGAGGATCTGCCGTGTGCCGACCCGCCGGCTGACGTCGACCGCATCGACCCGTGCACCCCGCACACCGAACCGCTCGGGTGATCGCCATGATTCCTGAAGTTGCTTGGTCATGGTGTGATCGTCGTTCAACCGGTTCGTCGTCGCATGAGGCGTTTGCCTCAAAATGCCGAGCGCGAGCTACGGTGCCAGACCCCGATCGATCGCGGCGAGCGTCGCCTGGGTGCGGTTGTTGACGCCCAGCTTGGCGTAGAGACGCTCGACGTGGTTACGTGCCGTCTTCTCGGCGATGAACAGCTCGGCGGCGATCTCACGGTTCGACCGACCCTGCGCGACGAGTCGCAGGACCTCGACCTCCCGCGCGGTGAGCCCCGCCGACCAGGGTGTTCGTCGTGATGCGCGATGCCCGGCCGCCACCAAGACTGCGTCCACCGACTCGGCGTCGAGTCGTCCGGCGCGCGCCTCTTGCTGCAGCTGACCGGCAGCGTCGCCAGCATCGAGGGCAGGTTTATTGGGACGTGGCTCGAGCAGTTGCTGAAAAGCCACCGCCGCGGCCAGCAACCGGTCCTGGACGGTCAACTCAGAGCCGGCGAGCCCTCGCGGAAAGCCGGAACCGTCGATGCGTTCCTCGTGCCGGGTCGCCAGCGACACCACCGATTCCAAGCCGCCGACCCGGCTCAGTATCCGCCCGGTCAGATACGGGTACATCCGTAACCGCTCCCATTCGGCCGTGCTGAGCGGCGCCTTCTTTTCCCAGATCTGGTTGGATACCCCCAGTCTGCCGAGGCCGTGTACGAGGGCGGCACGGTACAGCCGCGTGATGTCCGCCGACGGCATCCGCAGGTGTCGGGCCGCAGCGGCCGCCAGATCGCCAACAGCGCGCGAATAGCCCGGCGAACACGGGCACTTGAGGTCGACGAAATCCCCTATAGCCCTGAGCAACTCGTCGATCTCGTCATCGTCGAGAATACGGTCACGATCCGGTGCCTGCGCCAACGTTGCGGTCCAGACATCCATTTCGAGCAGCCCGTCGAGAATCGCGGCGGCGTCGCGCTCGAACACCTCGGCCACGGCCGGGCTGAACTGCGTGCCGCGCCGGGAACGGACGACGTCGGCGGCGGCTGCGAGGCCACCCGCCCGAAGGTGCACTTCGACGACATCGGCGAGGCGAACGATGTGGATTTCGAGCGGAATATCCTCTCCGCGAGCGCCGTTCGGCATTCCCCGGCCGTCCCAGCGCTCGAAGATATACGGCAGCGCCTCCCCGACGTGCCGGTCCAGACCCATCCGGTCGCAAAGAACTCCGGCAGAACTGCAGTGCGAATCGATCATCTTGGCGACTTGGTTGCGTGCCGTGAGCACAAAGGCGGCCGAGCGGAGGCCGCGCTCCCAGCCCGGTAATCCGCGCCCCACGTGACTAACCATCAGACGCAGGAACGGCAGCCCGGTCATGTCCACCGCGTACGTGTCGGCCCGCCAGGCGATGTCGTCGCCGAAGAGCGCCGAAAGCTCGTGCGAGTCGGCGTGACAACCAATCCATCCGACCAGATTGGCGTAGTAGACGGTGGCGCGCTGTTGGGCGTCGAGGCCCATCCGCTCGGCGACGCGCGTCGCGATCAATGACGACCGAAGCATGTGTTCCATAGGCTGTCCCAGACCGAGATCGATCGCCAGCGATATCGCCGCCAGCAACTCGGCTCTGCGCAGGCCCTTTGTCGAGCCGTGCAGCCTCCCGGTCGGGTGCACGCCCCCATTCTGACCCGAAGGCGCCCAAGTGCACCGTCTTTTTGAGGCGAATGCCTCATGTCCCGAAATGTCGTCGGGTCAACAATTTCTGCATGGATGTCGTCAACATGCAAGTGACTGCTCCGCCGATTCCACCGCAGCCGTGGGACAAGCTGCTAACGGAAGGTCACCAGTCTTTGGTGAGGGCGCGACGGATGTTTCGCTACCTGCCCTCGGCGCCGCGCTGCAAGGTGTGCAACAACCCATTCGGCGGCCCGGTCGGACGTGTTTTCGCCGCAGCCGGGTTCAGCCCGTCGCGGAAGAATCCCAATCTGTGCAGTCGATGTTGTGATGCGCTTCCCGCGGGCGGCGCCGAGGTGGACGTCGCGGTCCTGTTCGCCGACGTGCGTGGCTCCACGGCGCTGGGCCAGCGTGCCGTTGCCGCGGACTTCGCCGCGTTGCTCAACCGGTTTTACATCGCTGCGACACGAACCCTGCTGCGGCATGACGCCGTGATCGACAAGCTCATTGGCGACGAGATCATGGCTTTCTTCGTTCGCGGGATCAGCGGTCCCCAGTACCGGCGCCGCGCGGTCTCGGCGGGGGTGGAGCTGCTCAACGCGGTCGGGTATGGCAGCGACGAGGGGCCATGGCTCGAGTTAGGCGTGGCGGTCAATGCGGGTGTCGCATACGTCGGCAACGTTGGGGGCGCGGTGGTCGACTTCACCGCCCTCGGTGATCCGGTCAACGTCGCGGCGCGAATGCAACAACACGCCGCCGGGGGGGAGTTGCTGGTTGCCTCCGGAGTGGCCGATGAGCTCATGGAACAAACGCCGCGGCGGCGGCTGAACTTACGCGGATACGACCGGTCGATCGACGCCTTTGTCCTCGGTGCGTAGTGGTTACGGGTGAACGCCTGATCGTCGACCCATCATGCAGGGCGCCGCGACAGCGGCTAGCCTCACAACTGCACGAAAGGAGCCGCCGATTTGACAACCGCAGCCGCCGTCACTGCCTCAGAGAAGGCCGTAGCGCAAATGACCCAACTCCGCGGCCCAGATCACCCGGAAACCCTGCTCAAACGGGCCCAGCTGGCGCGCCACCGTGCCGAAGCGGGTGACTTACTGGGCGCGATCAGAGACTACGAGAACCTGCTGCCGGACCTGGTCCGCGCCCTCGGACGGGACATTGCCGGAACCCTCGACCTCGGTACCCAGACCAGCAACCGCGCGAAAGCCGATGGGCAGCACGCCACGATCGAAGACTACGAGCATCGGGTGCAGGAGCTAGTGGGTCGGGTCAAAGCGACCTACTCACGACTCCTTTAGGTGCCGGCGCAGACCGATGGTGATGCCAGACAACATGTTCCGCTGATCGCGAGGTCAATCGCGCACAAGCAACGCGGCGATCGCCTGCTCGGCTTTGGTGATGTCGAGTTGTTCGCCGGTGATGATGTCGGCGTACAGGAAAGACTCGATGATGCGCACGATGAGATAAGCCAGCTCGGGCGGTGGCAGCGGCGGTTGCAGTCGCCCGTGGGTGATTTCGTCGCGCAGCAGGGCTTCGATGGCCGAGACCATCCGCGCCTGCACAGTGCTCGCGCGCGTGGTGAGGATGCGCAATGCACGCTCGGGTTCGCGCCGGAGAAACTCCCGGATGAAGGGAGCCTGGTCGACAAGGGTGGCGAACCGGCCGGCTGCGGTCGCGATGCGCCAGCCGCCCTGTCCCGATGGTTCGTCGATTACGCGTCTCAGCGTCGGTTCGGCCAGCGACCAAATGATCTCGCCGAGCAGGTCGTCGCGGCCGCCGACCCAGCGGAACAGGGTCGCCCGGTTCACGCCGAGTTCGGCGGCCAATTCCTGCATTTCGAGCCGGCGGCCGGCAAGGAACCACCGGCGCGCGACGCGGAAGGCTGTCAGCGGATCGGGGCGACGGTCTGGCGCGGCCAGCATCCGGCCCAACTGCGTCTGGGCGATTTCGCACCTCCACTCGGACGTCGCAGACACGCAACATCATAGCTATTGTAACGCTTGTGCGATGTATCTCAGGATATTGCAACTATGCAACGTTTCAAATTATGATGCAAAGGCGGTCGCCGGCCGGGTAAGGTCAGCGTGCCCACCACCTGCGCCGCAACCCGTTCACCCAAGGAGCCATTCGTGAAGCAACTCAGCGGCCTGGACGCGGTGTTCCTCTACATGGAGACGCCGACGACGTTCGGGCACGTGACGGGCCTGATGATTTTCGAACGGCCTGGCCCCGACTTCGACCCGTACGCGGCGGTGTACGCCAAGTTCGCTTCGCTGGTTGGCGAAGTCGAGCCGATGCGGCGCCGATTGGTCGAGGTGCCTTTCGGGCTTGACCATCCGTACTGGGTGGCCGACCCCAACTTCGACCTGGACTTCCACATCCGGGAAGTCCATCTGGCCCGACCCGGCATGGTCGACCAGCTCGCCGAGCAGGTCAGCCGCATCGTGGGCCGGCCCATGGACCGCTCGCGCCCGCTGTGGGAGGTCTACGTGATCGACGGCCTGTACAACGATCGGTGGGCACTGCTGACCAAGTACCACCACGCCACCATCGACGGCGCCTCCGGACAGCTGATGCTCGAGATGGTCACCGACACCGAGCCCGACGCGCCACCCCCGGGCGACGGCCCGTCGTGGGAACCCGAACCGATGCCGGGCAATGTCGAGCTATTGCGCCGGGCGGTGGGCAACCTGGCCACCCATCCCTTCACCGCGATGCGGCTCGGCACCCGCATCGTCGGCCGGCTTGCCGACACAGCAGGCATCCACAGCGTCAGCAGCGCGGCGGCCCAGACCGGGGCCGGCATCAAGGCCGTCGCCCGGCTGGGCAAGGAGGATGGGCCCCGGATCGCACTGCCGACCACGCCGGCGCCGCCTACACCGTGGAACAAGAGCATCACCGGTCACCGCCGCTTCGCCATGCGCACCACGTCCCTGAACAATGTCAAGCGGCTCAAGGAGGCCACCGGCGGCACGGTGAACGACATCGTGATGGCGATTTGCGCCGGCGGGCTGCGGCAATACCTGCTGGCTCACGACGCTCTGCCCGACCGGCCGCTACGGGCGATGGTGCCGGTGTCGATTCGCACGGGCGAGGAAGAAGATCCGTGGACCAACCGGGTGTCGGCCATCGTCGCCGACCTGCCGACCGACTGCGCGGATCCGCTGGAACGCGTGGTCCGCTGCCGGCAGGCCATGCTCGACGGCAAACGCCTGTTCGACCTGGTGCCGGCGAACGAACTCGTCGACGCCACCAGGTACTCCATCCCGGTGCTGGCCACCTCCGCCGTGCGGCTCGCGTCCCGGGTGCGGCTCGCTGACCGGATCGCCCCGCCGTTCAACCTGGTGATCTCCAACGTGCCCGGGCCCCGCGAGCCGTTGTACTTCGCCGGCGCGCAAATGCTTCACCAGTTCCCGGTATCGATCGTCACCGACGGGCAGGGCCTCAACATCACGGTGGTGAGCTATCTCGACCGGCTCGACTTCGGCTTCATCGTCGACCGTGAATTGGTGCCCGACGTATGGGATCTGGCCGATATGCATGTCGACGAGATCGAGCGGTTGTTCGCCGCCAGCGGCGCCGACTGGGCCGACCCCCCTCAACCGGCCGCGCCGCGGCGCGGCGCAGGGCGGCGGGTTTCCGTGACGGATCCGACGGTGTGCTGAGGTCCGAATTGACGTTGACGCCAAGTTCAATTAGAAAGGTCGCTGTGACGCCGGTAACACCGGCCGCAGCGACGGTTGGAGATCATCGTGGTTGAGCCAGCATCGGCCGACGCAGTCGCAGCTGGGCCACCGCCAGCGGTGTTGGCGCTGCTTGAGGCGCCGCGGGCACTGGCGGAGTACGCCAGCTTTGCCGCCATCAGCCGGCTACTGTCGGCAGGCCGCGCGGGTCAAGGTCGGCCGGTTCTGGTGCTGCCCGGGCTGCTCGCCGACGATCGCTCCACCCGTCCGCTGCGCCGACTGCTCAGCAGGGCGGGATACGCGGCCTACGGATGGAGGCTGGGGACGAACATTGGCCCCACCCGACGGATCATCAGTGGAATGGATGCGTTGCTGGGTGAGATCACCGACCTGCATAACGAACCCGCCAGTGTCATCGGATGGAGCCTGGGCGGCATGCTCGGATATGACCTTGTCTCTCGCCACCCGGGAACGGTCGACAGGCTGATCACGCTCGGCAGCCCGCTATACATCGCCGATCCACGACAGTCGAGGGGATCGCTGTTCTATGACGAATACGCCGCGGCTCACTTGGCCGACTACTCCAGCTGGCGGCCGCCGGGCGTCATATCCGTGCCGGTGACATCCATCTTCAGCAAGACCGACGGCGTCGTGCGCTGGCAAACCTGCCTGCACCCCCCGGGGCCGCTGAGCGAGAACATCGAGGTCTACGGCAGCCACTGTGGGTTGGGTTATCACCCGGCCGCCGCGTACGCGATCCTGGACCGTCTGGCTGCTCCCACCGGCCCATGGCCCAAATTCGTTCCGCCCGCGTGGCTTGCCATTCACTTTCCGGCGCAACCGGACTGGAGGCAGGACCGCCGCGTGAGCGAAATCGCATGACCCGAAAGGAATGAGATGGCCAGTGTCATCACGCCGGTGCTGCACCATGCCGGTGCCGATCCCGATCACATCGCGCTGCGTGGCGCGCAGCGCAGTTGGACCTACGCCCAGCTTCGCGATGCCGCATTGAGTTACGCGCAGGCCCTTCGCGCCCAGGGCATCGGTCCCGGAGATCGGGTACTGCTGATTGCCCCGACCGTGCCGGAGTTTGTCATCGTCTACCTCGGCATCGTCGCCTTGGGCGCGGTCGTGGTACCGGCCAACACCATGTCGACGCGGGTGGAGTTGGAGTACTTCATCGGTGACGCCGGCTGCTCATTGGTGGTCGGATGGCACGAACTCGGGCCGGCCGCCGCCGAAGCCGCTGCCGCGCAGGGAATTCCGTACTGGAGCCTGAACGAGGGCGCGCAAGTGGGCGGCGACGACATACTCGACGCCGTGTGCAATCGGGCGCCCGACGACGTCGCCGTCATCGTGTTCACGTCCGGCACCACCGGGCGGCCCAAGGGTGCCGAGTTGACCGTCGGCAACCTGCTGTCGGCGGGAGACATCTCCGCCCGGCTGTGCGACATCACACCCGAAGACCGTTTCGGCACCGGCTTGCCGTTGTTCCACGTGTTCGGACAGACCGCGGTGCTGATGTCGGGACTCACCGGTGGCGCAACGGTGTCGCTGCTGGGACGCTTCACTCCCACGGCGATGCTGGACATGCTCCGTCGCGACCGGCTCACCATCATGTCCGGCGTACCGACGATGTGGAACGCGATGCTGCATGACGCCGGCGATGCCGCCGCCTCGGATTTCGCCCAACTCCGCTTGGCTGTGTCCGGCGGGGCATCGCTGCCGGCCGAGGTCGCCCGCGCCTTCCAGGAGAAGTTCGGCTGCACGTTGCTCGAAGGCTACGGGCTGACCGAAACCACCGCGATCGCAACGTTCGGCGGCGAGGGGGCCCCGCCCGGGACGGTCGGTCGGGCAGTGTCCGACACCCAGATTGAGATCCGCGATCTCTCGGGCGAGCCGGTCGGACCGGACACGGCGGGCGAGGTGTACGTCAAGGGTCCAACGGTGATGCGCGGCTATCACAATCGACCGGACGCCACCGCCGAGGTCTTGTCGGCCGACGGCTGGCTGCGCACCGGCGACATCGGCGAATTGGACGCCGCGGGCAACCTGCGCATCGTCGACCGCGCCAAGGATCTGATCATCCGCGGCGGCTACAACGTGTACCCGAGCGAAGTTGAGGCGGCGCTCTACGAACACCCAGACATCGTCGAGGCCGCTGTTGTCGGCATTCCGCACCCGCATTACGGCGAGGAGGTCGCCGCCGTCGTCGTCGTCCGTCCCGGGTCACCCCAAGACGGACCCGCGATCACGGCGTGGTCGCGAGAGCGGTTGTCGGCCTACAAGATTCCGCGAATCGTTCAGTTCGTCGACGAGCTGCCGAAGGGCTCGACGGGCAAGATCCTCAAGCGGGCGATCGACCGCGAGCCGCTGGCTAAAATCGCTGCCGACCAGGCCGCGAAATAGGCTCTGATAAGTGCTTGCCGATGTCACCAACGACATGACCATGGCGCGGCAAGAGATCTTCGGCTCCGTGCTGGACCCGCGATGTGGCTCGTTCGCACCGCGTTGCCGGCCAACTGGAATCCGGTGTGGTCTGGATCGACGATCACCACCGACTGGATGCTCCATAGTTGAGACGTCGACGGCTGGGACGCCTGGATTTGAGCGTGATGGGTGGGTATCGGCTACGAGACCACCGTCCAGCTGCTCATCACGGCTGGCGACAACCCCGACAGGATCGGCTCCGAGGCGGCATCCAGCGCCAAGACCAGACGCCATCGTCTGTCCCGCGGCGGGGATCGGCACGCCGGCCGCGCCCTGCACATGATTGCCTGCACCCGGGTTGTGACCTGCGCGTACCGCGACCGCCGCGGTTGAGGACAGTTGTCCCCAAAGACATCCTGCGCTTCCTACAGTGCTACCTCGCACGCGAGGTCTACCAGGCCCTCGTCAGGACAAACTTCGCAGACCCCGAACTATCAGCAGCGGCTCGACAACCATAGGAGTGTCGGGACGCTTCACGACGCGGTCTACGGATGCTTGACCCTCCCGTGGGGGGAGAGCGCAGGGTCGTCGTTGACAGTCGTTCGATGCCAACAACGATCTAGGAGGACGTAATGACCGCACAACTATCGCTGGATCCTGCGATCGCCTCGCATATCGCCGCGATCAACAGCTTCGACGTGGATGCCATCATGGCAACCTTCGCCGACGATGCCCTCGTCAACGACGTTTCCCGGGAATTCTGGGGACCCGAGCACGTCCGCGCGTTTGTGACCAAGGAGTTGGCGGGCGACCACGTCACGATGGAACCCGTCGAGGCGGTCGACAATGCTGGCATGTGGTGCGTGCGGTGCCGCTACGAGGGTGACTACGACAAGACAGGGCTGCCCGACCCGTTGATCATGACCAACTACATCCGGGTCCGCGACGGCAAAATCGTCACCCTGTTCATCGTCAATAACAAGCCACCCCAGTACTGACCGGACCGGCCGCTCCCCAAACGGGAGCGGCCCCCGCCCACCGGAGCACAACATGACCAGCACCGTCAGCGTCGGACGCTTCGCCACCATGACCCACCTGAGTGTCAAAACACTGCGGCACTACCACCAGGTCGGACTCTTGGAGCCAGCCGACGTCGATCCCCACACCGGGTATCGCTACTACACACTGGAACAACTCCCGACCGCGCAGCTGATTCGGCGGCTACGCGATCTGCGCATGCCTGTCGCCGGGGTCCGTGCGGTGCTCGTCGCCAGCAGCCCAAGCGAGCGCGACACACTGATTGCCGCCCACATCGATCACCTCGAAACCGAACTAGCCAAGACGCAGGCCGCCGTGAAGTCGCTGCGCGCCCTGCTCGACAGCGCACCCGGGCAAAATCCTGTACATCGGCGGGCCGAATCAAGTTTCCCAGTGCTGGCCGTCACCGAGGACACCGTCGAACCTGCGGATATCGAAACCTGGTGGCGCGATGCTTTACACGAACTACGTGCCGCGGCTGACGATCACGCCATGCAGGTCACCGGGCCTGCCGGCGGCCTATACGACGAATGCCTTTTCCAACGCGAACCCGGTGAAGCCACCGTCTTCATCCCCGTCACCACGCCACGCGAACTGGGCAGAATCAAACCCCTGGTTATCCCCGCCGCCGAGGTCGCGGTGACCACCCATTACGGGTCGCCTGCCGACGGTGACCTGGCCTATGCGCGGTTGGGTTCCTACATCGCAGAACACGAACTAGCCGTCGGCTGGCAAGTACGTGAGTACTACCACCGAGACCACAGCCACACCACTGACTCCACCCAATGGCGCACCGAAATCGCCTGGCCGATCATCGATGCCCCCGCTGAACAACCAGCACGCTGAACGCACGAGAATCCGGCGAGCACCGACCCTCGGAGGACACCATGTCTACTGCCACCACCACGCTGCAGATAGACCTCACAGGCAAACGAGTCCTCGTCACCGGAGGCACCCGAGGTATCGGTAAAGGCATCACCGATCGGTTGCGTGCTGCTGGCGCGACCGTTGTCGTCGCCGCGCGCAGCGCCCCCGGCACACCGTCGCCGCAGGTGATCACCGCCGACATCGCCACCGCCGAGGGGTCGGCAACCATCGCCGAACGCACCCTGGCCATACTCGGCGGCGTGGACATCGTCGTGCACAACGTCGGCGGTGCCCAGGTAAACCCCGGAAGCGTCACGAACCTGACCGACGACGACTGGGATCAAGCCTTCCAGATCAACCTGTTCGGAGCCGTACGACTCGATCGAGCGCTCGTCCCCTCGATGATCACTGGCCGAAGCGGCGTCATCATTCACATCACCTCAGTGCAACGCCGCCTGCCGATGCCGGGTACCGCACCCTACGCCGCCGCCAAGGCCGCCCTGGCCAATTACAGCAAAGCACTATCAGATGAATTGGCGCCCAACGGTATCCGTGTCAACAGTGTCTGCCCCGGATTCATCGAGACCGAAGCTGCCGCAGCATTCGTAAGCGAGCACGCCGAGGCATTAGACATCAGCATGGATGCCGCACGCGCAGAGGTCATCAAATCCATCGGTGGCATCCCCCTTGGCAGAGCCGGCGATCCCACCGACGTCGGCGACCTCGTCGCTTTCCTGGCATCCGATCACGCCCGCTACCTGACTGGAGCCGAATTCCTCATCGACGGCGGCAGCACCCGCACCGTCTGAACCACGACAACCGGCTGACCGCTCGAACCCGGGACATGTCTCGTTTTTAGAATCAACGCCGATCAGGGCGCGACCTCTTGCTGTGTAATCCCCAATTGCTGCGTATCGTGTTATCTCGCTTCGCTTGTCTCAAATCCCGAGTGCCGGTAGGCAATGAGACCGCGGACTAACTAACGACAATCCGCGACAATGCCCGAGTCAGCACCACTCGCGCTACGACATCGTCCAGCAACTGATCAGCCGCTGGCGCGCGCGGTCACGTCGGCAGGTCGATGAGTTCGGCGAGCCGGGCACGGTGGCGATACGGGGTGCCGAGTGCGAGCTGGTCGCTCTTGGCCCGCTTGAGATACAAATGCGCGGGATACTCCCACGTCATGCCGATGCCACCATGCTGCTGGATGCACTCTTCCGCGGCGTGCACGGCGACGTCGCTGCAGTAGGCCTGCGCCACCCCGGCTGCGATCGGGATGTCCGCCTCGCCGCAGGCGTAAGTGTCGGCGGCGTAGCGAGCGGTCGCGCCCGCGGAACTGACCTCCAGCCACAGGTCGGCCAGCCGGTGCTTGAGCGCTTGGAACGAGCCGACGGCCCGGCCGAACTGCTTGCGTTCCTTGACGTAGCCCAGTGTCGTCTCCAGACACCACTGCGCCACGCCGACCTGCTCGGAGGCCAGCAGCACCGCGCCGCACAGCAGCGCCTCCGCCACCGCATCCTCGGCCGCGCCGTTGTCGACCCGTGTGGAACCGACGGCCGAAAATTCAACATCGGCAATCGGTCTCGTCATGTCCAGCGACAGTGCCGGGGTCACATTCACGCCCGCGGCCGCGCGCGCAACAGTATGCAACTCGAGGCCGTCGGGTCCGCTGACGGGCACGACGAGCACATCGGCGGTATTGGCGTCCGCGACGCTGCTGATCCGTCCGGTCGCGCCCGATGCACCGACCCGCACGGTCGCGGTGTAGGCGCCCGGCGGGGTGGACAGCGGAATCGTGAGCGCACCCGTCGTCGATCCGTCGGCCAGCGACCGTAGCGTCTGCGTCTCGCCCGCCTTGAGCAGGGCGACGGTGGCCAGCACCGCGCTGGACAGAAACGGAACCGGCGCCACCGCGCGCCCGATCTCCTCCATGACGACGGCCGCCTCGCGGGCGCTCGCGCCCGCCCCGCCGAGCGACTCGGGCACCAGCAGTCCGGCGAGTCCGAGTTCGGCGGCGAGCGTCTTCCAGACGTCGGCGAAGTCCGCATCGGGGTGGTCGTAGAGGGCGACGACCGCTTCGGGCTTGCAGCGATCGGCGAACAGCCGCCGGACGCTGTCGCGCAGCGCATCCTCGGTGTCGGTGTAGAGCAGGTTGGCTGTGCTCATCGGGGCAGGTCCTTCCAGGCAATGTTCTTGTCCACGCGGTGTTCTGGGGGTAAACCGAGCACCCGTTCGGCGATCACGTTGCGCAGGATCTCCGAGGTTCCGCCCTCGATCGAGTTGCCCTTGGCGCGCAGGTATCGGTACCCGGGCCCGCGTCCGATGAAGTCGACCATCTCCGGCCGGCGCAGCGTCCAGTCGTCGTAGCGCAGGCCGGCCTCGCCGTGCAGTTGCATCTCGAGGCCGGAAATCGACTGTGTCAAACGGGCGAGGGCGAGCTTCATCGCGGAGCCCTCGGGACCCGGTTGGCCGGAGACCAATTGCTGACGCAGGCGCTCCCCGGTCAGCCGTGTCGCCTCCGACTCGACCCACAGCCGCATCAGCTCGTCGAGCATCGCCGGGTTGCGCAGTTCGGGTTGCGCGCGCCAGGCGGCGACGACGTTGCCGATCATCGCGTTTGGGACGCCGGATCCGATTGCGACGCGCTCGTTGTTGAGCGTGGTCATGGCGACCTGCCAGCCCTGGCCTTGGGCGCCGAGACGGTTGGCGTCGGGCACCCGGACGTCGGTGAGGAACACCTCGTTGAACTCGGCCTCCCCGGTGATCTGGCGCAGCGGCCGGACCTCCACACCCGGATCGGTCATGTCGCAGAGGAAATACGTCAATCCGGCGTGCTTGGGCACGCTCGGGTCGGTTCGCGCGACCAGGATCGCCATCTGCGCGTTCTGGGCGCCGGACGTCCACACCTTCTGCCCGTTGACAATCCAGTCGTCGCCGTCGCGCACCGCGCGGGTCCCGAGCGACGCGAAATCCGATCCCGCACCCGGTTCGCTGAACAATTGACAGTAAATGTGCTGATTGATGTACAAGGGCCGCAGAAACTTTCGCTTCTGTTCCTCGGTCCCGAACGCGGCGATGGTCGGTGCCGCCATGCCGAAGCCAATGCCGTTCTTGGCCACCGCAGGCTCGGGCGCGCCGGCCGCGGCCAGGGCGGCAGTCACCTGCTCCTGAAAGCTTTGCGGCACACCGAGCCCGCCGTGTCCCTCCGGAAACTGGACCCATGCGAGGCCGGCGTCGAACCTTGCTTTGAGAAATTCCTGCGGATCGGTGTGCGCCGGATTGTGGGTGGCCAGCAGCTGTTGAACCCGGGCGTCGAGATCACTGGCAATCGCTTGTTCGTCGAATGTCATGTCGTCCTTTGCTAAATTCCTTGGGCGTCGGCGACCTCGCGGGCCGCCTCGACCAATCCGTCGATCCACTTGACGGTCGGCGTCCCGGAGGCCGCCTTGTTCTGCCGGGTGTCCATCGCGCGGCGCATGACGCCCTCGGCGATGATGGCGATATTCCACAGTCCCAGCGCGTGCCAGTACTTCAGCGCATGCGGATCCCACCCGGTTTGGTCCAGGTAGATGCGCGCGAGCCCGGCCCGGTCTGGGAAGTCATCCAGCGTCGACGCCTCGAAGCCACCCATGTACTCGCCAGGCTCCGGCCAGTAGGCGAGCATCGTGACCATGTCCGCCAATCGATCACCGAGCGTGGACAACTCCCAGTTCAGTACGCCGATCACCGCACCGGTGCCGCGAGACACGATGACGTTGCGAAGGTGGAAGCCGCCGCGTACCAACGACAGCTCACGTTGCTCGGGGACGGCGGCGACCAGGCGACGGGTCAGGTCGTCGAGCTCAGGCAGTTCGCGAGTCTTCGACTGCTCCCACTGGCCGGCCCACCGCTTGAGCTGACGATGTGCATACGGCTTGTGGCTGGCCAGGTCGGATAGGCCTACCGCGTCGATGTCCACGGGGTGGACCTTGGGCCGATCGAACCAGCGTGTCAACGCTTCTGGGTCGATCCCGGCGATCTGCGACGGGTCAGGCACTAAGTATTGCTCCGTGCCGGTACGGGCGGGCGTCGCCGAGCCGCTGGCCGCCGTCGATCACCATTGTCTCGCCGGTGATCCACGCCGCGGCCTCGGACGCGAGGAACACGACGGCAGCGGCGACGTCGTCCGGTTCACCGATCCGGCTCAGCGCGGTGGATGCCGCGACCTGTGGCTCGTGCTCCTTCCACAGCGCCTCGGCCAGCCGGGTGCGCACCACGCCCGGCGCGACCGCGTTGACCCGTATCTTCGGCGAAAGCTCAAGCGCCAGTTGCTTGGTCAGGTAGATCAGCGCGGCCTTCGTGGTGTTGTATACGCCGAGGCCGGCCTCGTGGCCCAGCCCGCCGATGGAGGCGGTGTTGATCACCGAACCGCCGTGCTCGCCCATCCACGCCTTGTTGGCCAGCCCGGTCCACAGCAGCGGCGCCCATAGGTTGACGTCGAAGGTCTTCGCGAACCGATCGTGGCCCTGCTCGATCATCGGGCCGTATGCCGGGTTCGTGCCGGCGTTGTTGACCAAAATGTCGACACTGCCGAATGTCTCCAGGGCCAGTTCGACGCAGCGGCGGGCTTGGTCTTCGTCCACGGCGTGCGCGCCGACGCCGATGGCGCTGCCGGCGATCCCGGCGGCCGCCTTGTCGGCGGCCTCCTGCTTGCGTGAGGTGAGGACGACGTTGGCGCCCGCTGCGGCCAGTGCCTGCGCCGCGGCCAATCCGATTCCGCGGGAGGCGCCGGTGACAATCGCGGTCTTGCCGTGCAGGCCCGTGGATGTCGTCACAGGCCCTCCGGCCGCAGGTCGCGATATTGGCGTAGCTCGCGGCGCGCGATGGCGCGTTTGTGCACCTCGTCAGGCCCGTCGGCCAGCCGCAGGGTGCGCAGGTGCGCGTAGGCCATGGCGAGTGGGAAGTCATCGGTGACCCCGGCGCCACCGTGCACCTGGATGGCGCGGTCAACGATCTTCAGCGCGATGTTCGGAGCGGCGATCTTGATGGCCGCGATCTCGGTCTGCGCTTCCTTGTTTCCGACCGTGTCCATCATGTGGGCGGCCTTGAGGGTGAGCAGCCGGATCATCTCAATGTCGATGCGCGCCTCGGCAATCCAGTCCTGGATGTTGGCGTTGTCGGCGACCGGCTTGCCGAAGGTGACCCGGGACTGCGCGCGTTTGCACATCAGTTCCAGCGCGCGCTCGGCCATGCCGATGGCCCGCATGCAGTGGTGGATCCGGCCGGGACCGAGCCGGGCCTGGCTGATCGCGAAGCCCTCACCCTCACCCTTGAGCACGTCCTTGGCGGGCACCCGCACGTCGGTGAATTCGATTTCGGCGTGGCCCTCGCGGTCCATGTAGCCGAACACCGGCAGGCTGCGCAACACGGTGACGCCTGGTGCGTCGATCGGGACCACCATCATCGACTGCTGGCGGTGCGGCGGGGCGGCCTGGTCGGTCTTGCCCATCACAATCAAGACCTTGCAGTTTTTGTGCATGGCGTTGGAGGCGAACCACTTTCGGCCATTGAGCACGTAGTCGCCGCCGTCGCGCACCATGGACAGTTCGATGTTGGTGGCGTCCGAGCTGGCCACCCGCGGTTCGGTCATCGCGAACGCCGATCTGATGGTGCCGTCCAACAGTGGCTTGAGGTATTTCTCGCGGTGCTCCTCGGTGCCGAACAGTTCGAGCACCTCCATGTTGCCGGTGTCGGGGGCGCTGCAGTTGCAGGCCTCCGAGGCGATGAAGCTGCGGCCCATGATCTCCGCCAACGGCGCGTACTCGAGGTTCGTCAGGCCCGCGCCGGTGCCGGGGTGCGGGTGAAACAGGTTCCACAGGCCGCGTTTTCGGGCCTCAACCTTGAGTTCCTCGATGATCGGCGGCTGGAAGTGCGGGTCGCCGGACTCACGCATCTGGTCTTCGTAGATCCCTTCGGCCGGGTACACGTACGACTCCACGAAGTCGAGCAGTTCTTTTTGCAGTTGTTGCGCGCGTTCGGAAATGTCAAACAGGGACATGAGAATTCCTAACTGGGGGACGGGCGGGTGGTCACGAGATCTCGTTTAGCAGCGACGCCTGAAAGCGACGCATGCCACGCAGCCAGCGGTCGTAGTCGGTGGCCTTCTGCCGGAACATGTCCAGCACGGCGGCGTGCGGCAGGATCAGGAAGCGTTCCTCGTCGACCGCGGCGAGGACGTCGCGGGCGATCTGGGCGGGTTCGAGCACCTCGCCTGCCGAGGTCACGGCGCGGGTGGCGGCGACGCCGCGCGGATCCCCGGTCTTCTCCCCGGCGTAGAGCAGCTCGGTGTTGACGCCCATCGGGCACAGGCAGCTGACCCGCACCCCTTGGTCGCCATAGCTGATCGCAAGCCATTCGGCGAACCCGACAGCGGCATGCTTGGTGACGGAGTACGTCGCCGACCCGATCTGGGTGAGCAGGCCGGCGGCCGACGCGGTGCTGACGAAGTAGCCCTCGCCGCGCTCAACCCAGGCGGGGATGAGCAGTTGTGCGGCCCGGATGTGCGCCCGCAGGTTCACGTCGATCGACCGTTCCCAGTCCGCCTCGCTGGCTTCCAGGCCGACTACCCCGACGATCCCCGCGTTGGCGAAGTACAGGTCGACCGGTCCAAACTGCCGGTCCGCCAACGCGATCAGGTCGCGGATGGCCGTGGTGGTGGACACGTCGGCCCCGGCGGCGACCGCGGATCCCGGTGTTGCGGCGTTGATCTTGTCCGCGACGGCCTGCGCGCCGGCGGCGTCGAGGTCGGCCACCACGACCCGGGCGCCGTGGGCGGCGAGTTCCTCGGCGAGTGCGCCGCCGATACCGCCGCCGCCGCCGGTGACGATGGCGACCCTGCCTGCGACCTTCATCGAGTCCTGACTCCTATGCCGAAGCGTTCGCCGAGCTGTGTGCGGGTGTTGGCGGCGTCGGTGTGCAGCACACCGGCGATCCCGAGCCGGGCCGCCCCGTCGAGGTTTTGTTGCAGATCGTCGACCATGACCGCCTGGTGTGGGTCGATGTCGAGCCTTTCGCATGCGATGGCGTAGATCTTGCGCGACGGCTTGCGGATGCCGACCTCCGAGGAGATCACCACCACATCGGCGAGCGCGTCGAGGTCGAAGCCCGCATAGCAGTCGCGCCCGAACGCGTTGGATACCAAGGCAATCGGGACTTCGGCCGCCCGCAGGTCCTCGATGAGTCGCACGGTGTCCTCGTCGCGACGCAGCCCGGCCTGCATCCGCGCCGACAGCCGCTCGGGCTGGACCACTAAGCCGTGCGCGGACAGCCGCTCGGCGAAACCCCGATCGAAGGAGTCGGCGTCGATGCGTCCGCACTCGTGCTCGACCAGAAGCTCTCGGGCCGCGCTGTCGTGGCTGAGCAAATCCAGTACCAGTCCCGGGGGAGCGCCGAGGAGTTCGCCGAACTGCTCGAACGCCTGCAGCACGCTGGTGGTAATCACACCGCCGAAGTCGATCAGCACGGCGTTGCGCGTCATCGGCGCCGTATCGGCCGGACCGCGAGCGGTCTCGACGGTGGACATGCGTGCTCCTACCTGTCCCTGGTCTATCGCCAGGCACGTTCCATTTTTATACCCGTTAGTTGAATCCGACGTCAAGTTCAAATTGCCGAACGTGGCGCAGGCGGCGGTTACCGGTCGTGCTGACCCGGTGACGGAATCCGAAGGGCGTTCACCCACAACCGGGTCGCGATCTGTACGAGGTCCTCCTCGGTCGCCACCGGCGTGTCGTCGCGATCCTCGCCGGTGACGAAGTGCCCGAACGCGAGGCGGCTCATCATCGCGGACAACGCGCGAGACGCAAGCAGCGCGTCCAAATCCGGGTCCGCCTGGCCCTTGGCCTGCAGCTTCGCAATGCTGCGCGCGTTGCGCCGGACAAACGCATTCGATCGCGACATGCGCAACTCGCGGAACTCGGGATCGATGTTGGCAACCTGCTCAAGCAGACCCATCAGCTTGCTGTTGCGTTTGTAGGCCTTCAGGTAGGCCCGGTTGCTGGCCTCGATGACAGCGGCGGGATCGTCATCGCCGGCGACGTGCGGCATGCCGGGGTGCAGCATGTCTTCCTGGGCGACCTCGAGAACTGCAGCGAAAACTTCCTCCTTGCCGGAGAAATAGGTGTAGAAGGTGCCCGCCGAGCATTTCGCCGCCCGCGTGATGTCGATCAGCCGGGCATTCAGATACCCGTCGCGTTCAAACACTTTTCGCGCTGCCGCAACCAGTGCGGCGCGAGTCCTGAGGCCACGCTCGGTAGCCGGTGGCTCACGCAGCAGCGACGACCGCGCCATCGACGGGGGAGGGTCCGCGTGGTCGTCCTCGGCGGCGGCGTTGACCATGTGCACAGTTATACGTCACCAAGTGGGACCGCGTCCGCCTCTTCGACGGGCACCGGCGACACGACCGCCCGGCGGTCGTCGTCCCGGACCCTGCTAAACCCACGCTGGCGGAATTCGGATACGGCCAAATCGACCAGGCCCGAACCGAACTCAGCGCTCAATTGCCGTGCGGGTCGAGGGCGTTCAGGGTGGCCACCACCGTGCCGTAGTCTCCGCGGGCTTCGGCATAGCGCAGGAACTTGACTCGCTCGACCTGAATCTCGTTGGCGTCGGGTTCTTTTTCCAGCAGCCGAATAACGTCGTTGGCGAATTCGTCGAGCGGTACCGCCCAATCGCTTTCCTGTTGTCCAGGAATCAAATCGGTCTTCACGGCGGGCGGCACGAGCTCTTTGAGCTTGACCGTGGTGTCGGCCAATTGCAAACGCACCGACTCGGTGAGCATGTGAATGGCAGCCTTCGATGCGTTGTAGCTGGGGGTGACCTTCAGCGGTGCGAAGGCCAGGCCGGAGGAGACGGTGATGATGGTCGCGTCCGGCTGCTTTTGCAGATGCTCGATGAACGCCGCGATAAGCCGAATGGGTCCCAGCACGTTGGTGGTGATGATCGACTCAGCGGACTCGAGGAACGTGTCCGGGTGATGCCAGTCCTCGACCTTCATGATGCCGGCCATCGCGATGACGACGTTGAGGTCGGGGTGACGAGCGAGCACTTGATCGGCGCCCGACCGCACGCTCGCGGCGTCGGCGGTGTCGATCTGCACCGTGTCGATTTCGGGGTGCTCTGCGGCGATCTGCTCGAGCAGTTCGGTCCTGCGGCCCCCGATGATCACGGTGTTGCCCTTTTCGCGCAAGCGCAGGGCCAGCGCCAGACCGATCCCGCTGGTTGAGCCGGGAATGAAGATGGTGTTGCCCGTGATTTTCATCCGCATATGCCTTTCGTGCTGCTGCAGTTACAGCCTGCCATCAAGTATCGGGTTGGCACACGCGGGCGCCACGCTGTACCTGGATTCGGACCGGTTTGACCCTGATCGGATGCTCGCCGCCACCTTGACTCCGACCACCTGGTTCCCGTTCGGCGGCGGCACCGAGCGCTGCCTCGGGGCCGACTTCGCCATGGTCGAGATGCGGATGGTGTTGGGTGAGATCGCGCCGGGTCGAATTGCGCACCACCACGGCAGGCAAATCGTGGTCCGGGCGATCAGGGACGTCCCGTCCGGCGCGGTCCCCCGCAGCGACTTTCCGAAACCAGTGGTAGCGAATTAGCACACGGCGACTACTGTCGCCGTTGTGGACTTCGAGCTCAACGATGAGCAACGAGCGTGGCTGGCCGAGGTGCGGCGATTCCTCCAGGACAACGTCACCCCCGCGCTGCGGGCCGAGATGGCCCAGCACGGCCTGGAGTTCCAGGGCGGTGAGCTGTCGGCATTCCGTCGCAAGATCGGACAGCGCGGCTGGTTCGGCCTGAACTGGCCGCAGGAGTACGGCGGGCTGGGACTCACCGCCATGCATCAGCACCTGCTGATGAGCGAGTTCGAGTACTGGGGCGTGCCGGGACCCGACCTCACGGTCACCTCCGTGGCGCCGATGATCATGCGGCACGGTACCGAACAGAACAAGAAGGAGTTCCTGCCGCCGATCGCCAGGGGCGAGATTGTCTGTGCCGTGGGCTATTCCGAGCCAAATGCAGGCACCGACCTGGCCAGCCTGCGAACCCGCGCAATCCGCGACGACGACGAATGGGTGATCACCGGATCCAAGATCTGGAACAGCGGGGCCCAACGGTCGACCCACGAGTGGCTGTGTGTGCGCACCGATCCCGATGCGCCGCACCACCGCGGGATCTCGGTGATCATGGTGCCCATCGACCTCCCCGGTGTTGAGATCCACCCGCTGTATGCCTGGTCCGGCTACCGGACCAACGAGACGTTCTTCCGCGAGGTGCGGGTACCGGTCGCCAACCTGATCGGCGAGGTCAACATGGGCTGGACCTACATCACCGGTGCCCTGGATCTCGAGCGCGGTGCGTTGACCAACGCAGGCGATCTGCGTCGCGCGCTCGACGACTTGGTCGCGCTGGCCGCCCGCCCGCTACGCGACGGGTCGGTGCCGGCGCGGGACCCGGTGTTTCGCCGCCGCCTCGCCCAGGCCGAGGCCGATGTCGAAGTCGCGATGCTGATGGGGTACGAGGCCGCGTCGCTGCTCGACTGCGGGCGCATTCCCACCGTCGAGGTCAGCGTCGAGAAGATTTTCACCAGTGAATTGCGCCAGCGGATCGCCGATTTGGCAATCGACCTGCTGGGGCCCGACGGGCTGATGGCCCATCCCAGCGCGGGCGCGCCGCTGGACGGCTTCTTCGAGCGCCTCTACCGGGTGTCACCGTTGATGCGCTTCGGCGGCGGGACCAATGAGGTGCTCCGGGATGTGATCGCCCAGCGTGGTCACGGTATGCCTTCCTACCGGCGGTGATCGCGTGCGGCTGATTCCCGATCAGGACCAACGCGATCTGGCCGCCATGTGTCGCGGCGTGCTGAGCGCCGAATGTCCGACCACACTCGCCCGCGCTCTACGCAGCCCCGACGGCGTTCGCGTCACGCCGGCCCTGTGGAAGGCGCTCGCCGAGGCCGGTGTACTAGGCCTGGCCATCGACGAACGACTCGGTGGCTCCGGCGGCGGGCTGGCCGACCTTGGCGCCTTCAGCGTGGAAGCCGGACATGCCCTGTGCCCCATGGTCGTTCACAGCACCCTACACGCGGCCCGAGCCGTCGACTGGCTGGGCGGGCCCGAGGCGCGGGCGACCTGGCTACCGGCGCTGGCGTCCGGGGCGGCGCGCGCCACAACGGCGATGTGGAACCCGCGCGACGCGGCCCAGCTGACCCCGTCGGTGCGCGCACACGAGGCCACCGACGGTCGCTGGCGGCTGCGCGGCGTGGCCGACTTTGTCGCCGACGCCGACCTCGCCGATCTGATCATCGTCAGCGCCGACGCGGGGTGCGGGACACTGGGTTTCGTCGTCGACGCGGGCTCGACCGGGCTGTCCGTCGAACCCCTCGCCATGATGGGCGGACACCGCGCGTTCACTGTCGGATTCGACGACGTAGTCATTGACGATCATCGACGGATCCTCGGCGGCGCCGAGGGGCTCGTTGAAAAGGAGCTACGCCGGGTGGCCAATGCCGCTGTGGCGTTGTTGTGCCTGGATCTGGTCGGGGTGGCCGAGGCGGTGCTGCAGCGCACCGTCGACTACACGAAGATGCGCGAACAGTTCGGCCGTCCGATCGCGTCCTTCCAGGCGGCGCAACATCTGGTTGCCGACATGCACATCGCGCTTGCCGCGGCGCGGCTGGCCGCCCAGTCCGCGGTGTTCTGGATCGGGCGGGGCCGCACCGCCACCCGAGAGACAGCCATCGCCAGGATGCGCGCCGCCGCGGTCAAACAAATCACTCTCGATGCCCACCAGCTGCACGGCGGCATGGGCTATGTCGTCGACACCGATCTGCACCTGTTCTCCGAACGCGCCCGGGTGCTCGCGACATTGGACGGCGGGGGCGATACTGCCGCGAAATGGATTGCCGGCGAGATGGATTGGGAGGGCAAGTCATGACCTCCGAAATTGGGGACGGCCTCATCGACGATGAATCCGCGGCGCGGGTCGGCACCGTTGTCGCGACCGCCGGAGGCGAGGTGAACAGGCGCGACTGGCAACGGTGGGCTGCCGCCGTCGGCGACCACAACCCGTTGTGGTTCGACGGCGAATACGCGCGAGCGCACGGCTACCGCGACGTCATCTGTCCGCCGATGTTTCTGCAGTGCGCCGTCCTTGGGGTGACGGCGCTCGGTGACTTGCGGCCTGACGGAACCACCGGCGCGGCTTCCGGCAGTCTCGCGTTTCCGCGGGCGCCGCGGCGAATGGCCGGAGGGGAGAACATCATCTTCTACCTGCCCGCCTATCACCGCGACGAGATCAAGATGGTGCGCACCCTCGACTCGATCGTCGAAAAGGGAGGCAGGTCTGGCAGATTCGTGCTAGTAACGTTGCGCGGCGAATACCGCAATCAGGACCGCGACCTCGTCGCTGAAGCGACCACATCGATCATCGCCAGGCCCTTATGACTGAGCAGGTGTTCTACGAAGACGTCAACACCGGTGACAAGATACCGGTTCTTACCGTCGCCGTGACCGAGACCCAGATGTTCTTCTTCAGTGCCGCAACGTATAACGGTCATCGTATCCATTACGACAAGGAGTGGGCGCGCGACGTCGAAGGCTACGACAACGTGCTAGTCCACGGCCCGTTGCAGGCGGCGTTGCTGTCGCGTGCACTCACCGACTGGATCGGTGGTAGCGGCTGGCTGGTGGCGTTCTCGGTGCAGAACCGCGCGATCGCCTATCCCGGCCAGGAGCTCATCTTTGGGGGCGTGGTCACCGGCAAGCGGATGGCGGGCAGCCAGGCGTGCGTGGATCTGGACGTCTTCTGCCGGCGCGGCGACGACGTGCTGATGCCGGGCACCGCGACCGTCGCACTGCCGCGCAGGAGCAAACCGTGACCGGTCTGCGCGGAGAAGCGGCGATCATCGGCATAGCGGAGTTGCCGGCCGAACGCCACCAGAGCCGATCGCCGTCGTTCACTTTGGATCAGTACGCATCCTTGGCGAAGCTGGTGATCGAGGATGCCGGCGTGGATCCCGTTGTGGTGAATGGCTTGTCGTGCCACGGGATCGCGGAGTCGGACATGTTCGCGCCCGCCACGCTGTCGGAGTATCTGGGTCTTCCGCTGGACTTCGGTGACCGGGTCGACCTGGGCGGTGCGACCGCTGCCGGCATGGTGTGGCGAGCGGCGGCCGCGATCGAATTGGGGGTTTGCGACGCGGTGCTGGCGGTGGTTCCGGGATCATTGGATATTCCGCGATCGCAGCAGCGGCCCGCGCGGACCCTGGGCTGGTTCGGCGCGTCGAGCAACAACTACGGCTCACCGCAGGCCGAGTTCGAGATCCCATACGGCAACGTTGGCCAAAACGCGCCGTACGCGCAGATCGCGAAACGGTACGCAGCCGAATTTGGCTACGATGCGAAGGCTTTGGCGAGTATCGCGGTGCACCAACGTGCCAACGCGTGCGCCCACCCCGGTGCGGTCTTTCACGGCAAGCCGATCACCGTCGACGACGTGCTGAGCAGTCCGGTGATCGCCGATCCGATCCACATGCTGGAAACCGTGATGCGCGTCCAGGGTGGCGCCGGCGTGCTCGTTGCCAACGCCGACGTGGCGCGCCGGGCCCGCCACCGACCCGTGTGGGTGAAGGGGTTCGGCGAGCACATCCGGTTCAAAACCCCCACTTACGCCGACGATCTCATGCGCACGCCGATAGCCCGGGCCGCCGACAGGGCGTTCGCGATGGCGGAACTCGAGCGCGCCGACGTCGACATCGCATCGATCTATGACTGCTACACGATCACCGTGCTGATGACGCTGGAGGATGCCGGATTCTGCGGCAAGGGCGAAGGCATGACGTGGCTGACGGAGCACGACCTGACCTTCCGCGGCGACTTCCCGATCAACACCGCCGGGGGCCAGCTGTCGTTCGGCCAGGCCGGTATGGCCGGCGGCATGCACCATGTGGTCGATGGTGCCCGCCAGATCATGGGCCGGTCCGGCGAGGCGCAGGTGAGCGACTGCAACACCGCGTTTGTGACCGGCAACGGTGGCATCATGAGCGAACAGGTCGCCCTGGTGCTAGGGGGCGACTGAGATGACCGATTCCTGCCCGGTTCCCGAGCCGACACCCGTATCGCGGCCGTTCTGGGATGCGTTGCGCGAACACCGGATTCTCATCCAGTACTCGCCGTCGGCGGGAAAATACGTGTTCTACCCGCGCACGCTTGCTCCCGGGACACTCGCCGACGACTTGGAGTGGCGTGAAATCGACGGTGCGGGAACGCTGTACACCTACACCGTGGCACGCCGCCCGACCGGGCCGCCGTGGGCCGACAAGGTGCCGCAGCTGCTCGCGGTCGTCGAGTGGGACGCGGGCCCGCGGCTCAGCACCGAGTTGGTCGACGTTGAACCGGACGACATCAAGATCGGCATGCGGGTCGCCCCGGTGTTTGTCGACGTCCCCGGCCAGGGGGTCACTCTGCTACGCTATCGGCCCGCGAAAGAGGCTGGTACGTAACGATGTTCGAGACCGTGCAGCAGCTGCTTCGCTCACGCATGGCGGACGACACGGTCGCGGTGGTGCACGGCGACCGGACATGGACCTGGCGCGAGCACCTCGCCGAGGCGTCAGCCGAAGCATCTGTTCTCAGGGCCCTGATGGCCCTGGGCGACCCGGCCCGGCCGCCGCACGTCGGTGCGCTGCTGGGAAACTCGCCGGCGATGCTGCGGTCGATGGCGGCGGCCGCACTCGGCGGGTACGTGCTGTGCGGGATCAACACGACCCGTCGCGGGGAAGGCCTGGCCGCCGACATCCGGCGGGCCGACTGCCAACTAGTGCTCGTCGACACCGAACACCAGGCGCTAGTTGACGGGCTCGACCTTGCGGGCACCGCCGTTCTGGACGTCGACAGCGGCGGGTACCGCGATGCGGTGGCGGCTGCGGGACCGCTGGTGCCCCGCGAAGTCGGCGGCGCGGACCCGGTGATGATGATCTTCACGTCGGGCACCAGCGGTGACCCGAAGGCGGTGCGCTTCGCGCACGCGATGGCTGTCATGTGCGGCGCCAGCCTGGTCGACCGTTTCGAGATCACCTCCGAGGACGTGTGTTATCTGTCGATGCCGCTGTTTCACTCCCAAGGTGTGGCAGCGGGTTGGGCGGTGGCGATCAACAGCGGTGCCGCGATGGTACCGGCCAAGTTTTCGCCGTCGCGCTTTCTTGCCGATATCCGCCGGTGCCGCGTGACGTACATGAACTATGTCGGCAAGCCGCTGGCGCTGCTGCTGGCCACTGCGGAGCGGCCTGACGACGCCGACAACACGCTGCGCGCGGCCTTCGGTAACGAGGCCACAGAGCGCGATATCGAGGAATTCGCAAAGCGCTTCGGCTGCCGGGTGGTGGACAGCTTCGGGTCCAGCGAGTTCGCCGTCGTGGTGATGCGAGAGGATGGGACGCCGCCCGGCTCGATCGGGAAGGGTTACCCGGGTGTCAGCGTGTACCACTCGGAGACCGTGACCGAATGTGCGCCGGCGGTTTTCGACGAGCACGGTGCACTCGCCAATTTCGATGAAGCGGTCGGCGAACTGGTCAACACCTACGGTGTGGGGGGGTTCACCGGCTACTACAACGATCCCGACGCCACCGCCGAGCGAATGCGGCACGGCATGTACTGGTCGGGAGACCTGGCCTACCGCGACGCCGACGGTTGGATCTACCTGGCCGGGCGCACCGCCGACTGGATGCGGGTGGATGGGGAGAACCTGGCGGCGGGACCGATCGAGCGGATCCTACAACGCCTGCCGGAGATCAATCAGGTCGCGGTGTATGCCGTCCCCGATGAGCGTGTCGGCGATCAGGTGATGGCGGCGATGGTGCTCAACGCACCGTTGACGCCCAAGGAATTTGAAGAGTTCCTGGCCGCTCAGGCTGACTTGTCACCGAAGGCGTGGCCGAGATATGTGCGGATCAACACGGAGCTGCCCCGGACCGCCACCAACAAGATCCTGAAGCGCGAGCTCATCAAAGCGGGCCCGACGGCCGGCGACGGGATGCTGTGGGCGCGCGAAAGTCGGGGCCGTGAATTCGGAGCGCGAGCGTAACGCCAGTGCGAAAATCGGCGTGGGTTTTCGCAGTGGCGTTACGCTCGCAAGCTACTGGCCGCCTGGTAGTCGACCTGCCAGTGTTTGATGCCGTTGATGAAGGGTGAGCGCAGGCGCTCGGGATCTCCCATCGGGGTCAGGTCGGGCATGTGGTCGGCGATGGCGTTGACCATCAGGTCGACCGTCATGCGCGCGAGGCTGGCGCCAATGCAGTAGTGAGCTCCGGTGCCGCCGAATCCGAGGTGCGGGTTGGGATCGCGCAAGATGTTGAAGGCGTACGGGTCGTCGAAGACCTCTTCGTCGAAGTTGGCGGAGCGATAGAACAACACCAACCGCTGGCCCTTTTTGATCGCCACGCCGCCGAGTTCGGTGTCGGCTAGTGCGGTGCGCTGAAACGCGGTGATCGGCGTGGCCCAGCGGATGATCTCGTCGGTGGCGGTCTTCGGCCGGTGCGCCTTGAACAGTTCCCACTGATCCGGGTTGTCGGTGAAGGCCATCATGCCCTGCGTGATGGAGTTACGGGTCGTCTCGTTGCCCGCGATGGCCAGCGTGACGACGAACATGCCGAACTCGGCCTCGGAGAGCCGTTGGCCGTCGGCATCGGCCTGGATCAGCGTGGTCACGATGTCGTCACCCGG
>Ga0210389_10000581_pt1 | contig 32421 bp, 30 predicted proteins | sample IncBWH28OmetaG_FD_160127 | JGI IMG/M metagenome (GOLD analysis project Ga0210389, IMG submission 160127) | Forest soil microbial communities from Barre Woods Harvard Forest LTER site, Petersham, Massachusetts, United States - Inc-BW-H-28-O ... | reverse complement strand
CGAGTTGCTCGGCCCCGTCCGGTCGAAATACCACTTGCTGACCGGCATTCCCGTCAGCGCCTCCGAAGCCAGGCAAATCGGATTCGTGAACGAGATCCTCCATCAAGACGAGCTTCTCCCCCGGGCATGGGAGCTCGCGACGCAACTCGCGCAGAGCCCGCTGCCGGTGCTGCGCTACGCCAAGGCGGCACTCTCCATCGGCGTCCGGCCCGACTTCAGCGAGCGGCTGAGCCACGGCCTGGGGGTGGAAGGAACCGCTCACTGGTCTCTCGGCGGCCTCAAGCCGGCGCGCATCGCGGGCGATGACGGTCACCGCTAGCCAGGCCATCAGTCGCGGGGACGCTGACCGATGACCACGGTGCCGCCGCCGGGCGCGGCCGGCGGCCGCGCCGCCTTGACCTGGCCGGTGCGGGAATCGTTTCTCGGTTACGTGAACCGCATGGGCGGGCGGATCACGATCATCGGCCCGGCCCGCCCGGGTGCGCGCGGCTTTTCGTTCCCGCATGCCATCGCCGCGAGTGCCCCCGGTCCCGGCGAGGCCGACGGCCTCGGTGCCGGCGGCGGTCCAATGCGCGAGCTCGCGTTCGGCGGCGCGGTCGCCTTCGTCGCGCACGGCGGGGCGCTCGACGTCGTCATCGCGGATCCGGTCCTCGTCTTCGACGACCTGGGCGTCTTGCTGACCGTCCGCGACTCCGCGTTGCCCGGCAGCGGCACCAGGGCGGTCATCGCCGAGCTGGCCAGCGGATCGCCGGCGCCCGCCGACGGCGAGACGGTCGCGCTCGTGCCCCGGCTGACCGATGACGGGTCGGCGCTGTTCGGCGGCGTGTACCCCGCGGGCGAGACGATGGACCCGCTGTTCGTGCCCGGTCGCCTGCTCGCACCCGGCTACCCGCCGGCATCCCTTCCACGATTCAGATCGGACGGTAATCGATGAAGATCAACCACATCGGCATCACGGTCCCCGACATCGACGCGGCCGTCGCGTTCTACACGGGCGCCTTCGGCCTGTCCGTGCTGGTTGCTCCGTTCGACGCGTCGACGGGCACCGAGGGCGGCGAGCGCCGGTTCGACGTGTTCGGCGCGAAGTGGAAGCACATGAGGCTGGCCCATCTTGTCAACGCGGACGGCGCCGGCTTCGAGATCTTCCAGTTCGTGCGCCCGCCCGTGCATCAGCTCGAGGAGGGCTTCGACTACTGGAACACCGGAGTCTCGCACATCGCGATGACCGTGGATGACCTTGAGGCGGTGATCGCTCGCATTACCGAGCTTGGCGGGCGGGCGCGCAGCGAAATCCACGAGCTCCCCTCCGGCACCCGGATCTGCTACTGCGCGGACCCGTGGGGAACCGCGATCGAGCTGGTCACCACGTCCTACAGCGCCCTGGTCGGCTGAACCGCGGCGGGGGCGGCGCGCGGCTGCCAGGCCGGGCCGCCGCGCTACTGGGCGGTGTAGCCGCCGTCGACCAGCAGGCTGTGGCCGGTGATGAACGCCGAGGACGGGTCGGCGAGGAAGACGACGGCGGGCAGCACGTCATCGACGGTCCCGAGCCGCCCCATCGGTATCCGGCCGACGCTGTCCGCGCGGAAGCCCGGATCGGCGAGGAACGGCTCCGTCATCGGCGTGACGAGGTATGTCGGCGCCACCGAGTTGACGCGAATCTTGTGGGCCGCCAGTTCCACGGCCAGCGCCTTGGTCAGCCCCTCGACCGCGTGCTTCGACGCGCAGTACACGCTGCGGTTGGCCGCGCCGACGTGCCCCATCTGGGACGAGACGTTGATGATCGAGCCGCCGACGCCGCTGCGCAGCAGCTGCCGCACCACGGCCTGCGTGGTGAAGAAGGTGCCAGCGACATTGACGTCGAATATCGCGCCGAAGGTCGCCTCGTCGACGTCGGTGAACGGCCTGGGGATGTTCGTGCCCGCGTTGTTGACGAGGATGTCGGGCACGCCGGCCCGCGCGATGAGGTCCGTCACCTGCCCGGTATCGGTGACATCGCAGTCATAGCCGCGTGCCTTCCCGCCCGCCGCGCGGATCGCGGCCGCCGCAGCCTCCACCTCCTCCAGGGAACGGCTCACCAGGACCACTTCGGCGCCCTGCGCGGCCAGTTCCCCGGCGATGGCGCGGCCAAGTCCCCGCCCGGCCCCTGTCACGAGCGCCGTCAGGTTCTCCAGCCGCCGCTCTCCCGGCGCCGCCGCCGCTGCTGAGCACGGCCTCATCGGTACCTCCTCGTCGCTTGCGCTGGGTCTCATCGCGGTGCCCCGTGGGTCGCCCGCAGCACGAGCTCCGCGGTCAGGACGAGGCGCTCGGGCTCTCGGTCCGGGTCGCGTACCCGCTTGAGCAGCAGGCTGACCGCCGCGCCGGCCATGGCCGGGAGGTCGCAGCGGACCGTGGTCAGGGAGAACACGTCCCACTCGGCCATCGCGATGTCATCGAAGCCCACGAGGGTCAAGTCCCGCCCCGGGGTCAGGCCGCGCGCGGCGGCGGCGTTGCACGCGCCCAGGGCGATCACGTCGTTCAGGCAGAAGATGGCGGTTGGCCGGTCGGGGCCGTCAAGCAGGTCGACAGCGGCGGCACGGCCCGCCTGGTAGGAGAACTCACCGCGCCTGATCCGGGCCGTCGGCAGCGCGAGGCCGTGCTCGGCGAGGCCCGCGAGGAAGCCGGCCTCGCGGTCCCTGGACGTGCTGGTCGTGGCCGGGCCCGTGATCATGGCGATGGACCGGTGACCGAGACCCGCGAGCAGGTCGGCGACGGCCCGGGCACCGTTCGCGTTGTCCATCACGCACGTGTCGAGGCCGGTGCCGTCGAGCTGCCTGTTGACCAGCACCACGGGCACTCCGCGCCGGTGCAGCAGGTGGGGCAGCCGGGCGCCGAGGGCCGCCGTCGTCATGACAACGCCGTCGAGCGAGCCGTCGCTCAGCGACTGCAGCGCCTGCTCACTGTCGTCGCCCTCCGGGATGAGCAGCGCACGGTAGCCGTGGCGCTCAAGGCTGCCACGCAGCGGCTCGACGAGCTCGGGGTAGAACGGGTTGGTCAGCTCGGCCGAGACGATGCCCACGCGCTGGGTCTGCCGGGTGGACAAGCTCCGGCCCCGGTCGATCGGGACATAGCCGAGCGATGTCGCGACCGCCCGGACGTGTTGCCGGGTCGCCGCTGAGATGGACGGGTCGTCGCGGAGCGCCCGGGAAACCGTCGACTGCGATACCCCGGCGACGCGCGCCACGTCGTGACTGGTCGCGGTGCGCACCCCGCCCCTCCTCGTAACTGCCTCGCACGCTGGCCTTCTCGTGCGGCCGGTAGCGCAGGGAGCCGCACACTCAGCCGCAGATCATACATATACGTATGCACAATACCCGTGCTGCGCCCGGCAGTGCTATCTCACCTCGGGAATAAGCGCACTGATTCAGGCAGCCAGTGCTGCCTGGCGTCGGTTTCCCGCTCGGTCGCCCGCTATCATGCTGAATACGTATGCATTATGATGACGCTATCCCTGCGGTGAGGAGAGAGCATTGGCTGTCCACCTGAAGTCCCCAGCGTCGGCCGTCAGCGACCCCGAGCAGCGCGCGGCCGTCCGCGACACCGTCGCCCGGGTCCTCGCCGGCGTACGCGAACGCGGCGATGCCGCCGTCCGCGAGTGCTCGGAGACATTCGACAAGTGGTCACCGCCGAGTTTCCTGCTGGCGCCCGACCAGATCGAGCGGATCGTCGCCTCGCTGCCCCGCCAGGTTATAGACGACATCAAGACCGCACAGCGCAACGTCAGGGACTTCGCGCGGCACCAGCTTGAGTCGCTGCGGGACTTCGAGGTGGAGACCCAGCCCGGCGTCTTCCTCGGGCAGAAAAACATACCGGTCGCGGCGTCCGGCGCCTACATCCCCGGCGGCCGTTACCCGCTCGTCGCCTCAGCCCACATGACAATCGTCACGGCGAAAGTGGCGGGCGTGGAACACGTGACGGCCTGCACCCCGCCGATCCGCGGCGAGATCCCGGCAGCCACCGTCGCCGCCATGCACCTGGCCGGCGCGGACGAGATCATGCTGCTCGGCGGCGTGCAGGCCGTCGCCGCGATGGGCATCGGCACCGAGACCATCGGCCGGGTCGACCTGCTGGCCGGCCCGGGCAACGCCTACGTGGCCGAGGCGAAGCGCCAGTTGTTCGGTGAGGTCGGCATCGACCTGTTCGCCGGGCCCACCGAGATCCTGGTCATTGCCGACGAGCTGGCCGATCCGTTCGTCGTCGCGGTTGACCTGCTGTCCCAGGCCGAGCACGGCCCCGATTCGCCCGCCGTCCTGATCACCACCTCAGAGGAGCTCGGCAGGCGGGTCATCGGGCACATCAACCGGATACTGCCCGACATGCCGACGAGTGATTACGCGGCGCCCGCCTGGCGCGACCACGGGCAGGTGATCGTGGTCGAGGACATCGCGGACGCGTTCTCGCTCGCTGACCAATTCGCCTTCGAGCACGTCGAGGTGCTGACCGCCGACCCCCGCCAGGCGCTGACCCGGATGCGGAACTACGGCGCGCTCTTCCTCGGCGAGGGGACGTGCGTGTCGTACGGCGACAAGGTCATCGGCACCAATCACACGCTGCCAACCCGCGGTGCGGCCCGCTACACGGGCGGCTTGTGGGTCGGAAAGTACCTCAAGACCGTCACCTACCAGGAGGTGACGAGCAAGGCCGCGAGCGCCGCGCTTGGCGAGCTCTGCGGCCGGGCCTCCCGGGTCGAGATGTTCGAGGGGCACGCGCGCTCCGGCGACGTCCGCACGTCGAAGTACGCGGGCGCGCCGCTGCCGTGGGCGCCCGCGCAGTGATCGCCGGTCATCCGGGCCGGCGCCCGTGGGACCGTCTGCCGGTGGCCGCCAGGCCCCTTCTCGTCACGGCCTGCTTTCCTGCCCCGGGACGGCTGGTGCCGCGCCGGACCCCGCGCGGCTGAGGGTCAGCGCCGCGACGCGGTAGTCGGGCATGGTGATGACCTTGCTGTCGAGCACGGCCGCCGGCTCGCCGTTCTTGACGGCCCGCTCGTAAGCAGCGCACACCGCCTGAGCCGCGCTGACCTCCGCCGCCGACGGCGCCATCAGCTCGTTGATGAGGTCCAGGTGCTTCGGCGAGACCGCGATGCACGCGGTGTAGCCAAGGTCGGCCCACCGTCTGACGAAGGTGCGCACCTTGCCGAGGTCGCGGTAGTCGGGTACAAGGGAACCCCCGCTGGCGAACAGGCCGTAGGCCGCCGCGGCGACCGCGATCTTGGTCTGCGCGTAGTGATTCGCCGGCGCGAACAGTTCCTCCCCCGATTCCGCGAACGCCCGCGACCCGATGTCCGCCGCGTAGTCGACGTAGCCGAAGTGGAGTCCCGCCACATCGGCCGCGCTCGCGATCCTGTCGAGCTCGATCATGGCCCGCGCCGTCTCGATCATGACGTGCAGCCCCCGCGCGGGACCGCCTGACCGCAGCACGGAGCGCACTTCGCTGATCTCCCGCGCTGAGCTGACCTTCGGGTAGCAGACAAGGAAGTCACTGTTGACGGGGGCGAGCGCCGCCAGGTCGTCGTGCCCCCACTGCGTCGCCAGGTTGTTCACCCGGACGATGACGGTGCGCCCGCCGAAGTATTCCGGGGATTTCAGCGCCTCGACGATCCGGGCCCTGGCTATTTCCTTGTTATCCGGGGTGGCCGAGTCCTCGAGGTCAAGCATGATCGCGTCAGCGGCTACCTCGGGCACCTTGGACCAGAACTTCTCGTTCAGGATCGGCACCTCAAGGATGCTGCGCATGCGCGCGTACTTGGTTCGCCCGTTCGTCATGCGCTCACTTCTCGTCGAGGAACTTGCCGAGAACATCAAGAAACTCCGCCGGCTTTTCCCTCAGGAAGTAGTGGCCCGCGTCAAACCAGCGCGTGGTCGCGTTGGGCATGGTGGCGAGCATCTTCTCGACAACCGCCTCGTCGAGCACATTGCTTGTCCGCCCGACCATCAGCAAGGTCGGCATCGCCAGGAGCTCGGACATCTGCCAGAGGTAATCGACATCCGGGAGGCTTGCCGAGCCGGTGATCCACTGCACGTCCGGGTCCGCCTTCGGCACGAGCTTTCCCGCCCAGTTCCTGCGCAGCTGGTGCTTTACGTGCAGGTCGATGAATTCCTCGGCCCATTCCGGGTGGAAGGAGCGGTAGAACTCGCGCGCCTCCTGCTCGTTCCTGAAGCCGCGCAGGTTCGTCGTCGCCTGGATGAAGTCCCGCATGGCCAGGGCCCCGGACGGCGAGTTCGCCGGCCCGGCGTCAGACAGGGCGAGCTTGGTGACGGTCTCGGGCCGCTCCCCCGCCACCGCTATGCCCACCCGCACGCCGGCCGAGTGCCCGACAAGCCGGACCGGCCCCAGGCCGAGCGCGTCGATGACCCCGTGCACGTCGCGTGCCATCGACCGAACCCGGTAGCCCGACCTCGCCCAGTCGCTGTCGCCATGGCCGCGCATGTCCAGGCAGATCACGTGGTAGCGGTCGGCCAGCTCGCGCGCGAACGGATCCCAGGTGTGGCATTGCACGTTGAGTCCGTGCAGCATGAGCACGGGCGGTGCCGTCGGCTTCCCCCATTCCGTGTAGTGGAATCGGAGACCGTCAACGGATAGCCATTCGTCCTGATAGCTCGCGGTCGCCATTAGCTCACCCGCGCGATCTGCTCGATGGCGGCGACCGGGCAGGTGGCCGCAGCGCGGTCGACGGTCTTCTCGTCGCCGCCCTCCACGTCGCCCTTGATGAGCAAGACCGTGCCGTCTTCCGGATCCTGGTCGAAATACTTCGCGGCTATCTCGTGGCAGTTGCCTGCCGCGATGCAGCGCTCCGGAAATACGGTGATTTTCGATGCCATTACTGGCTTTCCTTTCTCCTTGCCGCCGGGGTTTCTCCTTGCCGCGGTGTTTCGTCCGTCACGGCGTCAGAAGGTGACCGGGAGCTCCTCCACGCCGTAGATGATCGAGTTACGGAACCGCAGGCTCTCGAAGGGGACGGCCAGGCCGAGGCGCGGGAACCGGTCGAAGATCTTGGCGAAGACCGCCTGCAACTCCACGCGCGCGAGTGCCTGGCCAAGGCACTGGTGGATGCCGTAACCGAATGCCACGTGACCGCGCGCGTCCCTGGTGATGTCGAAGCGCCCGGGTTCGGCGAACATCTCCGGGTCGTGGTTCGCCGCGATGAGCGGCGCGATGAGGCTGTCTCCGTCCGCCACCGGCTGGCCGCCGACCAGCGTGTCCTCCTTCGCCTGGCGGTAGGCCACGTGATGCGCGACGCTCAGGTAGCGCAGCAGCTCCTCAACCGCGCCCTGCACGAGGTCAGGCCGCTGCCTGAGCAGCGCCACCTGTACCGGGTTCTGGAGGAAGACCAGCGTCCCCAGGGCGATCATGTTGGCCGTGGTGTCGAACCCGCCGACCAGCACGAGGTGCAGGATGTGCTGCAGTTCCTCGCTCGTGAGCTGGCCGGTCTTCACCCGGTCGCGCACCAGCCTGCTGATCAGGTCCTGGCCGTCGCCGTTCCCGCGCTCCTCGATCACGCGCGCGAAGTAGGCGAGGGTGTCCGCGCCCGACCGCGCGGTCTGCTCGGGGGTGCTGTCGAGGCTCATCGAGGTCTTGACCCGGTCGAGGAAGAACTCGCTGTCCTCCGGTGGCAGGTCAAGAATGCGCGTGATGACCCGGGACGGCACGACGAGCGCGAAGTCCTGCACGAGGTCGACCGCCGCGCCCGCCGCCTGCTTCGCCTCCATGGCGCTGAACAGGTCGTCGATCATCGCGTCGAGGTATGGCCGGTACTCCCGTACGTGCCGCACCGTGAAGTCGGCGGTGAGCATGAGGCGGTGCGCGTCATGCTTGGGCGCGTCCATCCGCACGAACACCCGCTGCCCCTTGCGGAACTGGACCGCGGTGGCGCTCGCCTGCGGAAATCCCGGACGGGTGGTGTCGGAGGAGATCTTCGGGTCTATGAGGGCCTGCCGGACGTCCGCGTAGCGGGTGACGAGCCACGCGCTCGAGCCGTCCCAGAGCCGCACCTTACCGACCGGCTCCGCGTCCCGCACCTCCGCGAGCTCGGGCGGCGGTTCGAGCGGTGACGTGCGGGCGAACGGGTATTCCCGTGCCGAGGTAGCCTGACCAGCCATCATGCGTGCTCCCATCAGTAACCCTTTCCCGTGGTCCATCCGCCGTCCACGTTAATGACGGCGCCGTTGAGGAACGCGGCGCCCGGCGAGCAGAGGAACACCACCGCGGCAGCGACATCCTCCGGCTGCCCCCAGTGCCCGACCGGGGTGCCCCTGATGATCGCCTCCGACTCGGGCGCGTCGCGCAGGTACGCCGCGTTGAGCGGGGTCTCGATGATGCCCGGCGCCACGGCGTTGCAGCGCACGCCGGAACCGCCCAGTTCCAGGGCGATGGACTTGGTCAGAGCGGTGAGCCCGGCCTTGGACACGTTGTAGGCGGAGCGCCGGGAAAAGGACAGGTGAGCCGCGACCGACGTGACGTTGACGATGCTCCCGCCACCCCCTGGGATCATCAGCTTGGCCGCCTCGCGGGCGATGAGGAAGGGCGCGGTGAGGTTCACCGCGAGGGTGGCGTTCCAGTCCTCAAGCGGGTAGTCGGCGAAGTCGTAGATGCCGCGGCGGCCGGCGTTGTTCACGACGATGTCAAGGCGGCCCAGGTCGGCTGCCACCCGCCCGGGCAGCGCCGCGGCTTGCGCGGCGTCGGCCAGGTCAGCCAGGTACTCAGGCGCGGGAACCGCGTCACCCGAGGCCACGTCAGCCACCGCGACCCGCGCACCCGCGTCAAGCAGGGCCAGGGCGATGCCGCGGCCGATGCCCCGGCCGCCGCCGGTCACCAGCGCCACCTGGCCAGCCAGTGGCCTGGAGTTGTCCGCCATCTGCGTTACCTCGCTTCCGCGACCGGGTCGCCCTGCCGCGCGAGCACGCGGCAGGAAGCGGCCCGCTCAAGGACCAGCGGCCGGAACCGGGGAATGGCGGGCCCTGGGGCCAGGCCCGCGACCGCGATGAGCCGGTCATCAACGAAATAGGCCACGATCATCCGGTCGGGATCGGGATCGAGGACCTCCGTCCGGTTGTGGCCCGCCGTCGATCCGACGCACTGCAGGCGCCGCTCGTACTGCTGTGACCAGAAGTACGGTGCCGCCGTGAAGCCGCTGACCTCGTGCGCGCCGAGCAGTCGCCGCGCGGCGTAGGTGCCCTGCTCGATCGCGTGCGCCCAGTGCTCTACCCGCATGAGGCGGCCGTAGAGCGGGTTCGGCCACAGCGCCACGTCGCCAGCGGCGACAATGTCATCCGCGCCGGTCACCGCGCAGGTCGCATCGCACTGGACGCCGCCCGCCACGCTGAGCCCGCTGCCGCGGAGCCAGCCAACCGAGGGCACGGAACCGATCGCGACGAGCACGACGTCCGCCTCGACCCGTGAGCCGTCATCGAGGAGCACGCGCGCGACGCCGCCGTCCGCCCCTGCCCGCAGTTCCCTGACCTGGCAGCCCAGGCGGAAGGCCACGCCATGGCCGCGGTGCAGCCGCAGCAGGGCAGCGCTCAGGTCGGTGCCGAGGACAGGCGCCATCGGCAGCTCAAGCGGCTCGACGACCGTGACCGACTTGCCCATCGCGGCGGCGACATACGCCACCTCGAGGCCGATGAAGCCCGCCCCGACGATGACGACGCGCCCGGCCGCGGCGAGCTCGCCGCGCAACCTGCGCGAGTCGGCGGCGGTGCGCAGCACGTGCACCCCCGCCATCGCCGGGAACAGCGAAGGCCGGGGTTCGCTGCCGGTGGCGATCACCAGGCCGGCGTACTTCAGCGTGACGTCTCCGATGGTGGTGCGCGCGGTGACGGTGCGGCGAGCCCGGTCCAGCCGCGTGGCCTCCGCGCCCGGCAGGCGGGTAACGTCGAGGGCGGCGGGCCACGGAATGGCCGCCTTCTCGTCACTGATCGCGCCGTTGAGCAGGCCCTTAGACACCTCGGGGCGACGGTAGGGCGCGTGGGGGTCGCGGTCGAGCAGCACGATCTCTCCCGCGAAGCCGCAGGCGCGGAGCTCGCGGGCCGCGCTCAGCCCGGCGATCGAGGATCCGACGACGACGATCGGGCCATTATTCCGAGGCAATCGTTCCTCCCCCTGGTGCTTGCCCGGCGACGGCGTTCTCTTCCTGCCGCCGTGACTCTTCCCCGAGCGGGCGGCCGGGGCTGGGGGGCGGCGGGCCGCCATCGTCGGCGAGCTGGCTCACGCTCGCCTGGCGCGTCGCCTTGCGCCTGCGGGTGCCGCGGGTGACGGCGAGCGCGACGGCGGCGATCAGTGCGACGCCGTTGAACATCGGGCTCAGCCAGGTCGCGCCGGACAGCAGCTCAAGACCCTGGACGCCGACGGCGAGCACGAAGATGGCGATCAGCGTGCCCCACACGTTGAAGCGGCCCGGGGTGATCTGGGTGGCGCCGAGGAACACCGCGGCGAAGCCCGGCAGCAGAAGGGCCGCGCCGAAGGTGAACGAGGGGCCGGTGAGTGAGGTGTACAGGATGCCGGCGAAGCCCGAGACCCCGCCGGCGAGCGCCAGCGCGAGGAATGACCACCGGTTGACCCGGACCCCGGCGAGCCGCGCCGCCTCCTTGTTGCCGCCGATCGCGTACAGGTAACGGCCCGCCGGGGTGAACTCGAGAAGCCACCAGGTCAGCAACGCCAGCGCGATCAGGTAGACGAACACGACCTGGAATCCGCCGACCTGGATCTGCGTGAGGTTTGTCCACCCCGATGACGTGGGTGCCGCCGGGGTGATGTTGCTCGTGAAGATGATGGTGACGGCACCCAGCACCGAGGAGACGCCGAGGGTCGCAATGAACGAGCTCACCCGGAGCGCCACCACGATGAAGCCGTTCACCATGCCTACGGCGAAGCCGACGCCGATCGCGGCGAGCACGGCGGCAAGCGCCGACCAGTGCTCGTTCACCTGCAGGATCACCGCGAGCATTCCGGTGAGGTTCGCGTTGGCGCCCACCGACAGGTCAAACTGCTCGCACACCATCGGGACAAGCAGCGCGATGGCGATGATGCCGGCCGTCGACTGGGTCGACGCGATCACGTGGAACGTGGCCATGTTAAAGAACTGGCTGCTCAGCAGGCTGAATACGATAATGAACAGGATGCCTAGGTAGACGCCGCTGAACCGGTCGAGGCCGAGGTTCAGTCGCTTCTTGCTCATGCTCACGCTCATGCAGTGTCTCCCGCTCGCTCCAGGGCGCCCGAGTGCGCAGCGCCCTTCCGGTCGCTCACTGGTGCCTCCCGCCCGCACGTTCGCGCTGATCGCCGTGGAAGCTGAGGTTGATGTCGGTCACGTTGACCCGCGAGCCGGCCAGATCGTCGCTGACGTGGCCGTTGCGCATGACGAGAACTCGCCCGCACAGCGCAACCAGCTCTTCGACTTCCGAGGAGCACACGACCACGGCGGCGCCGCCGCGCGCGGCGGCGGCGATCTGCCGGTGCACCTCAAGTTTCGCGCCGATGTCGACGCCCTGGCTCGGCTCGTCGAGCAGCAGGACCCTGGGCGCGAGCCGGAGCCACTTGGCCAGCAGGATCTTCTGCTGGTTGCCACCGCTGAAGGTGCTGAGCGGCGCCTCCGCGCCATCGCGCGGTTCGACCCTCATCCGGTCGAACCAGGTGTTCACCTCGGCCGCCTCCGGCTTGCGGTGCAGTATGCCCCGGTGCCAGAACGGCCTGACGTCAGGCAGGGTCAGGTTGTGCCGGGCGGACAGGTCCATCACGGCGCCGAGCGTCTTCCTGTCCGGCGGCAGGTAGCCGACTCCCGCCTTGATCGCGGCGTCCGGGCGGCCGGCGGGGAGCTCCTGGCTCCCGACGCGCACCCGCCCGGCTTCGCGCCTGACTGAGCCGTAGATCGCGGTGAGTGCGTCTTCCCTGCCGGACCCGGTGAGGCCGTAGATGCCGACGATCTCGCCCGGGCGCACCTGCAGGGACAGCTCGCTCAGCCGGGCGGCCCGCAGCCCGGAGACCGTGAGGATCGCCGCTCCCTCGGTGGACGCGCCCGGGCGCGGTGACTCTTGCGCCGTGTGAAGCTCGTCGGCGAGCTGCTTGCCGACGAGTCGCCTGACCAGGTCGGCGCTGGAGATCTCGTTGACGTCCCAGCAGCCGATGCGGCTGCCGTTGCGGAGCACGGTGACCTGCCCCGCGAAACCGCGGACCTCATCGAGGTGGTGGGTGACGTAGAGGATGCCTACCCCGGAGGCCGCGGTGGACCGCAGCGTCGCGAGCAGGGCGTGCACCTCGTGCGTCGGCAGCGTGGCCGTCGGCTCGTCGAGCACCACCACGGCGGGCAGTTCGCCGTCGTGCCCGAGGAGGGCCCGCGCGACCGCGACACCGGTCCGCTGGGCCGGCCGCAATGCGGCGACCTGCTCGTCCGGGTCGAGGTCCAGGCCGACGACCGACAGTGCCCGCACGGCGGCGCGGCGGGCGGCCTTACGGCTGACGCCGCCGAACCGGGTGGGGAACCCGCTAGTCAGGAAGAGGTTGTCCTGAACCGACATGGTGTGGACGAGCGCCAGGTCCTGGTGCACGAACCGGCAGCCAAGCTGGAAGGCGGAGGCCGGCGAGCCGGGCTCGAGGTCCCGGCCCCCAACCTGGATGATCGCCCCTTCGTCCGGTACGTGGTAGCCGGCCAGCGCCTTGATAAGGGTCGACTTGCCTGAGCCGTTCTGCCCGAGCAGGGCATGGATCTCGCCCGGCTCGATGGTGATCTCGAACTCGCGCAGGACCGTGCGCCCGTTGAAGGTCTTGGACAGTTTGCTGGCGGTCAGCACGGCCGTCATCTGGTCACCCGATCTTCCACAGCTTCTCGAAGCTCGTAAGCCCGTTGTCCGGGATCGGGATGTTCACCTGCTCCGATGCCGACTTCGCGTTCTGCGTGGTGATCAGCTGTACGGGCTGGGTCGCGTCGTTGGTGGTAAGCGGCAGCTTCTCCTGCAGCCGGAAGGCGAGGTCGAGCGTGGCCCAGCCGACATACTGGAAGCCCTGGTTCATCCAGGCCTCATGCACGCCGTTCTTCATCGCGGCGATCTGGCTTGGCTGCGGGGAGACGCCGGAAACGATGACGTTGCCAAGACCCGCCGTCTTGAGCGCGGTCTCGGCTCCCGTGCCGAACTCGCCGTTGTCGAAGATGAGGTAGTTGGACCCGGTGCGCTGCACGGCGGACACGGCCGTGCTCACCACCGTCCCCGCCGCCACCTCGGAAAGGCTGATCGGCACGGTGCTGACGGTGCACCCCCGGCACAGCTGCTTCGTCTCCTGCTCAAAGCCGTCGACCACGCCCTGCAGCGTCGGGTAGGCGGTGATGTTCGGGATCAGCGCCTTGCCCTTGCCGCCCGAGTCCTTTACGAACCAGGCGGCGAGCACCTCGGCCATGGCCTTGTTGACGGCGTAGCCGTTGGGGATGTTCGCATCGGTCACCGGGATCGCCGCGTTCTTGGTCACCGGGCTCGTGCTGGTCGGGATGATGGTGACGCCGGCCGCCTTGTACCGGCTGATGACGGTGGAACCGAACTGGGACTGCGGGCTGCCCGCCTCGGTGACGACGGTGGGGTGCTTGGCCAGGGCGTTCAGCAGCGCCTGCTGTAGCGAGGCGGGGCTTGACGCGTCGTAGGTGATCGAGCTGTAGCCCCAGCCCGCGGCTTGCGCCGCTTCCTTGGTTCCGTTCGCGATGACTTCCGTGTCGGGCTCGCCGTTGTCTACGAAGACGATCGAGCCGGGAGAGGGCTCCGCGGTGAGCGGCACGGTCTGGGTAATGGCCGAGGGCGCCGCGAGCGCGCTCTGGATGATCTTGTTGGCCGCGGTTACGTCCGCGGGAGCCGACGCCGATCCGCTCGCCGAGCTGGTGGTGTTCCCGCATCCCGCGGCCACGCCCGCGGCGAGGGCGGCCAGGGCGGCCACGTGGATCAGGCGTGCGGCACGGGATCTGTGGGGTCTGGGTTTCATGGCGGTCTTTCTTTCAGATGTTGCAGTTGCCGGCGTCGACCTTGAGCTGGGTGCCGGTGACGTACCTGGACTCGTCCGAGGCCAGGTACAGGACGGCGTTGCTGATGTCCACCGGGTCGAGCAGCTCGACCGGCATCGGGTTCACGAAGATCGGCCCCATCTTGGGGTCCTCTTCGATGAACCGGTTGAGCACCTCGAAGCCGTTGGTGGCGAGCGGGGTATTTACCCCGGTGGGGTGGACGGTGTTGACCCGGATGTTGTGCCGCGCGAGCTCGTTCGCCATCATCCGCACGATGCCGACGACTCCGTGCTTGGCCGCCACGTAGGGCCCGAGCCACGGGGTGCCCTTGAGGCCAGACGTGGAGCTGGTGGCGATGATCGAGCCGCCTCCGGCGGCTATGAGGTGCGGGACCGCGGCGACCATCGTGTTCCAGACGCCGCCGAGGTTGATGTCGATCGTGTCCTGCCACACCTGCGGAGCGGTGTCATCCCACTTCTGCCAGGTGCAAATCGCCGCGTTGGCGACCACGATGTTCAGCGCGCCGAGCGCGGCGACGCCGTCGCTGACGGCTCGCGCCAGCCTCAGCGGGTCGCGGACGTCCACCTTGCTGGCGATGATCCGGCGGTCAAGGGCCTCGACGAGCTTCACCGTCTCCTGCAGGTCGGCTTCGCTGGCCATGTCGTAGCGGACGGTGTCGAAGTTGGTGCAGGCGTCAACGGCGATGATGTCGGCGCCTTCCTGCGCCAGGCGGATCGCATGGCTGCGTCCCTGCCCCCGGCCTGCTCCGGTGATGAATGCCACCTTGCCCTGCAGACGGTCTCCCATTGCCTGCTCCTTGTCAGCGAATCGAATCGGATGGGACGGGATGAAGGTGTGCGGGACCAGCCCGCGCACTCGGAGTGCGCGGGCCCGTTGTACTGCGACAGGCTGCTAGCCGAGGTAGGACGAGCCTCCGGCAAGCAGCATCTGCTTGATGTCGGTGAACTCAAGAACCCCTTCTGGGCCGCATTCCCGGCCCCAGCCGGACTTCTTCACCCCGCCGAACGGCTGGCCGAGGGACATGCCCGCGATGTTGACGCCGACCGTTCCTGAACGGATGCGGCGGGCCAGGTCGAGTGCCACTGCGCTGTCGGAGCTGTAGACCGAGGCCGCGAGCCCGTAGTCGGTGTCATTGGCGATCTCGACGGCCTCCTCGATCGTGTCGTAGGGGATGAGCGCGGTCACCGGCCCGAAGACTTCCTCGCGGGCCACCCGCATCCGCGGCGTGACGTCGTAGAGCACGGTTGGCTCGTAGAAGTAGCCCGTGGCAATGCCCGCAGGGCGCTTGCCGCCGCAGGCGACCTTGGCGCCCTCGGCAAGTGCGCCCGCGACGAAGCCCTCGACGCGGGACAGGGCGCGCGCCACTGACAGCGGCCCCCGCGCCGTGCCTGGATCCAGCGGGTCGCCGAGCCTGAGCCCGGAGAAATACCGGACGAAGGCGTCGACCGTCTCCTGGTACCGCGAGCGGGGAACCAGGATCCGCGACAGCGCCACGCACACCTGGCCGTTGAAGGCCTGGGCGCCCTCCGCGAGTTCGGGCACCACTACGTCCAGGTCCACGTCTTCGGTGAGAATGGCGGGCGACTTGCCGCCAAGCTCCATGATCGTGCGCGCGAGCCGGGACGAGGTCCGCTGAATGATGTCCGCCGCTATGGCCTGGCTGCCGGTGACCGTCACCACGTCCACGCCATCGTGGCTGACCAGGTACTGCGTGACGTCGATCTCGGCGGGGAGGAAGCTGAGGACGCCCGCCGGGAAGCCTGCCTGCCCGGCAAGGTCGGCGATGATGTGCGCGCTGAGCTGCGATTCCGGCGAGTGCTTGACGATCACCGGGCACCCGGCGAGCAGTGCGGGTATCACTTTCATCCCCATGAGCACCGTCGGGCCGTTGTTGGTCAGGATGGCCAGCACCGTGCCGGACGGCTCGCGGCGGATGATCGCGTCAGAGCGCTGTTCCTCCCAGGGCAGCCCGGGGGCGAGGTCGAGCGCGGTGGTCCAGGTCATCACGGCCGCGCCGTTGTTGATGATCTCCGCGTGGGCGAGCGTGGGGCCCGACTCGAGCGCCCATGCCTTGTTGAGATCCCCCAGGCTGGCCTCGAGCGCCGTGGTGAAGCGGCGGACGACCGCCACGCGCTCCCCCGGGGTCATCCGGGGCCACGGCCCGCGGTCGAAGGCATCGCGCGCGGCGGCGACCGCGGCGTCAGCCTCTTCGGTCCCGGGGCGGGCCACCTGAATGAGGACCTCTTCCGTAGTCGGGTCGATGACGTCGATGACGCCGGGCTCCGCTGGCTCGCGCCAGGCGCCCGCAACGAAGACTTCCCGTGGATGAGGCAGGGGAAAGTCGATGACGTGCGCGGTTGGCGCTGCCGACAGTTCCTCCTGGGCGTGGCTCATAGCTACTCCTTCGGGTATGAACGCACGGCCAGTGTATAAAAATCTATGCGAATGAACCAGACCATACGCCGATTTATTAGAGAGACTTCACCTGGGCCTGTCCTGCACGAATACGTATGCATAACCGCGCGGCCAGATGCAGCGTCCCCTGGGCCGGAGCAGCGGGCACAGGGGACGTGAAGGCGAGGGCGGGGGACGAGGGGACACGCGGGCGGGGAGCGGGCAGCGGACCGGTGACCGCGGCCGCCCGGCCCGGTCAGCCCCAGGTGATGACCGAGTTACTGAACGACGGGGATGCGCGCAGCGCCTGGTCGAAGTGCTTGCTCGCGTGCTCGCGCATCAGCCGCTCGGCGAGGTCGCCGTCGCCGTTCAGCACGGCCTCGCCGATTTTCTGGTGCTCCTTGCGGATGGACGGCTTGGTGACCTGCTCCGCGAGGCCGATCATCACGAACCGGCTCGTGTACATCTCCTTGAGCGAAGTCGCCACGAGGTTGAGGACGGAGTTGCCGGTGATGGAGGCGAGCACGTAGTGGAAGTCGTTCGCGGTCGCGACGACGGTGGTCCTGTCCCGCGCCGCCTTCTCCTCCCGGTCGAGCGCGTCCCGCAACCGCTGGGCCGCCTCGTCGGTGATGTTGTCGGCGGCGAGCCGCGCCATGAGCGGATCGATCACCTTGCGGGCATCCACCAGCTCCTGGATGGTGGCTCCGCTCAGCCTCAGGTAGAGCGAGAAGCTGCGGCTCACGTCCGCCGGGCTCACGCTCAGTATCACCGGCCCGCCGCCCGGACCGGAGCGCAGGCTGATCAGCCCGTAGGTTTCCAGAATGCGCAATGCCTCACGCAGCGACCCGCGCCCCACGCGGAACTTCTCGATCATCTCCGTCTCGTTGGGGAGCCGGTCGCCCTCCTTCAGCCCCTGGTCGACCACAAGCCCGACGATCGCCGAGGCTATCCGCTCGGACGTCTTGATCTGACGGTCAATCCCCTGAGACGGCCCCGAGCTGATCGCCCACAGAGACCGGGACTCTTCCCCTGCCACTAGCACCACCTGGTCGTCGGACAACAATGTATTTCATGATCCTAGTCTGCAATGCCGGGTCACGACCGTCGGCGGCGTATCCAGCTCAGCCGGCCGCTGGCCGGCGAGCAGGGAGGCCCGGTCGTCGGGGTGCGCCACCGCCGCGAGCGCCCGCACGCGCTCTCCGAGCGTGCGTCCGCCGAGCCGGGCCGTGCCGTACTCGGTGACCACGTAGTCGATGTCGCTCGCGGGGGTCGTGACGGCGCCGCCCGGGTCCAGCCGGGCGACGATGCGGCCCTGGCCGCGGGCGGTACGAGCGGGCAGGGCGATGACGGAAGCGCCGTGCGGGCTGCGGTGCGCGGCCCGCGCGAAGTCGAGCTGGCCGCCGCCGCACGCTACCTTGAGCCCGCCCGCCCATTCGGCGTTCACCTGGCCGCGGAGGTCAACGCTGAACGCGGAATTGACCGCCCACAGCCGCTCGTGCCTGGCCAGCGCCTCCGGCGCGTGCGTCTCGGCGAGGGGCCGCAGGCGCAGCGCCGCCGGCCACGGCTGCGCACCCGCGTCCGGCCCGAGGCTCGTGCACACGGCAAGCCCCCGGTCCACGGTCTTCGCGTCCCCCGTGAAGTCGCCGGCGGCGAGGCGGGCGCGCAGCGCGGTTGGCAAGATGCCCGAGTGGAAGCCGATGTGCTGGCGGCCGGCGAGCGCGATGATCAGCGATTCCGCTACGCCCCCGATCCCCACCTGCAGCGTCGCGTCGGGCGGGATGAGCCGGGCCAGGTGCCATGCGATCCGCTCGCGCACCGGGTTCGCCGCCGGCCTGGTGGCAGCCCGGGCGCCGGCTGGCCGGCGGCCGGCGCCGCAGACGATCGCCCCAGCCGGCAGCTCGGCGGTGACCGGGTAGAGACCGGGCACGGAGCTGCCATCGGCGGCCGCTTCGACCATCACGGTGACACTGGGGCGGGCCAGCATCGTCATCGTGTACCCCACGGCGTTGCCGACCTCAAGGCCGCGCCGCGTCCGCTGCATCCGCACGGCGAAGATGTCGCAGGCGAGCGCGCCGTCGGCGAGGAGGCGGTCGATTTCGCCAAGCGAGGCGGGAACGCTGTCGACCAGGGGGGCGAGCCGCCGCGGCACGGACCCCGCGAGGAGCGTGATCGCGAGGCGGCCGGCGGACAGGTCGCGCCCGGCTTCCTCGTCAAGGAAGCGGAATTCCCCCGTGATGTCAGCGACAAGCAGCCGGACCGGGATGGCGCGGGCCCGTGCCACCCGCAGCAGCGCGGTGAGCAGGTCGTCCGGCTGCTGCGGCGCCATCGCGGCGACGATCGTCACCTCGCCCCGCCCGTTGAGCGCCCGCCCGGCGGCACTGGCCAGGGACGCCGGGCGCATCAGCGGCCGGCTGACGCGGACTCGAGCAGCCGGCGGGCGATGACCAGCTGCTGGATCTCGTTAGCGCCCTCGCCGAGGATGAGCAGCGGAGCGTCCCGGTACAGGCGCTCTATCATGTACTCCTGGGAGTAGCCGTAGCCGCCGTGGATGCGCATTGCCTCCGTCGTAACCTCGAGCGCGGTCTCGGTGGCGAACAGCTTCGCCATCCCCGCCTCAAGGTCCGCCCTGGCCCCGGTGGACTTGAGCTGGGCGGCCTCGGCCACGAGCAGCTCGGCGGCCTTCAGCCGGGTCGCCATCTGGGCGAGCTTGAGCTGGATGGCCTGGTGCTGGCTGATCACCTTGCCGAAGGTCTCGCGCTGACTCGCATACGCGATGGCCTGCTCAAGCGCGCAGGTGGCCAGGCCGACGGCGCGCGCCGCCACGTTCACGCGCCCGAGTTCCACGGCCGCCATGAACTGCTTGAAGCCCTGGCCGAGCTGGCTCTCGCCGCCGAGCACGGAGCCTGCGGGGGTCCGGAAGCCATCGAAAACCAGCTCGGTCGACTCGACGCCGCGGTAGCCAAGCTTCTTCAGGTGCGGGGGGATCAGCAGGCCCGGCTGCTCCGCGACGCCGCCGTCCTTCTGCAGGATGAAGGCAGTCATGCCACGGTGCCGCGGCCGCGCCTGGGGGTCGGTGACGGCCAGCAGCATGATCATGTTGGCGCGCAGGCCGTTGGTGACCCACATCTTCTGGCCGTCGATGACGAACTCATCGCCGTCACGGCGCGCGCGCGTCCTGATGGCCTGCACGTCGGAGCCCGCGTGCGGCTCGGTCATGGAGTAAGCGCTGCGCCACTCCCCCGTCGCCATCCGGGGCAGGTACCTCTCCTTCTGCTCGTCGGTACCGAAGCTGAGGATCATCCAGGCCGCCATGAAATGGGTGTTGACGACGCCGGACAGCGATATCCAGCCACGCGACAGTTCCTTGATGACCAGGGCGTAGGTATACAGGTCCAGGCCGAGCCCGCCGTACTCCTCGGGGATCGTGATGCCGAAGAGGCCCATCTTCTTCATGGCCTCCACGAGCTCGGCGGGGAACTCGTCCCGGTGGTCGAGTTCCGATGCGACCGGGAGTACCTCCCGGTCCACGAACGACCGGATGAGGCTGGTCAGTTCCTGCTGCTCTGCGCTGAGTACTGCCATGATGCCCTCCTCTGCTTACTGGCGATTGACTCCTGCCGGCGGCTGCGGGCCCCCGGAGAGGCGGCGCGCCCGACGAAGGGCAGCGACCGCAGCCCAGCCCGCACGGGTCAGGCGGGCTTGGAGGGCCGAGGCTTACGGCGCCGGGGACTGCAGTAAACGTCACCGCCGCGCACCTCGACCGGATAGGAGCCGACGCGGCCTCGGATCACCCCGCAGACGCTCTCGCCCGTGCGCACATCGAACTCGTAGCCGTGCCAGGGGCACGCCACCACTTCTCCCTGATGGCCGAAGTGGTACACGTTGCGCGGCGAGGGATCCATCGTTCCCTTGACGATCCCGTCGCGCATCGCGCCGCCCTGGTGCGGGCAGACGGCACCGAAGGCGAACACCCCGGCCGTGGTGCGCACCACGCACACGGTGCGCCCGCCGACGGTCGCCTCCCTGATCACGTTGAGCTCCAGCTCGGCGAGCGGGCAGAGCCGCTCGAAGTCGTCTGGGTCGTGCTCCCGCGCATCGGTTCGCGCGTCCCGCGCCGGGCTGGTCACTGGCCTACCGCCTGGCTCCGCGCCAGCAGTCCCTCGCCGTTGCCCAGTACCTGGGCGGCGTCCGCCGCCCCCAGCTGGTCGCGCAGGTCCGTCACCGAGTCACCGTCGAACGGCTCGTGCGACCCGAACACCACGCGGCCGCGGAATGCCTCGTCATGGAACAGCCGCTCCCAGTCGCCGCCGAGCGTCGCCTCGCGCACCGGCCAGGAGGTGACCCACACCCGCTCCAGCACGTAGCTGCTCGGCACCCGTGTCACCCACGGGACGTCGTGACGGAACGTGCGCCATTCCCGGTCGATGCGCCACAGCAAGCTGGGGAGCCAGCTGAAGCCGACGCCGGAGAACAGGAACCGCACCGCGGGGAATCGCTCGAAGGCGCCCTCGAAGGCGAGGCTTGAGATGTTCGACTCGGCGAGGTGCGGCAGGAGGGCGTTACGGGAGAAGGCGCTGTAATGAACGCCGCCGCTCAGCGGGGCGGCGCCGGCGTAGCGGCCCTCGACCCCCGAGTAGTGGGCCACGATCGGCAGGCCCACGTCGCTCGCCGCGGCGTAGACCGGATCGTAATGCGCCGAGCCGAAGAGGACCGGGCCGAACGGCAGCGCGATCGCGGCGAAGCCGCCTTCGGCGGCCCGGCGCCTGATCTCGCCCGCCGACCACGCGGGATCGTGCGGCGAGACGACGATCGCTGGCGCCTGGCGGTCCGCGGTCCAGTGCTCCCGCGCGTAGCTGTTCATGGCGCCGGCGAACACGGTCGCCGCCACCTGGTCCGCCCATCCGTTGATCGCCACGCCCTGATGCGGGACGACCAGGCTCAGGTCCGCTTCCGCGGCAGCGCCGGCCGATACCGGGGGCAGCCCCCAGCGGACGGACATGCGGATGTGGTTCGATGATTCCGCGATCGACCCGAGGAATTCGCCCCGCTCGAAGTGCTTGGCCCACGAGGCGTCCATGTAGGGGAAAAGCTCGCGGTAGTCGGGCACCGCGGCGTGCCTGTCCCAGTCGTATATCACGAGAACTCCAAGTCAGCGGGGATCATGCGGCGCGCAGCGCGCCGGGCCCGAACACCCGGAGCGCGTTCTCGTAGCAGACAGCGGCCTTGAAATCGTCGGGGATATGGCCGCCGAGCACGAACCGGGGGTCATCGGTGTCGTAGTGCGGGTAGTCGGAGCTGAAGAGCAGGACGTCTCGCAGCCCGACCGCGGCGAACAGCGAGCCGCGGTGTGCCCGCCCTACCTCGTCGAGCGGCTGCGTGGTGAACGTGAAGTGCTCGGCGATGTACTGGCTCGGCAGCCGCTTGACGCGCGGCGCCTGGGACTGGTCCCTTAGCCAGAAGAGGTCCATGCGGCCGCTCACGGCGGGCAGCCAGCTGAAGCCCCACTCCACCATGACGATCTTGAGCTCAGGGAACCGCTCGAAGGTGCCGTTGACCACGGCATCGACGACGTTGGCCGCGCCTACCTGGGTAAGCACCGAGTGGCGTTCCCCGTAGGAACGGGGAACACCACCCGCTGGCCCTTGCGAGTAGGTGAAGCACCCCTCGGAGCCGCTCTGGTGCACGGCGAGCGGCAACCCGGCCTCGCAGGCGGCCGCGTAGATCGGGTCGTACCAGGTATCGCCAAGCATGCGGTCCATGAGCAGCAGTTGCACGGCGATGACGCCGGGGGTGCCGGCGTGGCGGCGGATCTCGGCGGCGGCCGCGTGCGGGTCGTGCGGCGGGACGGTGACGGCAAGCCCGTACCGTGGATCGAAGTCCACCCAGGACTCAAGGAAGAAGTCGTTGGTGGCGGCCACGAACGCGTTAGCGGCGTCCGGCTCGCCCCATGCCGTCGTGCCGTAAGGCTGCTGCGGCAGGAGCAGCGCGAGCGATATTCCGTACGGGTCCATGTGCCGCTCGATGGTCATTCCCGGGTCCGATCCAGCGGGCCCGCCGGCGCGCGGGTAGGCGTCAAGCCGCTGGGTGTCCGCCGGGTGGTTGTAGCGGTCCTTCGCCCGCGCGAACGCCCGGATGCCGTGATCCTCGAAGTGCCGGCGCCACGACGTCGACATGTACGGGAGGAAGGCGGAGTTCGTGGGCGCCATGGGGTGGACGTCACAGTCCACGATCGGGTACGGCGACAGACCGGCTAGCTGCGTCATGCCATCCTCCGTGGGGCGGCGTGGTTACCCGGCCACGGGGACCACGCACCCGTTCCTCTATTGCTGATAATAAATAGCCTAGACTTCCCATCATCATGAGCCTGGCCTGAGCCGAAAGTCAAGTATGACAACGATTCGATTTATGATTATGATTATGAGGTGATGTCCGCGATTCATGCCTTCGGGGTGCCGTGCTCATGAGCGCTCTTGTCCAGGAAACCGGCCCTTCCCCGGCCGCGGCCGCACTGGCTGACGTGCTGTCCGGGATCGCGGCGGCTCCGCTCACCGAGGCCGCCGCAGCCGCCACCGTGATGCGGCTGCTGCACGCCCTCGGCGTGGGCCTGGTGAGCACCAGGCTCGCGCCGTACGCCGTGAGCATGCGGTCGGTGGCGGCTGAGTCCGGGGCGAGCACGGTGCTCGCGTCAAGCAGGCCGCTGAGCGAGGGGGCGGCCGCCTTCGTCAACGCGGTGGCGCTGCACAGCAGCCTGCAGGAAGACTGCGGCCCCGGCGGCTACCGCGGCGGGAGCCACCCGGGCGTCTACGTCATTCCGGCCGCCCTGGCCGCCGCGGAATCCGCCGGCGCCTCCGGCGACCGGTTCCTGCGCGGCGTCGCGGTTGGCTACGAGGCGGCAAGCAGGATGGGAGCGAGCATGCCGGCCGGGCTGGTCCGCCGCAAGTTCCGGCCGGTTGGCGTGGTTGGGCCGTTCGGCGCCGCGGCCGCGGCCGCGGCGATCTTCGACGGCAGGGCCAGCGTGCTGCGGCGCGCGATCGGCTTTGCCGCGAACCTGGCCGCCGGCACGGGGCAGGGCTTTGTGCCCGGCACCATGGAGCCCTACTTCCACGCCGGCTTCGCCGCGCGCAACGGCGTCCTGGCCGCACGGCTCGCGGCGGAGGGCGCGCCGTCCGCGCCGGAGGCGCTCGACGGGCCGCACGGCTTCTTCGCCGTGTACGCGGGCGAGCCGGGCTTGTATGAGGCGCTCTCCGCGCCCGCGGGCCAGCTCGCGATCGAGCACCTGGGAAGCAAGAAGTACGCGTGCTGCCTGCAGAACCAGGAAACGCTTGAGCTCGCGGGCGAACTGCGGCACCGCCTCGGCGACACGGCCGTGCGCCGCGCCGTTCTCGAAAGGCCCGGCACCAGCGCCAACGGCACGGCCAGCCCGGGTGTCGGCTCGCCGCCGCCGTACCGCACCATGCTGCAGCGGCAGATGTCGGCACGCTACACCGCGGCGGCCGCCCTGCTCGGCAGGGACGTCGGCAGCCCCCTGTACTTCCAGGCCGACGATCCGGAGGTCGCCCGGCTGGCGGATGAGATCGAGCTGCGCACGGCGGCCGGCGACGAGATCGTCCTCACTGCGGAACTCGGTCACGGACAGGCAGTCATCCGCGGCCGCCGCGCCGACATCCTCTTCCCGACGCTCGCGGAGACCGCGGACCACTTCCTGCGCCGCGCGGGGACGGTGCTTGGCCCAGCGCGTGCCGCCCTGGCGCGGGAACGACTCGGCTCGCTGGCCTCTCTGGCCAGCGTGCAGGAACTCACGCACGCGCTGCGGGGCTGAGCAGGACGCGCAGAACCATACGCACGAGCCGGGCATCACGTACATCCAGGGCTCCGGCCCGTGCAGTCAGGCCAAGCGGATGATATGATTCATGATCATAGAATGCCTAAATTAGCAACTATCCAATCGAGCTTCCCGCCTCGGGCACCTGGTCACCAGAGGCGATCATCAGGGAGGACATCCGATGACCCAAATCATGAACGGGGGCGCTCCCAAGGAATGGCGCGGGCGGTTCTTCGAAGACATGGAGGTCGGTGACGTCTACCGCAGCCGGATCGGCCGGACCGTGCTGCAGACAGACAACACGTGGTTCACCCTGCTGACCGGCAACACCAACCAGGTGCACTTCAACGACGAGTTCGCCGCGGCCACGGAGTTCGGCCGCCCACTCGTAAACTCATGCCTCACCTTGTCGATCGTGGTAGGCCTGTCCGTCCCCGACACGAGCGAGAACGCCATGGCCAACCTCGGCTGGGACTCCATCTCGATGCCGAATCCGGTTTTCGCCGGCGATACCTTGTGGGCCGAGAGCGAGGTCCTGAGCAAGCGGGAATCACGGTCCCGGCCCAACCAGGGGATCATCGGCATCCGCACCCGCGGCATCAACCAGCGCGGCGAGACGGCCGTCGAGTTCCTGCGCACCTTCATGATGTACCGGCGCACCGCCCCCCAGGCCGTCAGCCGCTTCCCCGAGCCCGTCACGGGCTGGACCGTAACCGCCTAGGCCAGGCGGCAGCGCCGCCGACCAATGCTCATCGCAACGAGTAGGAACCCTCATGTCAGTTGACGCCAGGGCCCTCAGCGGGCTGAAGATCGTCGAATTCGCCCACGTGATCGCCGGCCCCCTCGCCGGAACCCTTCTCGCCGACCTCGGTGCCGACGTCGTGCACGTCGAGGATCCCAAGCACGGTGACCCGCAGCGCTTCGCAGGACCTGACAAGGACGGCGTTCACCTCTGGTGGAAGGTCTCCGCTCGCAACAAGAAGTCGGTCACGCTGAACCTGCGCACCGAGGAAGGCCGCGATCTCGCAAGGAAGCTCGCGCAATGGGCTGACGTGGTCATCTGCAACTTCCGCGTCGCGACCTTGGAGCGCTGGCAACTGGATTTCCCGTCACTCAACAAGATCAATCCCAAGCTGGTCATGCTGCAGGTCACCGGCTTCGGGGCCGCTACCTCCAAGCGCAACTCCCCCGGCTTCGGCAAGGTGGGCGAGGCAATGAGCGGCGTCGTGAGCATCACCGGCTTCCCTGACGGGCCGCCCGTGCACACCGGTTTCTCGCACGGAGACTCGGTCACCGGGCTCACCGGCGCCTTCGCGATCATGTCCGCGATCTACCGGCGCAACACCGATCCCGACTTCCAGGGGGAATGGATCGACCTGGCCCTTTACGAGGGCCTGTACCGGCTCATCGAGTGGCAGGTGATCTTCTACGACCAGCTCGGCAAGAACCCGGCGCGGGTCGGCAACCAACTCTCCGCCTCGCCCGCCGCGGTCATCAACACGTTCCGTACCGCCGATGAGCAGTGGATCACCGTGACCTCGGGCACTCCGCGCTCGGTGCAGAATGTGGCTGCACTTGTCGGCGAACCGCTTGAGGACTACGCCACCCCCGCCATGCAGGTGGCCAGGCGTGAGCGCCTCGACGACCTGGTAAGGGGCTGGGTCGGACGGCACACGCTCGCCGAGTGCATGAAGGAGATGGACCGGCTTGAGGTGGTTGCATCCCCGATTTTCACGGTCGAGCACATGCTCGCCGATCAGACCTTCCGCGAGAACGGCAATGTGACCGAACTCGACGACCCGGACCTGGGACGGGTCCGTATGCAGAATGTCGTGCCGCGCCTGCGCAATCACCCGGGCCAGGTGTGGCGGACCGCCCCGGCACTCGGCGAGGACAACGACGCCGTCTACGGCGAGGAACTCGGATTGTCGGCGGCTGACATCACCGCGTTCCGCGAAGCGGGCACGATTTAACATCGGCCGCTCCCCGCCAGCTTCCTGCTTGCTGCAGTCGGTGACCTTGCGCCGTTTCCGCTTCGCCTCCGGCCAGAAGCCAAGCGAGAAGCGTAGACGTATCGGCCCCGTGCGGGAGCCGACGGCCGGGCCGCCGGCTCCCGCAGGAGTATCAGCCGCTGCCCGGGCCTGCTTGGTCGGTGACCCTGTTTCTCGCCTTCTGCGCATGGCTTGTCACGTCGGATGCCTGGGACTGGGCCTCGCCGGCGACCGTCGACGCGGCATCAGCCGCTGTTTCCTTGACCGACTGGGCCCGGTGCTGCGCTGACTCACGCAGGCCCTGGGCGGCCTCCTGGCCGGCTTGGCCCAGCTCCTGGGCAATCGGGCGGCCCTTTTCCATAGCCAGGTCCTTGACCTGTGCCGCTGCCTCCTGTTCGGGTTCGGTGGCGGGCAGCACGGACGACAGCAGCCAGCCCGCGCCGAACGCGACCAGGCCGGCCGCCAGCGGATTGCCGCGGGTGCGCTGGCGCGCCTGCTCCGGAGCGGAGCTGGCCACATCGGCTGCCGATGAGGCTTTCGCGGTCAGGGTGTCCTTGGCGGAGACGGCTGCGGAGCTAGCCGTTCCGCTCACGGTGGAGGTCGTCTCTGCTGCACTGCCCATGATTCTGTCCTTGACGCTAGTCATTGCCGAGCGGGTCTGCCCGACCCGCCGCTCCACGATCCGCGACGGGGTGACCTTCTCGGCCAGTGCGTCGACGTCGGCGCTCAGGTTCTTCTGAGTGTGTTCGATATTGCCGCGGATCTGATCTGGGTTACTGGTCATGTTCAGCTCCTCGCCGCTCCCTTAAGCGTGTCCGGCAGTTCCTTGACCGTCTCGACGGTCAGCTCCGGTTTCGGGTTGACCTGTTTCATCCGGCCGCGCCCAACCGCGAACAGCAGGGCGCCCACGACCGCCCAGACACCGGTCACGATCAGCGCGGCCCAGCCCTGGTCCATGACGTTGGCCAGCCCCCACCACGCGGCGGTTGAGCCGAACAACAGCACCATGTAGCCGGCGAAGCCGGCCCCGCCAAGCAGGCCGGCCGCCTTGCCGGACTTGGTGATTTCCTGCTTAACCTCGGCCTTGGCCAGGTCGAGCTCCTGCCGCATCAGCAGCGACAGGTCCTGCGCCACCTGGCCGATCATCTCGCCGACCGAGGTGTTACTGATGTCCTGGCCGGTCATGCCGGGGACAGTATTCGGTTCCGGTCGCGACTGGGCCATTGCTATCTCGGTCCCTGAGAGCGCGGCGCCGTTCTCGGCTCGGGCAGGGAGACCGGATCCCCCGGATACGCAGGAACGGAGGCGTCGACCGGCTCGGTGCCTGTCGGATAGCCCGGGCCGGCGACTCCGCCGTGATCGGCGCTGGTGGCCGCGGGAGCGCCGGCGCCATCGCCGGTGCCTGGCTCCGCGTTGCTGTTGGCGGCCAGGCCCCGGGTCACGCGTCCAGCTACGAGTCCGGCCACCGCGGCCCCGATCAGGAACGCGCCGGGCCGGCGACGCGCGAAATTTCTCGCCTCGTTGAGCAGATCAGCGGGTTCGCGCTTTTCCAGCCACGAGGCCGCGCCGTGCAAGCGGTCGGCCGCCTGGCGTGCGAACTCGCTGGCCACGCCAGTCTGACCGCCATTGGCGGCCATCTGACCGAGCTCGTCGGCGACGGAATGCAGCTGGACCGCCGCCTTCCGCTGCTGGGCGGACGCCTGGTCGCGTGCCTGCCCCTGGGCCTCTTCGAGTAGATCTCGTACCTGACGGCCGGTTTCAGCGGCGACCTGCCGGGTCTGGTCCGTCGCGGTCTGGGCGACCTGGCCGCCCGCCTGGCGGGCATGCTGGCCAACGTCGGCCGCCTCATCGCGCGCCACGTCGGTGGCGGACCGCCCGGCCGCGGATTCTCCGCGGCGGGGCGTATATGACTCCGAGTACTGGGACATCTCCAGCCTCTCTTCCTCTCGGTGATAATGCGGATGCTGTCGGTTACCCTCGTCGCTCGCGCCAAACCAGCAGGAACGACCTTCAGGCCGAATAAGAGGAGCTGGCCGTCCAGGAAGGCCCATGGGCAACGGATTTCCGCCCGCTCGCCTTTTTCTCGCCGCACAGGAGCAGGACTGTCTGGGTCCTCAGACGTAAGATGCGGCTGTGGCAGTAGTCCCGGCGGCCGAGCAGGCGCTGGCGGTGTTGCGGTACCTCGGCACCCAGGCTCAGCCCGCGGCCGCGGCGGCCATCAGCCGTGAGCTCGGCCTGCCGCGGTCGACGACCTATCACCTGCTCGACACCCTGGTCCGGGCCGGATTCGTTGTCCACGTCGCCGAGGAACGGCGTTACGCCCTCGGCGTCGCCGTGTACGAACTCGCCTCTGGCTACGCACGCCAGACATCGCTGCAGCGGCTGGCGCGAGCGCCCCTGGCCGCCCTGGTCGACAACACCGGCCAGAACGCGCACCTGGCGATCATGCACGGACGCGACGTCATCTACGTCATCGAGGAGCGCGCGACCGGGCGCCCTCCGCTGATCACGGACGTCGGCGTGCGGCTGCCGGCGCACCTGACGGCCAGCGGCCGGGCGATGCTGGCGCAGCTGCCCAGGGCACAAGTGCGCGCGCTCTACGCGGAACCTGGCAGTTTCGTGCTGCGCAACGACCGGGGGCCGAGGTCGCTCGCCGCGCTCAGGCAGCTCCTGGCGGAGACTCGCGGCCGGGGCTTCGCGTCCGAGGACGGCGAGGTGACGCCCGAGTTCGCCTCGGTCGCGGTCGCCGCCTGCGACCGCGCCAGCTACCCGGCCGCCGCCGTGGCGGTGACGTTCCCGAGTGCGGAGGTTGACGCGCGGGAACGGGAGCGTCTCGCCGCACGGGCAGCGAGGACCGCCGCCGAGGTCAGCCGGCGGCTGGGCGCGGCGGGTCAGGCCTGAATCTGTAATCCCAGACAGTGATGGCCGCGGAGGAGGTCACAGGCAACGGTCCGCGTCGCACCATGGGTCTATGAACGAGATCGCAGTGGGCGTCGAGGCGCTGACCGAACAGCAGGTGATCGCCGTCGCCCGGCATGACGCGCAGGTGCGGCTGAGCGACGAAGCGCGCAAGGCCATCGTCGCGAGCCGCGAGATCATCGAGGCGCTGGCTGATGATCCCGAGCCGCACTACGGCATCTCGACCGGGTTCGGTGCACTGGCCACCAAGCAGATCGCTCAGGAAGACCGCGTGGCCCTGCAGCGCAGCCTCATCCGCTCGCACGCGGCGGGCTCAGGGCCCGAGGCCGAGCGCGAGGTCGTCCGCGCGCTCATGCTGCTGCGCTTGTCCACGCTGGCCACCGGCCGCACCGGGGTGCGCCTGCAGACCGCAGAGACCTACGCGGCGATGCTCAACGCGGGAATTACGCCCGTTGTGCACGAGTTCGGTTCGCTGGGCTGCTCGGGCGACCTCGCTCCCCTGGCCCACTGTGCGCTCGCCGCGATGGGCGAGGGCACCGTGCGCGTCAGCACGGGGCGCGCCGGCACAGGGCGGGCTGGGGGCGAAACGCGGCCCGCGGCCGACGCGCTCGCCGCGGCCGGCATCACGCCGGTCGTGCTGCGCGAGAAGGAGGGCCTGGCGCTCACCAACGGCACCGACGGCATGCTTGGCATGCTGACACTCGCCACCCACGACCTCGCGCTGCTGCTGCGCACGGCTGACCTCGCCGCCGCCATGAGCGTCGAGGCCCAACTGGGCACGGACGCGGTGTTCGCCGCGGACCTGCAGGCGCTGCGCCCGCACCCTGGTCAGGCCGACAGCGCCGCCAACCTGCGGGCGCTGCTCGCCGGCTCCGCCATCATGGCCAGCCACCGCGGCCCGCAGTGCACCCGCGTGCAGGACGCCTACTCATTGCGCTGCTCGCCGCAGGTGCACGGGGCCGGCCGGGACACACTCGCGCACGCCCGCCTGGTCAGGGACCGCGAGCTCGCAAGCGCCGTCGACAACCCCGTCGTCACGCTCGACGGCCGGGTAGAGAGCAACGGCAACTTCCACGGCGCGCCGGTCGGCTACGTGCTCGACTTCCTCGCCATCGCCGCGGCCGACCTCGCATCGGTCGCCGAGCGGCGCACCGACCGGTTCCTCGACCGCGCCAGAAACCGTGGCTTGCCCGCGTTCCTGGCGGACGACCCGGGGGTCGACTCTGGTTACATGATCGCCCAGTACACGCAGGCCGCCCTCGTCTCGGAACTGAAGCGCCTGGCCGTGCCGGCCTCCGTCGACTCGATCCCCTCCAGCGCGATGCAAGAGGACCACGTCTCGATGGGCTGGTCGGCCGCCCGCAAGCTGCGCCGCAGCGTCGACGCGCTGACCCAGGTGCTGGCGATCGAGATCCTCACCGCGGCCAGGGCGCTCGACCTGCGCCTGCCGCTCACCCCCGCCCCGGCGACCGCCGCGGCCCGCGATGCCCTGCGCCAGCGGGTCGCAGGCCCTGGCCCGGATCGCTACCTCGCCCCCGACATCGCGGCCGCCGTGGAACTCGTCAGGTCCGGGCGACTCGTCGCGGCCGCCGAGGCCGTCTGCGGCCCGCTGCTCTGATCCGTCCTGACACTGAGCCTGTCGCAACACTGAGGAGACCCGACATGGAAGGCGCCCGCCCCGTCCGCGCTCCGCGCGGCACCACGCTCACCGCACGCTCCTGGCAGACCGAGGCCCCGATGCGAATGCTCATGAACAACCTTGACCCCGAAGTGGCCGAGCGTCCGGACGACCTCGTCGTCTACGGCGGCACCGGTCGCGCCGCCCGGAACTGGGCCAGCTACGACGCGATCATCCGCACCCTCACCGAGCTGCGCGAGGACGAGACGATGCTCGTGCAGTCGGGCAAGCCGGTCGGCGTCATGCGCACCCACGAGTGGGCGCCGCGGGTACTGATCGCCAACTCCAACCTCGTCGGCGACTGGGCCACCTGGCCGGAGTTCCGCCGCCTGGAGCAGCTCGGCCTGATGATGTACGGCCAGATGACCGCCGGATCATGGATCTACATCGGCACCCAGGGGATCCTGCAGGGCACCTACGAGACGTTCGCCGCCGTCGCCGAGAAGAGGTTCGGCGGGACCCTGGCCGGCACGCTCACCGTCACCGGCGGCTGCGGCGGCATGGGCGGCGCGCAGCCGCTCGCGGTGACGCTGAACGACGGCGTCTGCCTGGTCGTGGACGTCGACCCCGCGCGCCTGCGCCGCCGCGTCGAGCACCGCTACCTCGACGAGGTGGCCGACGGGCTCGACGACGCGATCGCCCGGTGCGAGCACGCCAAGGCCGGGCGGCGCGCCCTGTCCGTCGGCCTTGTCGGCAACTGCGCCGTCGTCCTGCCCGAGCTGCTGCGCCGCGGCGTGGCGGTCGACATCGTCACTGACCAGACGTCGGCCCACGACCCGCTGTCCTACCTGCCCGAGGGCGTGGACCTCGGCGACTGGGACGACTACGCGAGCAAGAAGCCGGATGAGTTCACCGACCGCGCGCGGGCCTCGATGGCCAGGCACGTCGAGGCGATGGTCGCCTTCGCCGACGCCGGCGCCGAGGTCTTCGACTACGGCAACTCCATCCGCGACGAGGCGCGCCGCGGCGGCTTCGCGCGGGCTTTCGCTTTCCCCGGCTTCGTGCCCGCTTACATCCGGCCGCTGTTCACGCAGGGCAAGGGGCCGTTCCGGTGGGCCGCGCTGTCAGGCGACCCGAAGGACATCTACGCCACCGACCGGGCGGTGCTTGACCTGTTCCCTGACAACGCGCGGCTGCACAAGTGGATCAGGGCCGCGCAGGAGCGCGTCGCGTTCCAGGGGCTGCCCGCGCGCATCTGCTGGCTCGGGTACGGCGAGCGCGACAAGGCGGGCGCGCGGTTCAACGAGATGGTGGCCTCCGGCGAGCTCAGTGCGCCGGTCGTCATCGGCCGTGACCACCTTGACTGCGGCTCGGTCGCGTCACCGTACCGCGAGTCCGAGGGCATGGCCGACGGGTCCGACGCGATCGCCGACTGGCCGCTGCTCAACGCGCTGGTCAACACCGCGTCTGGAGCCTCCTGGGTGTCACTGCACCACGGGGGCGGCGTGGGGATCGGCCGGTCGATCCACGCCGGCCAGGTGACCGTGGCCGACGGGACGCCGCTCGCCGCGGCCAAGATCGAGCGGGTGCTCACCAACGACCCAGGCATGGGCGTCATCCGGCACATCGACTCAGGCGACGCCCCCGACGA
>Ga0210389_10000580_pt1 | contig 32436 bp, 31 predicted proteins | sample IncBWH28OmetaG_FD_160127 | JGI IMG/M metagenome (GOLD analysis project Ga0210389, IMG submission 160127) | Forest soil microbial communities from Barre Woods Harvard Forest LTER site, Petersham, Massachusetts, United States - Inc-BW-H-28-O ... | reverse complement strand
GGCGCCGCAGCTCGTTCGGATGGCGCAGCGACACCCGGGCGAGGTGGACGGCCGCCACGGGTTCTCAGGTGCCGGCGCCCTGAGGCGGCTCGTCGTCGCCCTGCTGGCGCAGGAATCGTTGAAACTCGCTCGCGAGCAGATCGCCCGACGGCAGATCCTCCAGCAACAGCGGCAGATCGGCGCTCCCATCCTCGTCGGCGTCTTCGTCATCCGCCTCGTCCTGCTCCAGACGATCCACGAACGCTTGAACCTCCGGGTTACTGGAGACCGCGAGACCTACCTGACGCTCATAGCCGACCGTCGCCTCCTCTAGCTCCGCGGTATCGAGCGAGATACCCAGCACGCCCTCCAGGCGGCGCACCAGCGCCAGCGCCGCCTTCGGGCTCGGCGCCGCCGCAACGTAGTGCGGAATGCTCGCCCACAGGCTCATCGACGGCAGGCCGGCGTCGGTGCAGGCGCTGTGCAGAACGCCCACGATGCCAGTCGGGCCCTCGTAGTCGCTCGGGCGGTGCGCACCCATGCGCTCCATCAGCACCGGATCCGACGCGAAACCCGTCATCGCCACGGGGCGCGTGTGCGGCACGTCTGCCAGCAGGGCGCCCAGCGTAATCACCATCTGTACTCCTAGCGCTTCGGCCAGCTCCACGATCAGCGCGCTGAACGAGCGCCAGCGCAACGAGGGCTCCACGCCCTGCACCAGCACCAGGTCGCGCTGGCCGCCCGGCACTTGCGCCGCATACATCTCGACCGACGGCCACTCGATCTCACGGCGGCTATCTCCCTCCCCGGAGAGGCGGATGCGCGGCCGGTTGGCCTGGAAGTCATAGAACTCCTCCGTGTCGATGTGCGCGAAGCGTTCGGCCCCCAGCGCCGTACTCATGAACGCCACCGCCGTCGAGGCTGCGTCGCCAGCGTCATTCCAGCCCTCGAACGCGCACACCATCGCCGGAGCCCGCAGGCCCGCCGGGCGACGGTCCCAGATGAGCGGCTGCATCCGCTCCACCGTACATCATGCGAGCATGGCCGCCCAGGCAATCGGCTCCAACGAGGACAAGTCGCGTATCTCCAACGACCCGCAGAGCGATAGTCAGACCGTCGCCACGCTACGCGAGGGCCAGGAGCTCGACGCCGTCTTCGCCTGCGCGCGCAAGGAGCGTCAGGTGTCGCGTGCCGGGACCCCATACCTGACGGTCGAGCTGCGCGACAGGACCGGCTCGATCCTCGCTCGTGCTTTCCGCGACGCCGATCTACTCGCCGGCCGCTTCGAGCGCGGCGAGCTCGTGCGCGCCCAGGGCCGCGTCGCGCGCTTTCGCGACCAGCTGCAGGTCGAGCTGCGCACGATCACCCGCGCCGAGGGCGCCGAGGCCGATCCCGTCAGCTTCCTGCCCACCTCCCGTCGTGACGTCGAGGAGCTCGACGGCTTTCTCGAACACCTCGCGCGCGAGCTCTACGAACCAGGCTTGCGCGCTCTGCTCGAGCGCATCCTCGGCGATCGCGAGCTACGCGCCGAGATCCGCCGTGCGCCCTGCGCGATCCCCGCCGCTGGCCCCGTACGCGCGAGCGCCGCCGGACACCACGCCTACCTCGGCGGCCTGCTCGAGCACACCGTTGCCGTCGCCAGTCTCGCACTGGAGCTCTGTACCTTGCATCCCCGCCTCGACCGCGATCTGCTGCTCGCCGCCGCGCTGCTGCACGATCTCGGCCGCACCCGCGAGTTCAGCTACGGCGCTGAGATCACCCGCAGCGAAGAAGGTCGCCTGCTCGGCCACGTCGAGCTCACCTTGCGCCTGCTCGCCGCGCGCTACCCCGCCTCGCTGCCGCGTGAGCGGCGCTTGGCCCTCGAGCACTGCATCCTCACCCACCACGGACCCGAGAGCGCCTCCGGACAGCGCCTCGCGTCTGCTGAGGCGATTGCCCTCTATCGCTGCAACGCCCTCGATGCTCACCTAAAGAGTGCCTTCGAGCACGGTCTGCTCGGCTGAACTCCACCCCTCGCAAAGGTCAAGCGCCGGCCGCGCGGTGCCGATAAACACCCGATGAGTTGGTTTCGACGCCGCCGTGCGGCGGCCGGCGATGAGTCGAACTCGCCGCCGGACACCGCCGCTCCCTCACCCGAGCCCTCCGCCTCACCGGTGCAGGGCAACGGCTCCGCGGTCGTGCCGACACCCGACGCCGTGCCCGCGGCGGTGCAGGGCAACGGCTCCGCTCTCACGCCGACACCTAAGGCCGCGCCTGCTGCCGCGCAGGACGCCTTGCCCGCTGCTGACGCCCCCGCGCCGGTACCCGAGGTTGGCTCTGTGGTTGAGCCAGCTGCGGCCCCGTCGATCCTTCCGCTCGCGTCCGAGGCCACCGCGTCCCCGGCCACTGCCGACGACCCAGACGACGCCGGCTCGCCCCATCCGCCCGCAACAGCCGTCGCACTCCCCGTCGCTGAGGTCTCGGGTGCGCTCCCCGCGCAAGAAACCACTTACCCCACATCCTCCGGAGGGTCGGAGCTCGCGGCACTTGAGTCGGCTGTCATCGGACCGACGCACGCCAAGCCCGACGGTGGCACGAGCTCGCCCGCGCAAGCGGCCACGGCCCTGCTCGATCCGCCTACCGCTACGACCACGCTCGACCCAGAGGGCTCGACGGCGACGCTCGAGCCTCCCGGCGGCGGCACGGGGACCGCGATCCTCGAGCGCTCACCCGCTAATGGTTTGAGCGCCGCCACGCGCAGCGGGCGCTCCGGGCGACGGATCGGGGAGGTCGTCGTCGATCTCGGCTTCGCCGATCGCCAAGCCGTCGAGCAGGCCGTCTCCGCCGCGCGCTCGCAGCGCAAGCCCACCGGACAGGTGCTCGTCGAGCAGGGCGTCCTGCGCCAGGATCAGCTCGCGCGGGTCGTCGCCGAACGGTTCGGCTTGGATTACGTCGACCTCTCCGTCTACGAGCCTGACATGGGCGCCGTCAATCTGCTGAGCGCCGAGGCGATCAAGCGCTACCAGGCCGTACCGGTCAGCTTCACCGAGGACGGCGCGCTGCTGCTCGCGATGGCCGACCCCACCAACATCTTGAGCATCGACGACATCGCGATGATCACCAACCGTCGCGTGCGCGTCGCCGCTGCCTCGGCCGAGGACGTCAATCTGCTCGCCGCACGTCTCGGGCGCCTGGAGGGCGCGATCGAAGACATCGTCGAGGACGACGAGCGCGAGTCGCTGGAGACCGCGCTGAGCGAGCAGGCAGACCAGGACGCTCCGGTCATCAAGCTCGTGCACTCGATCATCGCGCAGGCCGTCCAGCAGGGCGCCTCCGACATTCACGTCAATCCCGAGGAAGGCGACACTCAGGTGCTGTTCCGCGTTGACGGCGTTCTCTACCCGGCTGCCACCGTGCGCCGGCGGATGGCCGCCGGGATGGTCTCGCGCATCAAGATCATGGCCGACCTCGACATTTCCGAGCGCCGCGTGCCCCAGGACGGGCGGCTGGCGCTGAACGTCGAGGGTCGGCGTATCGACATCCGCGTCGTCACTCTCCCACTCGTCCACGGCGAGGGCGCTGTGCTGCGCGTGCTCGACAAGGGCGTAGTTGTCCAGAACCTCGAGTCACTCGGTATGCACCGCGAGGAGCAGGAGCGCTTCGATCACGCGATCCACCGGCCCCACGGCGCCGTGCTCGTGACCGGGCCAACGGGCTCGGGCAAGTCCACCACACTCTACGCCGCCGTTAACGTCCTCAACGACGGCGCCCGCTCGATCCTCACGATCGAGGATCCCGTCGAGTCGCGGATCGCGGGCGTCAAGCAGATGCAGGTCGCGACCAAGGCCGGCGTCACCTTCGAGACAGGCCTGCGCTCGATGCTGCGCGCCGACCCCGACGTGATCATGGTCGGCGAGATCCGCGACCGCGAGACCGCCCACATCGCCGTCGAGGCGGCGCTCACCGGGCACTTGGTGCTCTCCACGCTGCACACCCGCGACGCCCCCAGCGCGCTCGGGCGCCTCACCGACATGGGCATCGAGCCGTTCCTCGTCTCCTCAGCGATCGACTGCATCGTCGCGCAGCGGCTCGTGCGCATGCTCTGCCCGCACTGCAAGCGCCCCGCCAACCTGCCGGGAGCGGTCCTTGAGGAGTACGGGCTCGCCGGGATTCAGCCGTATGAGCCCGTCGGCTGCTCGCGCTGCTCGGCCTCCGGGTACCGTGGGCGCGTGGGCATCTATGAGGTGATGTCGATCACCGAAGAGATCCGTACTCAGATCCTCCAGCACGCCTCCGTGGATGAGATTGCGGCCACGGCGGCTCGTGACGGTATGCGTCGCTTGCACGACGACGGCATCGAGAAGGTGCGCGCCGGCCTCACCTCGATCGAAGAGGTCGAGCGGATGACCACCAGCCTGGTCTAGGCCGACCTCGGGCGTATTGCGAGCGGCATCGTTGAGGATTAGCTAGCTCATCGGATACAGCAGCGAAATACGCAGCGCGCTCGACGGAAACGCCTCGGCATCGAACGAGTACGCCTCATATGCCGTGCCGCGGTAGGTCACCCGTCCTCGATCGGGGATGCTCACCGGGCCCGGACGCAAGGTACCCATCACCTGGCGAGTCCCCTCGCGCATCAGTGTCTGTGCGCCGGTGAAAGCGCGCGCGAGCAGCGTAAAGCCCAGGTCGTCTTGAATCGCAAGCTCGAAATGTGCTGCCACGCGTCCCCGAGCGTCGCGCAGGACACCGTGGATCGGCGCCAGTACGTGGGGACCGCCGACGTCGATCAGCAGTCGCCCGGCCCGCATAACGCGCACGCGCACCACGTGCAGGTGGCTGCGGAAGAACCCGATGATCGCCGCGCGTGTCGCGTGGGCATTGCCCGCCAGTACCGCTTCGCGAAATGCGCGCGAGTGCTCGACGTAGCTGAGGATCAGATCAGCTTTGCTGCCTTCGTGCTCGCCGTCATACACCCGCTCGGCCACCATGCCCCATGCATCCGCTCGCGCTTGCGCGGGGTTGGAATGCGCTACCGCGGGTGCGCAGTTCGCTGCGATCGACGAGGAGGGCACGAGCAGTGTGATGCTAATCGGCCTGTTCGGGAACGCGCGACCGGCAAAGGTGTCCACGCGATAGCTTTTCCCCGCGAGGCTTACTTCGCGAGGGTTCTTGCGTAATGCGCTTAGTGTGGCCGGCGCCAGCCGCAGCGTGTTTCTCAATGTTCGTCCTTCGCTGCGCACGAGCACCTGCGTTGAGGTTAGGCTCGACGTCGTCTGCGCGTAGCCGTTCACGCCCTGCACCGAGAGCGTGAACGTTCCGACCAGTTCCCCGTCGAGGACCAGTCGGCCGCTGGCGGGAGCGATCCCGATGCCGCTTTCGATCCGCGCCAGCGTGTGACCCGCGCGCACCACCTGTACGCTGGCGATCTGGTTGAGCAGCAGACTCCGCAGCACCCGCTTGACCGCAGCGTCGTCGTCGCGAGCAGTCGCTTCGGCCAGTGCCCGCGAGCTTTCCAGGCGGTAGAGCGCCTCCGCCATGATGCGTCCGCTCGCTGACTCTTCGTAGACGTAGTGGCCGACACCCTCGAGTGCTTGCAGCGTCGCGCCTGGGCAGTCTTTCGCGAGCGGCGTCCGGGCAATCGGCGTCTTCGCGGCCGTGTCCGTAATTGTGACCCCCGTGCCGGCGCGTCCGCCGGAGCCACACCCCGCGCACGCGACGAGTAAGAGCGCGCCGACTGTCGTCCGTCCCCTCAAGATGTCCATAGCCTAGCTTCTTTGGAGATGTCCATAGGCGGCTTGTCTTGAGGCTCGGGAAGGGTCGCTAGGCGGACTCGCTCTTTGGTTTGTCGCGGGTCGCCTGCACATTGCAGCTGTGCGGGCGACCCGTTCTCGTCACTTGAACTTTAGCCTGAAACTATCGGAGGCTTGGGTTATCTCCTCCAATTAGTGGAAGCTCCATTTAGACGAGGATGCAAGTTTGACTAATACCTTGCCTTTTTCGATGTACGCCTTATTTTTAGCAACTTCTAGGCTGTTGTTTTCGAGGCTGCCGAGCCCTTCGAGTAGTTGCGATGTGTTTTCGGTTTTCAACGTTGGGGCGCCTAGTGTTACTGCGCCACGCACGGGTTTTTCCCCCGCGAGAGAACAGCTTCCTTCGAAAACAAGAGTAGCCAAAATGGTTTCTTCTTCATGAACTAACCAAACCTCAAATCCAAAAATTGAGAAGGATTCATGTGTTAACCAGAGAACAGGTTCGGTCTCGATTGTAGACGGATTGAGCCTACAAGTTTTGGGTTCGATCTCACTACACCCTTCAAAGAGAAGATGTTCCGCCCGGCCTTTTGTCGTGCCGATGAGTTCTGGTTTGACCGCGCCTAGGCCTGAGCATGAGATCTTGAGACTGAGTTTTGGGACATTAAGTATGGCCGGTTCATCGACGACCGCTTTTGTCGCGAGAGCTACTTTTGACCCGGCTGGCAACTTAGCGCCGTTGATGTACCATTCGGCTGATGCTGATGCTGCTCCCACTGCGCTCAGTATGAGAGCTGCGACAGATGCTGTGATGATCACTGTCGCTCTGGACATATGACCGATCTCCTTTTGTTGAGCTTTCCCCCGCAGGGGTGCCATGCCACAGGTATGTGAGGACGATCGAGGAGGTCCCAGACCTCGGTAGCCGCCCACGATGGCGTCGCTAACCAGTAGAATAGTCCTAATTTCTCTGGTGTCAAGGATCGATCTACCCTCACGCCAACCCAGAAACACTCAGCGTCATGGGCTGCTATTTAGCCGCCAATGCATGGGTCAGATGGGATCTTGAGTCGGGAACAAAGGCCGAGGAGTGACCGCTCCATTATCCCTGCTTCGCTCACCGCGGCTCAGTGGGAAGCAAAGGGCTGGCCTTCGAGCAAGGGTCGCCTGCACACGACCCCAAGTATTATGTGGCAGGCGACCCTCGCTCGTTATCTTGTATGAGCCCGGACTCCGTCAGAGTCGAGCCGCCCTTCGTTCAGCGAAAACTCCATTTCGACCCGGAGGCAAGTTTTAGTAAAACCTTGCCTTTTTCGATGTATGCCTTATTTTTAGCGACTTCCAGGCTGTTGTTTTCGATTGAGCCGATCCCCTCGAGTAACTGCGAGACTTCTTCGCTATGTAGGGTCGGTGCGAGAAGTGCAACTGAACCGGTAATCGGTTTTTCGCCTGCGAGGGAACAGCTTCCTTCGAAGACGAAGGTTGCAAGGAGGGTGCCTCCTTGTGAATGTAATAACCAAATCTCTCCGTCCCCGATCACTACTTCATGTACTAACCAATATAGGGGTTCAGTCTGGATGTTCGATGGGTTGAGTTTACATGTTTTTGGTTCTATCTCACTACAGCCTTCCAGGTTGAGATGCTCGACTTGGCCTTTTGTAGTGCCTTCAATTTCCGGTTTTACCCCACTGAAACCGCTGCATGAAATCTTCAGGCTGAGCGTTGGCACATTGAGTACAGGCTGTTCGTCGACCACTGCTTTTGTGGAGAGCGCTATTTTTTCGCCAGATGCCAATTTTTTCCCGCCCACGTACCAGGCGGCTGATGCTGACGTCGATGCAATAGCGCTGAGTGCGAGGGTCATGAGAAATGACATGACGATTGCCGTTGCTTTGGGCATATCCGATCTCCTCTCGTTGGGGCAGTGTCCCCAGGGATACTGTGGTCAGACGCACGCGGCGACTGCTCGGGAATGCTCTCTCGGCGGGCGATGAGATGCTCGCCATGCGCCTTCTCGAATTACGTAGCCACGGCTACCTAATAATAGAATAGTCCTATTTCTAGGGCCTGTCAATAGTCGGCTGCCGGTGACCCGCGTCGCGCCATGGGTCGATGTGCCGACGCATAGAAGTGGGCCATGACCACTACGACAGAGGGCGGACAGCGCCGCCGAGTTTGGAACACGGGGAGGTGAGGTGTCCTCCACCTCACCTCCCCGCAAAGCTAGTTGCTCTGCAACCAGCCACGGGTTGCCGCAGAGCAATCGCGTCCTATTTAGGCTTTCTTGCTGCGCGAGCCTTTTCTCGCTGGGCTACCCTTCCCGCGTTTGCCCGTTACGTGGGTGGTCTTCTTGTGCTGCTTCGGTTCCGGCCCCTGATAGGCCTTCAGGCGGGTCTTGCCCGACTGTGACGTCGACGGGCAGCCCACCGGGCGCCCGAGGTCGAATGGCCCTGAGATCGCTTGCGTGATCAGGCCCTTTTCGAGGTACGCGTAGGTCACCGTCAGCAGCGCGTCGACCCGTGGTTCGGTGCACAGCTTCCAGCCGATTTCAAACTCGCCGGTGATCTTCTCTTGCGGTTCGGTCGTGCTCGCGCCCACGCAGTTGACCGCATAGCCCGGGAACGCGCCGCTGCACGAGAACGTGTCGTTCAGCGGCGTGCCCGCGTAGTTGGTGACCAGCGGCGCGCCCTGAATTCCCGTGATCGGCAGCTGCGTCTGCACCTGGTAGCCCGTGATCTGGCCGTCGCACAGGAACTTGTACTGCACGGGCGTTTCTTCGCCACCCGCTTCCGCCTTGCCTGCACTGAGACTGCCGGAGCATTCGTAGTTGTTCGGGTTACCCGGCTCCGTCGCTTCTGCGTGCGCGAACGCCGGTCCCGCAAGCGCGCACACCAGCGCGCCGAGCGCCGCAAGCAGCGCCCGTCTCAGGGTGGGCGACATACGTCGCGCTGCTTGGCTCGATCCGGCCGGGTGGTGGGAGCGGTCGGTACGTTCGATTGGGTGCACATGGCCTCCGTTCATTGATGGGCGGTTTTGGATGGGTTGTTCAGCAGTTCTTCAAGGCTCTTGCGCGGCGCCAGCTGGTCAAACGCGCTGCTCAGTCGTGCGCCCGCGTGGGCCAGGAACGGGGAGAGCAAAAGCGCGCCCGGGGCGCCGGTTGCCGCCGCAGTGCTCACCTGCGTGCCTGCCGGGTAGGCGATCGCCGGCGTCGCGCTTGGGTTCGTGCTCGCGCCGGCGGCGGTTTCGCCGGCCGTCGCGAAAGTGATCGCGATCAGCCCGCCCTCGCGGTATCCCGCGCTCGCCTCGATCTGCGGCACCACTTCGTGCAGGAATGCATCCGCTGTCTGTGCACCCGCCGGTTCGGTTGTCGTTGCGCACGCTGACGTCGACGCGGCTGGTGTGCTCGTGCCCGGCGGCGCGGCCGCCCCGCTTGTGCCCGGTGCATTCGGGCACGGCGCCACGATCGTGCTCACCGCAGCTTCCACCTGTCCCGAGAGCTGCGCCGCCGCGCCCGCCAGCGCACTCGTCTGCAGCGAGGAGTAGCTGCTCAGCAGCGTCCCCTGCCCCACGAGCATTCCCGTCGTGTACGGCGCCGCCGTCGATTGGCCCAGGATGCTCGTGAAGCTCTGGCCGTAGGGCAGCACGATCAACCAAACGTGTGCGATTGGCGCCAGGCGCACCGGTTTGGATTCGCCCGAACCCGACGGCGTCGATGTGCCGCTGCCCTTCGTCGGAGACAGCGAGCTCGAAGAGAGTTGGTTGCCGTGCGAGGAGGGCGTCGAGCTCGTTTCTGACTGGCCGCCGCCCGTGCTCTGGGGATGGCTGGCGCCAGCATTCGCTGCGGGTGTCGCGACGGCGTTTGCTGCGATGCCGGCTGCTGCGGCCTTGTGCTGGGCATGTCCCGCGTCACCCGCGAGCAGCGCCTGGCTGCTGGCGCCCGCGCCATCATCGAGTGCCAGCAACGCCAGCACCCGCGCCACGGCCGCCGCGCGAGTCCCGTTTGCCAGCGAGCTCGCCGGGCCTGGGCCGATTAGAGCCCCCAGCGCGATCCCCACGGCGAGCATGCCCGCCGCGAGGACCGCGCTCACCCTGGGAGAGGGGAGCCTGCTCGGGGGTTGGGAGGGGAGGGGAGAGAGTCGCATCTTGTTTAGCACAAATAACACAAAGTATCTAATGTTGATCTTGTTTATGAAGAATATGGTAGGGTTCCCGCCAAGGAATTGTCAACTCGTCGGAAAACGGAGGCCCAACCACCATGCATCGAATCCGCCGTATCGCCGCCTCGCTCGCGGCTGTGACCCTGATAGGGAGCGCGGTGCCCGCGATCGCCTCGGCTACGAGCGTGATCACGATCAGCGGAGCCACCGCCTCCTACCCGCTCGTCCAACTGCTCGCCCACAAGTACGTCAAGCTGCTGCACAACAAGGTCAGCTTCCGAATCTCCCAGGGCGGCGCCCAGATCGGCATCAACGATGTCGCCGCCGGACGCGTCACGATCGGCGACGTCTCGCGCGATCCGCTACCTACCGATCCCCCCGGGCTCGTCTTCTACCCGATCGCCAAGTACGCGATCTGTGTCGTCACCAACAAGTCCAACCACCTCGCCAACCTCACCGAAGCGCAGGTTCAGGCGATCTTCACCGGCAAAGACCGCGAATGGAGCCAGATCCCTGGTGCCAGCGCCAGCGGCCCGATCGACATCATCAGCCGTACCTCCACCGCCGGTGTCCTCACGAACTTCAAGAGCCTGTTCCTCGCGAACAAGAGCGTCTCGAAACTCGCAGCCGAAGAGCCCTCCGAGGGCCTGCTCGAGCAGCAGGTCGAAAACACTCCCGGCGCGATCGGCTTCCTCTCCAACTACCGCGCCGACAGCGGCAGCGTGAACCCCGTCGGTTACAACGGCATCGGGTGCACCCTCGCCAACGCGAGCTCCGGTCAGTACAGCGGTGTCGCGCGCTTCTACGAGGTCACCAAAGGCAAGGCCACCGGCGCCGCCGCCAAGTTCATCTCGTGGATCGACTCCAGCCAGGTCGCCCACAAGATCGTCGCCAGCCAGTGGATCCCCGTCTAGGGATCCACGCGGCTAGGAGCGGGTGCCCGAGCCCCGAGTCATGCAGCGGTTGAGAAAACCGTGGTCCGATCACCGCGCCGAGCTACTGCTCGGCGCGGTGTCGCTGTCTACCGGGCTCGTCGTGCTGTTCATGATCGCGTTCGTCGCCGCGCGCGCGTGGCCGACCTTCGCGCACAACGGTCTCGGCTGGCTCGGACCCGGCGGCAGCCTCAAAGTGCAGGTCGAAAATATGCTCGCCACCTCCACCAAGCCGCCCGCCTCTGCCTACCACGTGCGCGCGTGGCCGATCGTCTACGGCACGCTGCTGATCACCGCGCTCGCCGTGCTGCTCGCACTGCCGCTCGCCGTGCTTTCGGCGGTCTTCATCGTCGAGCTCGCCCCCACCGCCCTGCGCCGCACGATGATCCGCGTCGTGCGCCTGCTCGCCTCGGTGCCCTCGGTCATCTGGGGCCTGCTGGGGATCCTCGTGCTGGTGCCGTTCGTCGGCAACCACCTCGTCACCGCCTCCGAGCGCACCTCGCTACAGAACACCGTCCAGCTCACCGGCGCCGGCCTCGCGATCGCCGTCGTCCTGCTCACCCTGATGATCACCCCGATCATGGTCGCGCTCACCTGCGACGCGCTCGCCACCGTGCCGCCCGCGTGGCGCGAGGGCGCCGCCGCGCTCGGCGTCAACCGCGTGCGCGCGATCCGCGCCGTCACGCTGCGCGCAGTGCGACCCGCGATCGTCGCCGCGACCGTGCTCGCAACCGCCCGCGCGCTGGGCGAGGCGATCATGATCTCGATGGTCTCCGGCTCGGTCTTCTTTAGCCCGCGCCCCGGCGACGGCGTCGCCTTCCTGTTCGAGCCCGTACGCACGCTCGCCTCGACGATCGTCGACTTCCGCGAAGGGCTCGGCGGCGCACCGGCACTGAACTCCACGCTGTACGCCTTCGCGCTGCTGCTGCTGTTCTCCGTCTTCGTCCTCTCGCTCGCCGGCTACCTCGTCAAGCTGCCGCTGCGCAAGTACCAGGTGCGGGGATGAGCAGCTTCGCCTCGGAGCCGGCTCTGGGGGCGAGTGGGCTTTCATCTGCGCCGCGCCGCGGGCGCGGCTCTTCGATGCGCACCTGGCGCTGGAGCGATCGTCTCATCTGGCTCGCCGCTTGGACCGCCGGCCTGCTGCTGTGCGCGGTCGCCGCCGCGATCGTCCTCTACATGGGCTACCGCGGCGTGCAGTACCTACGCCCGAGCCTGCTCTTCAGCCACCCTCAGCCGAGCGGCAATCAGGCCGGCTCAGGCGGCTTCCTCGATCCGCTGCTCGGTACCGCGCTGCTGACCTTTATCGGCATCCTGCTCGCCGCTCCGCTGGCGATCTGCTCCGCGCTGTGGATCGTCGAGTACGGCCACGGCGGGCGCACGCGGCAAGCGCTCACGCGGATCGTCGAATCGAGCATCGAGATCGTCGCCGGCACCCCCGACATCCTGATCGCCGTCTTCGGCGTCGCGATCTTCCAGTTGCATTTCCTGCGCTTCGCCTCCGAAGGCAGCGAAGGCGGCGGCGTCACCGGCAGATCGTTTCTCGCCGCCGGCGCGATGATGTCGCTGATCGCGCTGCCGCCCCTGTTCGTCGCCACGCGCGACGGCCTGCAGGCCGTGCCCACGCACATGCGCGAGGCCGCCTTCGCGCTCGGCAAGACCCGCATCGCGACGATCCGCCGCGTGCTGCTGCCCAGCGTGCGCCCCAACATCGCCACCGGCGTCACGCTCGGCATCAGCCGCATCATCGCCGACACCGCGATCGTGCTCGTGCTACTCGGAGACGAACTGCGCCTCTCGCCCCACCCGGGCGGGCTCCCGGTCCTGAACGTCTTGCGCGGCGCCGGCTCCAGCCTGACCAGCTACGTCTACGACAACTCCCCCGCCGGCGAAGGCGGGGCGCCGCAAAAGGCCTACGCCGCCGCCGTCGTGCTGCTGCTGTTCGTGCTCCTACTCAACCTCGCCGTCGAATGGATCGCCCGCCACCAGGCCCGCTCTAGCGGGTCGGTCGCCGCCGGGGGTTTCGTATGAGTTCGCACTGTGTCAATCTATATCGTGAGGAATTGGCCCTGACGACCGTTATGAGGACATCGGAGATCCCTTCATGAACGAGCTCGAGTACGCACCACAGGCGCCGACGCGGGGCACGACGCCCCGCGCCCACAGCCCCCGTGCCCACATCACCTACGTGGACGATCCCCTCTCGACATCCCCACAAGCGCCCGCCGAGCCCGATCCGCAGATCGTGCCGCCGGTGCGCACAATCGTGCTCGATCGCGCGCCCGAGCCCGTCCGTCCGCCCGCCCAGCGCGAGGCCGTGCGGCGCGCACTGGAGGCCGATGGGCCCGAGCGGCTGCGCCTAGAGGACGTCTCGGTCGCCTACAGCGCAAAGACCGCCGTGCGCTCCGTCTCGCTCTCGATCCACCAAGGCGAGGTGCTCGCGCTGATCGGACCCTCCGGCTGTGGCAAGACCACACTGCTGCGCACGCTCAACCGCCTCACCGAGCTCACGCCCAGCGCCACGCGCAGCGGGCGCATCGTGCTCGACGGACACGACATTCACGATCTCGAAGACACCGCCCTGCGCGCGCGCGTCGCGATGGTCTTCCAGCAGCCCAACCCATTCCCGATGTCGATCTTCGACAACGTCGCCTTCGCGCTGCGCGAGCAGTCCCGCCGCCGGCCGCGCCGCCCCGAGCTCGAGCCGCTCGTGATCGACGCGCTGCGGCGCGCCGGGCTCTACGACGAGGTCAAGGACGACTTGCACCGGCCCGCGCTGCGCCTCTCAGGCGGCCAGCAGCAGCGGCTGTGCATCGCCCGCGCGATCGCGCCCCGCCCCGAGGTCCTGTTGATGGACGAGCCCTGCTCAGCTCTCGATCCGATCTCCACCGGCGTCATCGAGGAGCTGATCCACGAGCTGCGCCGCGAGCTCGCCGTCGTGATCGTCACTCATAACCTCGCGCAGGCTCAGCGCGTCGCCGACAAGGTCGCCTTCATGTACCTCGGCGATCTCGTCGAGTACGGCCCCGCGCAGCAGGTCTTCGAGGATCCGCGCGCGCCGCGCACTCGCGACTACGTCCGCGGGGCTTTCGGATGAGTCCATCCGAGCGCTCAGTCGGGTCCGCCGAGCGCGTCGCGAGTGATATCGCGTCGCTCGACCCCGCCGCGCACGCGGGCGCGCACGCGAACAACGGCGCCGCGCGCCCGCTCTCCACCGATGCGGCCTCCGTCGCTTCCCTCGCTCCACGCGACGCCTCTACCGGTGCCGCCTGCACCAGCTGCGGCGCCGCGCTCGCGCCCGACCAGCGCTACTGCTTGGCCTGCGGGCAGCCCGCCTCGCCCGTCCGTCTTGCCTTCCTCGACGTTCTCCAAGGCGAGTACCAGGCTCCCGCACAGGGAGTCGGGGTGGGCGGCGGCTCGCCGCCCGCCGCCGCCTACTACGCCCAGCCGCCCGAGCCCGACGGGCTGCTCGGATCGCTGCGCCGCTACTCCGGGCTGCTCGCCCTCGCCGGCGTCCTGCTCGCCTCGCTGCTGATCGGTCTGCTCGTCGGGCACTGGATCACCGGCGGCAACAGTAGTGCGACCCCCGGCAAGCAGGTCATCGAAGTCAAGGGGCTCAGCGGTGCGCTCGCCGCCGCACCCACTGCCGCCAGCACCGGTAGCTCCGGCTCCGCCACCGGCGAAAGCTCCACCGGCAGCGGATCCAAGGGTCACGAAGCCGCGAAACAGGCGGCCAAGCAGGAAGCGAAAGACGTCAAGGAAGCCAGTGCCGCTAAAGCGCCGCCCGTCGTGCACAAAAAAACGAGTGCCCAGTCGCTGCAGAAGCTCAACCAGACGACCGGCAAGCAGCACGCCAAGGAAGTCAACTCGCTCATCAAGGGCGACGAACCGATCGAAACCGGGCACTAACATGAGCGCCACCGCCGATCCCTCCGCAAACGCCCATCCCGCCGCCGCCAGCCGCTCACTCGGCGAGCTGCGTCGCTTGCGCGTCGAGCTCGCCGAGCGCGTCGCCTCGCTCACTTGGGACCTCGGCGGTCTCACCTACGAGATGGCGATCCGCGATCACTACCGCCTCGACGTCCTCGCGCGCCGCGCCGCCGAATTGCAGCAAGCCGACGCGCAGCTCTCCGAGGTCGAGCGGCTGCTCGCCGGGGCCCACGCCGGTGTGCACGGGACTTGCCGCGCGTGCGGCGCCGTGCACAGCCGCGGGGCCTCCTATTGCTGGAGTTGCGGATCGCCGCTGCTGGTCGAGGAGCGGCCGACGCTGGTAGTCGCCGCGGGGTCTCGCGACCCGGCGTAAGCCTCGGCTTCGCTGTTCGCAGCTACGCTGCCCGCGTGAGTCTCCTCGCCAGTCTGTTTGCCGCCACGCTGCTCGCCGCGCCCGCGCCCGCGCCCGCGCGTGCGGCGGCATCCGTGCGTGCAACGGCGTCGGCGCCCGTGCTCGCTTCCGCTGTCCGCCGCCGCTGCCCGATCTTCCCCGCCAATAATCCGCTCAACCAAGAAGTCGCGCACGCCGCCGCCGATCCTAATTCCGCGGCCTACATCGCGAGCATCGGCGCCGCGCTGCACCTGCACCCCGATTTTGGCACCAACCCCGCCTACGGAATTCCTTACACCGTCGTCGGACCGCGCCAGCCCAAGGTCCCGATTACGTTCACCGCCTACGGCTCCGAATCCAACCCCGGGCCCTACCCAATACCGCCAAACGCTCCCGTCGAGGGCGCCGGCGAAGCGGGCGATCGCCACGTGCTCGTCCTACAAGAAGGCGCCTGCAAGCTCTACGAGCTCTACGACGCCCACCGCGCCGCGCGCGGCTGGGATGCAGAATCCGGCGCGATCTTCAACCTGCGCAGCAACGCGCTGCGCCCCGAAGGCTGGACCTCCGCTGACGCTGCCGGCCTGCCGATCTTCCCGTTGCTCGCCCGCTACAGCGAAGTTCGTGCCGGACGCATCGACCACGCGCTGCGCGTCACCGTGCCGCGCACGCAGGCCGGCTACATCCACCCCGCGACTCACTACGCCTCGAGCAGCACCGATCCGAGTCTCCCACCGATGGGGCTGCGGCTGCGCCTCAGCGCACGCTTTGACCTCGCGCCGTTTCACGGACAGGCGCTCGTCGTCCTGCGCGCCTTGAAGCGCTATGGGTTGATCGTCGCCGATAACGGCTCCAGCTGGTACATCACCGGAGCTCCCAATCCGCATTGGAATGACGCCGACCTAGAGCAGCTGGCACGGGTCCCTGGATCGGCGTTTGAAGCCGTCCGCAGTGGGCCGATCCGGAGCGTCTAGACCTCAGCCATTGAGGAGCAGCAGGTCCGTGTGAGGGGCCACGGGATCTTCACTACGACGGGCTACGTAGCGGTCGGCCAGGTCAGCGACACACGTGGCATCGAGTACTACCTCCTGCTCGTCCACGCCGGTCCGCAAGTCGACGACCTTGCTGCAGTGCTTAGCAACCAATGTATGAAAACGGTCAAGCGAGCCAACTCTACGCAAGCCGTATGGCCAATACTCTGTCAGAATCGGAATACCTGCAGCAAAAAGCTGCTCGGCGCCAGCAAGAATATGAGCCTCGTGACCCTGAGCGTCCATCCACGCAAGGTCGATATCGTTGAGGTCTATCTCACCGGTGTCCGCCAGGGAGTCGACGCTGCGCCCCGCAACCTCGACGACGGCACGTTGACCCTCACTGCGAAGGTCCGGCCCAGAGGCCGGAAGTCGAATTCGGTGATCCCCCCAGTTTGTCTCGGAGCGCTCAAGTGTGAGCGTGACGTCAGCGTCCGACAGCGCAATCTGATGAATGCACACGCGACCCTCAACATCGTTGAGGGCTAGGTTGGCTCGCAGAAGGAGCGCATTCTCTAAATCCGGCTCGAATGCAACAATGTGTCTGACGCCGTGACGAACAAGCATGGAGACTGTCTCTGTCCCGATATTGGCCCCGACCTCGAGGACATTCAGGCCCTCCAGTGTCGCGATTCCAGCATGTCGTTTGAGTGCCGCACTCATGCGGCAGATCGTCTCCTCGTCGAAGGTTCTGTGTATAAATGTGGAGAAGTTGACGCCGTCAGTCTCTTTCGTGCTGAGAAGGTATCGCACGCCTTCGTGCTCAACCCCTACGAACGGCGTCAGCCGGCCGGCGAGTATGAACATGCATGCCCGTATTGCGAGACCGCGAGCGCCATCAGTATTGCGCCCCACGCGCAGAAGGTTTCTGAAGTTAAATGGGACTGACACCCGATTCCGCGGCCTTCCCTAGTCGGCAATTGGTAGTACACGCTCTGTCTGGTTGACTCGCCGAAAGCAATAGCAGATTCCAAAAAATAGGTCAAGTTGATTATCAGCGATCAATGCGATCGCCGGACGCGCGGTGGTTTCTTGGTCCACAGTGGGCCCGCGACGCTCCCGATGCATCTGAAGGTCCATCGAGACTGGCACGCAACTACTCGGGGGAGAGGTCGGCCCATGCGAGCGCCCCGCAATTCAGGTAGCTCATCGTGATCCACAGCCACATCTCGTCAGTGCCAAGCAGCCTACGTGCATCGTATCGGACCTTGCAAGCGGCAAAACAGAAACACGAGATCTGAGTCGATACCCCTCAAAGCCTGGCCAAGTATCGACGGCTCCCAAGTCGTCCTCATGCAAGCGGCGCAATGGTTAGATTTAGGGCAATGCCTCCCGACCGACCGGTAGTTTCAGACCAACGCGGGACGACGGCCGCTGCCGAGTATTTGCATTTCGACGTCCTACGCAGTCGCGATGAGATGCACATGGCTGCCGAGGAGCTAGGCCACCGCGGGTGGGTGAATTTTGGTTCACCGCTCGGTCGCTCGGTCCCCATGGCGGCACTGCGCCGGCTGCTAGGCCGACCGAGCCTGGCGCCCGACCCCCTCAAGGGCTGGGACGTCCTGAAGATCTTGGACGCCGTGACCGAGACGACCGCGCCCCAGTCGGCGGTCCTCGATATGGGAAGTGTTGCGTGTCCCGTGCTCGCCGCCTTGCGGCGGCTCGGCTACCAGGACTTGCACGGCGTTGACCTCGATCCGCGTGTCCGCGAGATGCCGTTCGCACAGGAGATCGACTACCGACAGGCCGACATGACCGCCACTCCCTGGCCCGACGGCGCCTTTTCCGCGATCACCGCTGTCAGCGTCATCGAGCACGGCTTCGATCAGGACGCACTACTGGACGAGGTCTCGCGGCTACTGCGCCCCGGCGGCGTGTTCATCTTCTCGACCGACTACTGGCCGCAGAAGATATCGACCGACGGCGTGCGCCTGTTTGGGTTGGATTGGCGAATCTTCAGCTCCCAGGAGATCACCCGGCTGGTCGATGCCGCGAGTGAGCGGAAGCTACACCCGGTCGGCGACCCCGGTGCTTGCCTGCGTGCACCCCTCGCGGATCGCGAGAGCAGGCGTCCGGTCTCCTACAAGCGCAGGGACTACACCTTCCTCTACGGCGCGCTGGTGCGCGGCTAGCTGCGGGGAGCCAGCGGAGCGTGCGCCTTCAACCGGCGCAGCACGCGACGCAGGGGCTTGTGGTCGAGCCTCACAAACGCTCGCTCGCGCAGTCCACTGTGATCCTGCTGCCGATGAGTCTGAAGGACCCCCTGGCTCCGGGCCTCGACGGCCTCGCGGAAATCCGCGACTAGCGTGGCGGCGACGCGGTCCCACGTGCGCTCCTCGGCATACGGATTGGCCAACAACCGCCGCATAGCCCTCTCTAGCTCCTCCGGAGTGTGAAGCTTGTGTAGGTTGGCTGTGCGCTCCGGAAGATCGCTGAATCCCTCCGTGTCGTTGACGAACACAGGCCGGCGGGTTCCGATCGCGAACGGTGCGGCTGCGCTGCCGCCCGACCTGAGCTTGTGGTCATACCACAGCACGATCGCGTCGCAGTCGCGCAGCCACGCAAACAACTCGTCGTGCTCAACCCAACGGTCCTTACCGAAGCTGTGGTGGAAGTCCCAGTCGTTGCGCTCGCAGATCTCCGCGATGATGTCCGAGCGCGACTTGCCGAGGCCGAAGGTCTTTACCACCGGTGGCCGCAGATCGATGCCCTGCGGGATCAGATGCCGCGGCCCTACCCCGACGTCCTCGCGATGCGCATAAAGCAGGTCCACGAGCTCGCACGGAAAGGCCGTCACGCCATCCTTGTCGTGGTAGGTCAGCGCGGTCACGCCCGGGAAGCGCCGTAGCAACTCGACCATGCGACCGTGGTCATAGAAGAGCGTGCTGAACTGGATCAGCAGCACGTCGAGATCGTGCTCCAGAATCGCATCCACATCCAGGTCGAAGCTATGCGCGGGATGCCAGATCTGCACATCGAACACCGGCACCGCCCAGTCCTCGTAAGGCGCAATCGCGCGCTCACCAAAATTGCGCGAACCGAACACCGTCAGCTCCACGTCCTGCTGGCGGTTCAGCGCAGCCACCAGGTGACGCGAATACTCGGCGATGCCGCAGCGGGTATTCCAGCTGCTAAGGACCCCGATGCGCAGCGACATGAAGGTTCCCGGACGAAAGGTCCGCGGGAGGAGTTTCAGGCACGATCCTCACAGTCGGCATCGGCACGATGAACTGGCCGCCACGGTCGAGGAACTCCTGCTCACGATCGAGGAACTCATCCATGAAATGCCACGGAAGCGCTAGGTAATAATCGGGTCGCATCTCGCGCGAGCGCTCCTCGCTGATAATCGGGATATTGGTCCCAATCGTCTCCGATCCATGCTTGTCCGGGTTGCGATCTGCCGCATAGGGGACCAGCGTGCGGTCGATCCCCGCATACTGAAGAATCGTGTTTCCCTTGGTCGACGCGCCATAGATGTGAATGGTCTTGCCCGCATCGACGAGCTCACGACAGACCGCCGCGAGTTCCGCGCGCACACGCTCAGTGCTCGCCGCGAAGTGCTCATACGGCTCGGGTGCGTCGAGTGCCATCTCAAACTCGCGAATTCGCAGTCGCTGCAACGAATCGACATCGCCCTCACGCGGTCCGAAGCGCGCTGTGCGGCGGATGAACAGCCGCAGCGAACCGCCGTTGATCCCGTTCAGCTCGGCCCGCACGACGCCAAGCCCCGCCTCGCCCAGTAGGCGCTCGATGACGGCGAGCGAGTAGTACTCGAGGTGCTCGTGCACGATCGCGTCGAACTGGTTCATCTCCAACATCGTCGGGAGGTAATGCAGCTCCATCACCCACACGCCATCGTCGGCCAGCGCGCGCGCGACATCCGCCACGAAGGCGCGCGGATACTCGAGGTCATAGAACATCGCGATGCTGGTGATGACACGTGCCTGCTGGTCGACATAGCGCTGACGCAGCCGGTCATAGGCATAGAAGTCGCGCACGACGTCATATCCCTTGGCCACCGCGTAGCGGCCGACGTCGGAGGGGTCGAAACCCAGGTACTTGAGGTTGGACGTCCGGTAGCCGTCGAGCAGCGTGCCGTCATTACAGCCGATGTCGATGACGAGGTCACCGGGGTGAAGCTCCACCAGCTCCTCCGCCTGTGCCGCAATCTCGTGCAGATTGCGCGTCATCGTTTGGTTGACTCCGCTGCGATACCAGTAGGATTGATAGAGAATCGCGCCCGGCACCGTGTGGCGCAACTGGATCAGACCGCAGCCCTCCTGATTGCGTGTCATGTCGCAGCGCACCAATTCCAATGGAATCCGTCGCGCGACGGGCTGCCCCCCGTCGGGGTCCGCAAAGGCGCCGGCGATGTACTGATCTCCCAGTGAGAGCACCGGTGTGAGCTTCGGCGAGTCACAGATCCTGCAGGTCGTGCGGGTTGTCAGACTCGTTCGAGGGAACACGAGGGGCAATTTACCAGCGCCCCGACCAAGCTCAAGGCAATCGATTGTGTCGATTGGTGAGAAACAATTAGAGGCTCCAAAAGCCCGGTAAACACTGTGGTTTTGTACTGCACACAGTGGGAGACAGAATCGCGCACAGGCACGCCCGCGCGCCGCGTCAGCGGCGGCCTCGCCAGGCCCGTTAAACGCCGAGCTTTAGCCCTGCGGCTCGGCCGGCGCCTGCGGTGCAGTCGCGGCTGGGGGAACGGGGGCCGGCGGCGCGACTGGCTGTGCCGCGGGCGGCTGAGGTGTAGCGACCGGTGGCTGCTGCTGAGCCGTCTGGGTCAGCGTCGGCTGTTTGCTCTCGCCGCTGATCGAGTCCTTGAACTCCCGCATCCCGCCACCCAACGAGCGACCGATTTCCGGGAGCCGCCTGGCGCCGAACACCAACAGCAGAATCACCACGAGGAACGCTATATGCAGGGGGTTATCGAGTCCCATGCCTCCTAGTCTAGACCTCTTTGGCGGTGTCTCCAGCCCGCTCGCTCGGCTCGCTCGTCGTCTTGCGCACCAATTGCACCGCTACGACCAGCGTAAAGAGGGCGAATCCGACCTGCAGCACCTTGCCCGAGAGCGCGTTCGCAAGCGCCACGCCCCCGGCCGCGCCCGCGATCGAGAAGAGACCCAACAGCAGCCCCTCGCGCCTGCGCACGTTGCCGTAGCGGTCCTGTCGCAGCGCTCCCACGAGCGCGACCGGCACGATCGCCAACAGCGACGTCGCCTCCGCCTGGTGCTGGGTCAGGCTCAGGAAGATCACGAGGCCCGGCACGAACAGCACGCCGCCGCCGACCCCCAGCAGACCCGCCACGACGCCCGCCGCCAACCCGATCGCAATCACGCCGATCATCGTTGGAGTGGCTCCACCGCGCTCGTGTCCACGCCGATCATCGGACGAGCAACTCCACCGCGCTCGCGACGAGTACCGCCGCGAACAGCAGCGCGATCGTGCGCGTGTGCAGGCGCTGCTGCAGCCACGCTCCCAACAGCACGCCTGCGACCGCCGGAATCCCGACCAGCAGCGCGTCGGCGACGCGCACGTTGCCATACCCCGCCTGCGCCGCTGCCGCGAAGGCCGCGATGCAGACGATCGCCGCCAGCGACGTGCCCGTCGCCTCGCGCTCGCCGTAGCCCAGCCACAGCACGAGCAGCGGCACGATCACCGAGCCGCCCCCCACGCCGAAGATCCCGCTGAACAGGCCCGCCGCTGTGCCGATCGCCACCAGCCTCAGCGGTCTGCTCGCCAGCATGCGCTGCTCTGTCGACACTGAGGTCATACTAAGGATCGTGTCCCCCGCCGCCACACTCGTGGAGGCACTGGAGCCACTGCGCTCCGACCCCTCCCATTCCGCGGTGCTGCTCGACATCGACGGCACGCTTGCGCCGATCGTGCGGCACGCAACCGACGCGCATGTCCCCGAGGCCACGCGCACGCTGCTGATCGAGATCGCCAAGCGCTACCGGCTCGTCGGTTGTGTCAGCGGCCGCCGCGCCGCGAGCGCCCGTCAGGTCGTCGCGATCGGTTCCATCGCCTACGTCGGCAATCACGGTGGCGAGCTCCTGCGCGCCGGCGCGACGCGACCCGAGGTCGACCCCGAGCTCGAGGCGTGGGCCGAGCGGGTGCACGCCTTCGCCGCGCGCATCTACACCAGTGAGCACCAGCGTCTGCGCGTGCGCAGCGAGGACAAGTACGCGATCGCCGCCTTCCACTGGCGCGGCGCCCCCGACGAGGACGCCGCCGCTGCCGCGGTGCGCGAGATTGCCGCCCGCGCCGAGGAGGCCGGTCTCGCGGTCCACTGGGGCCGCAAGGTGCTCGAGGTCCGCCCGCCCGTCGTGCTCGACAAGAGCCTCGGCGTCACCAAGCTGCTGAGCGACGAGCGTTCCACGCTGCACGCCGCGCTGTACGTCGGCGACGACACCACCGACCTCGACGCGTTCCGCGGCTTGCGCGCGCTCGCACAGAGCGGCACGCTGACGCACGCGGTGTGCGTCGCCGTCCGCTCCGAGGAGGCCCCGCACGAGCTGATCGAACAGGCCGATCTCGCGCTCGACGGCCCCGATGGGGTGCGCCAGCTGCTCGAGGCGCTGCTCTAACAGTCATCGCGTGCGCTTCGCCGACTTCCTCAAGACCACCGTTCTGCTCAGCGCCGCCGCCGCGACGGCGCTAGCGGCCGTCACGGTGCTCGCTGCCGCCAACGACTCCGAAACGCGGCTCGCACTGTTTGCCGCGGGCTGGTGGGTGCTCGCCTCGCTACTCGGCGCGCTCCTCGGACGCCGCGCCGAGACCAATCCCCCGATCGCGCGCCTGCTCGCCGCGGCGCGCGCGAGCTCGACGCTGCCCGAGCAGCGCCCCGGTGCGATCCTCCTCAACCGGCTGTGGCCACTGCTGCTGTTCACCGTGCTCGCCGGCGGCCTCGCCTTCCTCGCGCCCCAAATCCCCGCGATCGGCGCCGGTTTCGCGATCATCTGGGCGCTCGCCTGGCGCCGCCAGCACGCCGCCGTCACCGCGATCGAGGAGCGCGACGGAGTGCGCTTTTACGTGCTGCGCACCTCGCCGCTGCGGCCGATCGCGCTGCAGCGCACGCCCGGCTTCAAAGCGCTGCGCCCCGAACACTTCGGCGGCGCGGCGACCTGAGACGCCTGCTGATGGGCGAACGCGCGCGCGAGGTCGATGTGCTGCTGGTCGGGCTCGGCTCGACACCCGGTCTGCGTGGCGCCGACGCAGAGCTCGCACGCTCGCTGCAACGCGCCGGGGCCCAGGTCGCGCTGGCCACCGCTGCGCCACCCGCAGATGTCCGCACGCTGATGCTCACCGATCTGCGCTGGGCGCGCGCCGCCCGCCGCGCCGCCGCGGTGGTGCTCGCTCGGGCCGCACCGCGTGCCGTGATCTACTCCTCGACGACTGCCGCGCTGCTCTGGCCGCGGCCCGGGGCGATCCGCTTTGACGCTCCCGCCGCCGCCAACAGGCCCGGACGCCACGGGCTTTGGCAGCGCCCACTCGAGCAGCGCCGCCTGCGCCAGGCGCCACTGCTGCTGCCCTGGAGCGCTGGCGCGCTCGCCGAGGCCGGCGCGATCATCGACGGTCGCGCTGAGCACGCGCTCGTGCTGCCCGCCCCGATCGAGCTTGCGGCGAGGAGTGAGACCGACGCGCCGCAGCGCGACATCACCGCGCTCACCTACGCCGGGAACCCGCACAAGAAGGGGTTCGACCGCGTGCTCGCCGCCTGGCGCGCCGCGCGGCGGCCGGGGGAGCGCCTGCTCGTCGTCGGCAGCTCCCACCAGGCGCTCCTGCAGGCCGGCTTCGAGCTGCCCGACGAGGACATCGACGTCGTCGGCTCGCTGCCCGCCGAGCGCCTGCGCACGCTGCTGCGCCGCACCCGCGTCTTGCTCTGCGCGCCGCGGCGCGAGGATTACGGTCTGATTCAGCTTGAGGCGCTCGCCGATGGTTGCCAGCTCGTCACCAACGTGGCTCCCGGGCCCTACGTAGCGCTGGCACTCGCGCGCGAGCTTGACCCACGGCTCGTCGGCGAGGACCTCGCGACCGCGCTGCGCGCCGCGCTCGACGCCCCCCGCGTCGACTATGCCCAGTGCGCCACCGAGCTGCTCGCGCCCTTCGGTCGCGCCGCGGCCGATCGGCTGGTCGCCGAGGAGCTGCTGCCGCGGCTGCTGGGGGAGTGGGACGGACGGCGCGGGCCCGCCAATTGAGACCCGAGCTTGCGCCGGCCGCCTACGGCAGCTGCCCGCCGCGCCGCAGCGCAAGTCCTCCCGCCGCGATCAGCAGCAGCGCGCCGGCGAGCGCAAACGCCGTCGTGACGTCGCGCGAGCGCGCGACCGTGCCGAGCCGCTCGCCCAGGCGCCGATAGATCGAGATCAGCCGACCGCTGTCCTGAGCCGTGAACGCCTGCGCGTGCGAAGCGCTCGCGATGCGCTGCAGCAATTCCGGGTCCGGGGGCACCGCGACCGGTGCTCCGAAGCCGCTGGGATTGGGGATCGTCGCGTCGCTATTGCCGAGCGCGACCGTGTAGATCGGGATCTTGTGCGTCGCGGCTTCGCCGGCGACTTCGACGGGGTCGCGCCCCGCGTTTGCGGCGCCGTCGGAGAGCAGCACGATCGCGCCCGGGGTTTCCTTGCCTTGCGGCGGGTCATCGCTGCTCCTGAGCAGGTCCAGCGCGAGCGCCAGCGCATTGCCCGTCGCTGTCGAGCCGACCGCGGTCTGTGAGTTGACGATGCGCAACACCGCCGTGCGGTCGGAGGTCGGCGCTTGGACGGCGTCGGGGACGCTCGAGAAGGCGACCACGCCCACCCGTACCTGGGTCGGCAGTTCGCCGATGAACGCCCGCGCCGCGCGCTCGGCGGCCGCGAGTCGCGTGGGCTGCACGTCGGTGGCCTGCATCGAGCCGGAGTGGTCGAGCACGAGCATCACCGACGCGCGTCCGACGGGCACACGCACCGTCCGGTGCGGACGCGCCAGCGCGAGCACAAGTGCGGTGCACGCCAGCAGCAGCAGCGCCGCCGGTAGGTGTCGCAGCCAGCTCGATCCGGCGCGCGCGGCGAGCGCCAGCGTCGAGGTCGCCGGGAAGCGCGCGGCGTAGCGGCTCGCGTGCGTGCGCGCCGCGAGATAGGCCCACACCAACACCGGGACCAGCAGCAGGCCGACCAGCCACGCGGGCGCGGCGAAGCTCACCGCAGCCCCCGGCTCAGCGACAGCAGCCAATCCGCGTCGGTCGAGAGCTCGACGTGCGCGACGCGCAGCCGCCGCAACTCGCCGGCGAGCTCCTCACGGCGCGCGGCCTCGAGCTCGGCAAAGCGGCGGCGCACACGCGCACTGGAAGTATCGACCTCCAGGCGCGCGCCGCTCTCGGGGTCGACGACCGCGAGGCGTCCGACCGCCGGCAGTTCGCGCTCGCGCGGGTCGCCGACTGCGAGTGCCAGCACCGCGTGGCGCGCGCGCACGCGGCTAAGCGCGGCGACCCAGGCGTGCTGATCGCGGAAATCCGAGATCACCACCACCAGGCCCGGTTGGCGGGCGACCTTGCCGAGCTGTGTCAGCGCACGCGCGAGCGCCAGCGGGTCGGTATGGCCATCGCGCAGCACGCCTTCGCCCAGCACCCGGCGCAGCGTCGCGAGTGCGGGGCGCGAAGATCGCGGAGGCAGCAGGCGCGGTGGGCCCTCGGCGCCGAAGGTCACGAGACCGAGTCCGCCACCGCGGCGGATCGCGAGCCGACCGAGTACCAGCGCGGCGCCCTCAGCGACGTCGGCCTTCAAGCGCAGCGCCGTGCCGAAGGCCATCGAGGGCGAGATGTCGATCACCAGCCACGTCGTCAGCGCGCGCTCGGGCACATGCAGGCGCACCTGCGGGATCCCCGCGGTACGCGCCGTCGCGGCGGGGTCGATGTGGCGGACGTCATCGCCGGCGCGATAGGGCCGCAACTGCGCGAGCTCGGTCCCCGCGCCGACCCCCGCGGCACGGCTGTCGCCGGGCAACTCGCGCGCGGCGCGGCGCACGAGCGCAAGCTCGAGCGCATCGACGAGCGCGCGCGGCATCGGACCCGGTCCCTGACGCGCCGCCGGCGCATGCAAGGGGGACGGCAGCGGGACCGCGCGGCGCCTGCGCTCGTTCTGCTCGGGCCGGTGGGCCGGAATGCGCAGCTGGCTGCTCACGCCGCGCGCTCCTCCCGCCGGATGTGGTCTGAGGCGGGTACCGGAACCGCCTCCAGGACTCGGGCGAGCAGCTCATCCGCGTCGACGTTCTCGCCGAGCGCGTCGTAGGAAAGCACGATGCGATGGCGCAGGACATCGGGCGCGAGGTCGCGGATGTCCTCGGCGATGACGTGGCGGCGCCCGCGGAAGATCGCCAACACGCGCGCCGCCTGGACGAGGCCGATTGGCCCGCGCGGACTCGCGCCGAACTCGATCAGCGGCGCCAGCTCGGCAAGCCCGTACGCGGCCGGCTCGCGCGTAGCGGCGGCCAGCGCGACCGCGTAGCGGATGATCTCACGGTCGACGAGTACGTCCTCGACCGCCTCGGTATAGCGATCGAGATCGGCGAGTGTCAGCCGCTCGCGCACCGCGGCCGGCGCGAGCAGACTGCGCCCGACGACCGCGGCCTCCTCCTCAGGCGAGGGGTAGTCGACGAGGATCTTCATCAGGAAACGGTCCAACTGCGCCTCGGGCAGCGCATAGGTGCCCTCCGACTCGATTGGGTTCTGCGTCGCCATCACCAGAAACGGGCGCGGCACCGGGTGCGAGGTCCCGGCGATCGTGACCTGTTGCTCCTGCATCACCTCCAGCAGCGCCGACTGCACCTTCGCCGGTGCGCGGTTGATCTCATCGGCGAGCAGGAAGTTCGTCATCACCGGGCCGAGCTCGGTGTCGAAGCGACCGCTGTCCGGGCGGTAGACGCGCGTGCCGATCAGATCCGCGGGCACGAGATCGGGGGTGAACTGAACGCGGCCGAACGAGCCGCCGAGCACCTGCGCGAGCGTCTTCAGCGTCAGTGTCTTGGCCAAGCCCGGCACCCCCTCGAGCAGCACGTGGCCGCCGGCCAGCAGGCTCACGAGCAGGCGCTCGAGCATCGCGTCCTGCCCGACGATCACGCGTCTGATCTCCGACAGCGCCTCGCGTAGGCCCGCGCCGGGCTCGTCGTGGGGGGCGAGGGGTCCGTCATCGAGATCTGTCATGCCAGTGCACTCTCTTTCGGTGTCAGTGTGGATGTGTGATGTCTCAAATCAGCCTGCCGAACCACGCGAGCGACAGGGCGCTGCCGAGCAGCAGTGCGCCGAGCGCCGCGCCGAGGAAATAGGGGGTCAGGTCGCGACGTTCGCTGCGGTGGCTGAGCCGCGCGCTGAGCTGCCGGTAGATCGCGCTGAGATGACCGGCGTCGGCGGCCGTGTAGGTGCGCCCACCGGAGAGCTGCGCTACCTGCGCGAGCTCGTGCGATTCGACGGGGACCGGCACCGTCGCGACGCCGTCGCCGTTGCGGTGGCGCACCGAGATCGTGCCAGCAGGGGTGCCGATCGCGATCGTGAAGATCGGGATGTGCAGCTGCCGCGCCGCGCGCGCCGCGGCGAGCGGGTCGGCGCCGCTCGTCGACTTGCCGTCAGAGAGCAGCACGATCGCGGCCGACGCCTTGGCATTCGGAGCGCGGCCCGCGGGGTCCGCTGTCGGTCGCAGCAGCGCCAGCGCGGTGTCCACCGCGCTGCCGATCGCTGTGCCACCGCCGATCCGCAGACGGCCGAGCGCTGCGATCGCGGCGCGATGGTTGCGCGTCGGCACCGCCAGCACCTCGGGCGCCTGGTTGAACTGCATCACGCCGACACCGACCGCTGCCGGGATCGTGCCCACGAAGACGTCCGCCGCGTGCTGCGCTGCTGCCGCGCGACTCGGAGCGACGTCGTGCGCCTGCATCGAGCCACTCATATCGAGCGCGAGCATCGTCTGGAGATGTTCGACGACCCGCGTCAGCGTCACCCGCGGGCGCGCACCTGCGATCACGACGAGCGCGAGCGCGAGCGCAAACGCCACGAACGGCGCGTGCCGGCGCCAGCCCGGGAGGTGGGGGGTAACCGAGGGCGCCATGTGCGGCGCCGTGAACGCCGCCGTCGCGAGCCGCGCGGTACGGCGGTGCAGCACGTACCACGCGCCAAGGGCCGGCAACACGAGCAGGCCGAGCAGCAGGAGCGGTGTCGCGAAACTCATCCTCGGCGAGATTAAGCGCGGGCGCTTAGTGCTTTGTAAAGGAAGCGGCAGCGGACGCGCCACGCCTCACTGAGGCGCGACGCGCGGAGGCGCGACACGAGTCGGAGACAAGTCTCTCAATTAGTAGGCGAAAGCTGGCATTTGGATTGTCCGTGGGCTAGTTTCGGGCCATGTCGATCGGCGATGGCGTTCGAGCTCCCTCCCGCGGAGCCTCGGCTGGGGTGGCGGCGGGTCTCACCCGCAGGGTGCCGGCATCGGCGTCCTCCTCGGAGTCGATCGCCCGGCGGGTCGGCATCTCGGGTTGGACCGCATACGCCTGGGGTGCGATCGCCGCGACGACCTGCTTCATCGCGTTGACGTGCTGGTGGCTGACGCAGGACCGCAGCATCCCGATCTACGATGCCGGCGCCCATTTGGAAACTGCATTCCAGTTCCACGCGATGCTCGAGGCTGGCAACCTCCTTGGGCTGTTCAACTACGCATCGGTCTATCCGCCGCTCGTGCACACCATCGGCGGACTAGCCGCGGTGATTGGAGGTGTGAACGTCGCCGCCCCGATCGTCGCCGAGAACCTGATCTTCGTTCCGCTGTTGGCACTGGGCTGCTACCGAACCGGAAGACTGCTGTTCGGATCGACGGCCGGGCTACTTGCCGTGATCTTCGTGCTCGGATCGCCGCTGCTGATCGAGCAGTTCCACGTCTTCATGCTCGACGCGCCGATGACCGCGTTGATCGCGGTCACGATCTGGCTGGTCCTCGCGAGTGAGGACTTCAGCCGTCTGGACTTCGCGGTTGCCGCTGGGTTCGCAGCCGGCTTTGGCATGCTGACCAAGGTGCAGTTCGCGGTCTACCTAGTGGGCTTCATATGCGTCGTGCTGCTCCACGGGGGATGGCGGAACTGGCGCGCGGTGCTCGTGTTTCTCGGGATCGGATTCGTCATCGCAGCCCCTTGGTATATCGACCATATTTCCGAATTCAGTAGGATATTCGAAATAGCTGGCACGAGTGCTGGTGCCGACGTGCCTCCCGGCAATGCACCCCCGACGCTGTCGCTCACGAATTTCCTTTGGTACTTCTGGAGCGTCATGAACTCGCAGCTGCTGGCGCCGCTGTTCCTCCTGGCAATCGGCGGCTCGCTTTGGATGTTCGCGACGCTCCTGCGCCGCCGCGAGGGGCAGGGGGGCAGACTAGAGTTGCTCGTCGGCGCTTTTTTGACGTGGCTGACGATCACGATCACCCCGCATCACGACATTCGCTACGGGATGCCGCTGCTCGCCTACGTGGCCGTCATCGCCACCGGTTGGATCGTCTGTCTTCCTCGCTTCGCGCGCTTCGCGGCCACCGTCCTGTTGATCTTCGGCGTCGCTGCGAACACGCTCGGTGTCACGATCGGCGTCGGTCGCGAAGCGTCGGTCGCGCTGGCGAGCTCCCCACCAACTACGCAGCAGCTGCCCGACCAGGTGATCTTCTATGCCAGGAAAGGCTTCCTCACGGCTGGACCGATTCGTGACGGGGACATACAGGGCCTGTTCGAAATGCTGCGCCGCAACGGCGTGCGGACGGTTGCGTGGAGCCTTGAACAGAGCAGGCTCCCCGACTTCTCCTTCGAAGGATTGGTGCCGCTGGCGCAGATAGCCGGACTCTCGCCAGCCATCACGAACACTCCCGAATTCAGCTCTTCGGCGCAGGTCGCGACGCTCATCCACGAATCGGTCGGCGCGCGAATCCGGCTGCCGGCGTGCCGACGCTTGAGCGACGGCACCGGCGTGTGGATCGTTCGCCATGACAGCAGCGCCCGCAAGCTGGCGTTTTACTGCCCGAACCGCGAACCGCTCTATTACGGCGTCGGCAGCATCCGCTGAGAACCTCGTCAGTGCGCTCCTGGCGAGGCTCCATGGCTCCGCCGGGTGCGTTTTCGCAGCCGCTCGAGCTCGTGCCACGGCCGCGTGTTCGCGACATCCACCGCCGTCAGCCATCCGCGGCGTGCAGTGAGGACGCCCCAGCGCATGTTGCCCAGCGTGTCGGTTCGGTGCGCGTCGGAATCGATCGCGATCCCGACGCCGGCCGCGACCGCCGCGCGGGCGTATAGCTCGGAGAGATCGCGACGATCGGGGTTCGCGTTGATCTCCAGCAACGTGCCCGTGCGTGCGGCCGCCGCGAAGATCGCCTCCAAATCGAGCGCATAAGGCTCGCGTCGCTCGATCAGACGACCCGTCGGGTGACCGATTACGTCCACCAGCGGATGCTCGATCGCGGCGATCATCCGCTCGGTCATTCGTTGTTCGTCCATGCCGAAGGCCGTGTGCACGCTGGCGACCACCCAGTCCAGCTGCTCCAGCAGCTCGTCCTCATAGTCCAGCGACCCGTCCGGCAGGATGTTCACCTCGCTGCCGGCCAGCAGCCGCATGTCTTGCAGGCCGGCGTCGACCTCCGCGATCCGCTCGATCTGCCTGCGCAACTCCGCGGGTGAGACGTCGTTGCCGAAGCCGTGCGAGGCTGAGTGGTCGGTGATCGCGAGGTATTCATAGCCGCGCGCACGCGCCGCAAGTGCCATCTCGGAGATCGTCGCCCTCCCATCCGAGGCCACCGTGTGGCAGTGCAAGTCGCCGCGAATGTCGCCAAGCTCGATCAGGCTTGGCAAGCTTTTGGTGAGCTCACCACGGTCCTCGCGCAGCTCCGGCTCGATGTACGGAAGCTCAAGCAGCTCATAGACTTCGGCCTCAGTCCTGCACGTTCGCGTCGTTGCCCCGCCGTCTTCGACGATCCCGTACTCCGATACGTGCTGGTCGCGGCGCACCGCCCGAGTCCGCAGTGCGGCATTGTGTGCGCCGGAGCCCGTGAAGTGCTGCAACAGATTTCCGAGCTGCTCCGGCGCCGCGATGCGCAAGTCGACGGCCACACCGGAGTGCGTGCGCCCTCGCGCTCCCGACTCGCCGCTCGAGGACACTGACTCGATCTGCTCGAGGTCCCCAAAGCATCGAGCCAATGCCGCGGGGCTCGCGGTCACAGCGACGAGGTCCAGGTCCTTGAGGCTATCCGCGCCCCGTCGCGCCGAGCCCGCGATTTGCGCCTGCGCATCCTGAGGTCCACACTCGCGCAAGCCCGCGATCAGCGCCGCGCCCAGCTCGAGCCCCGCCGGCAGCAGCAAGCGCCGCGTGCGCACCGGTATGCCCCGCGCATCGACTGCGGCTTCGTCGGGAAGCGCTTCGAGGGCTGCCAGGATCGATGCCTCGAACCTCGGGCCGAGTCGTTTCACCGTCCTCAACCGCTGTCCCAGAGCCGCCTCGCGAAGCGCGCCCAGGGAGTCGATGCCGAGTTGCTCGTACAACAGGCGCGCACGCTTCGGACCCAGGCCTGGTAGTCGCGTCAGGGCGATCAGTCCCGGTGGAAACTTCGCCCGCAGCCGCTCGGCGGCGGGGATCGTACCGGTGTCGATCAGCGCGAGGATCTTCTCCTCCAGCGTCTTGCCGATGCCCGCGAGCTCGGTCGCGCGCCCCTCGCGTGCGAGCGCTGCGACCGAGACGGCCGCCTCGCGTACGGTCTTCGCCGCTGTCCTGTACGCCAGCACACGGTGCACAATCGCACCGTCCAGCTCGTACAGGTCTCCCAATTCCTCGAAGGCGTCGGCGATCGCCGTATTGGATAGGTCCGGCATCTAGGTGCTCTAGGGTACGTGGCCTGAATGGACGGCATCGCCTGGCTGATACTGCCCACCTACAACGAGGCCGAGAACATCGAGGCGATCACCCTCGCTGCGGCTGGCGCACTCGCTGGCGCTCCCTGCGAGGGTTTCCGCGTGCTCGTCGTCGATGATGGCTCCCCCGATGGCACGGGTGAGATCGCCGAGCGTCTCGCGGCTGAGTATCCGTGGATGCAGGTGCTGCACCGCGACGCCAAGGAAGGCATCGGTCCGGCTTATCTCGCCGGCTTCCGCTACGCCCTCGAGCACGGGGCTGCGTTCGTGCTCGAGATGGACTCCGACTTCTCGCACGATCCCGCCGACCTGGCTCGCCTGCTGCAGGCGATCGAGAACGGCGCTGATCTCGCGCTCGGCTCTCGCTATGTCCCCGGTGGGGGCATCAGCGATTGGGGC
>Ga0210389_10000579_pt1 | contig 32463 bp, 19 predicted proteins | sample IncBWH28OmetaG_FD_160127 | JGI IMG/M metagenome (GOLD analysis project Ga0210389, IMG submission 160127) | Forest soil microbial communities from Barre Woods Harvard Forest LTER site, Petersham, Massachusetts, United States - Inc-BW-H-28-O ... | reverse complement strand
TTTGCCCCGCGTTTCGAAAGCCCCCACTAGTACAACCGGAGAATCAACAATGCAGTTGCTGCGTCAACGCGCCGCTCACGCCTGCCTTCGTCGGCTTCGAATGATCCATACGATTGTTGGGGGAGTTTTTCTTTGTCTTGCCATCAGCGGGTATTCACAGAGCGGAGTGAATGTGACTACCTACCATAACGACAACCTGCGCAGCGGACAGAATCTGCATGAAACCGTGCTCACTCCTTCGCTCGTAACGACGAACACATTTGGAAAATTATTTTCGCAGCCGGTGGATGGACAGATTTATGCGCAGCCACTGGTGCTGGCGAATCTGCTGATTCCTGGCAAGGGCCTGCACACGGTGGTGTATGTCGCCACGGAAAATGACAGCGTGTTCGCCTTCGACGGAAACGGCAATACGGGGAACAATGCTGCTCCGCTATGGCAGGTGAGCTTTATTAATCCGGCGAAGGGGATCACGACGGTTCCCAGTTCTGATCTGGGAACGAGTGCGATTTATCCGCAGGTTGGGATCACGGGGACGCCGGTGATTGATCCGACGAACAAAACGTTGTATGTAGTGGCTGCTACTAAGGAGAATGGCACGTACGTTCAGCGTCTGCACGCCCTCGATGTCACCACGGGTGCTGAGAAATTCGGTGGGCCGGTAGTGATCAAAGCGATGGTGAAGGGCACGGGCGCAGGTTCAAGCAAAGGCCTACTCTCGTTCGATCCTTTTCGTTCCAATCAGCGGCCGGGCCTGCTGCTTTTAAATGGGGGGATCTACATCGCATGGGCGTCGCACGGACTGGAGGGCGAGTTTACGTATCACGGCTGGGTAATGGGTTATAACGAAAATACTTTGAAGCAGATATCAGCTTACTGCATAACCGCGAACGGAAGTTCGGGTGGGGTGTGGCAGAGCGGTGACGGCCTGGCCGCCGATGTGTTGGGCAATTTGTACTTCATGAGTGGGAATGGCACGTTTGACGCGAACACGGGCGGGCAGGACTACGGCATGAGTTATGTGAAGATGGCGACCAAGGGTGGTTTGAACGTGGCCGATTACTTCACTCCGTACAACGAGTCCGAGGAGAGCAATCAGGATCTCGATCTGGGTTCGGGAGGCGCAATGCTGCTTCCCTACCAAAGTGGAGCCGCGCATCCCTATCTGGCAGTCGGCGCGGGCAAAGATGGAGATCTATACGTGCTGGACCGGACGAACATGGGTCACTTTAATGCGTCGGGCAATCAACAGATCGTGGAGTCGATTACCAATGCCTTCGGCGGACATGGAATCTACAGCACGCCAGCGTATTGGCAAGGATATTTGTATTTCTGGGCTCCGAATGACGTGCTGCGAGTTTTTCAAATGATGAATGGGCTGGTTTCGACGACGACGGTAGCGACCGGCTCGGTGACATTTGGTTCTCCCGGGGCGACGCCGGCGGTTTCCTCGAATTCTGGTTCGAATGGGATTGTGTGGGCCGTACAACCAGATGGTTATGGGACCGGAGCACCTGCGGTGTTGCACGCACTGAATGCCACGACGGCGGTGGAGTTATACAACAGCACGCAGGCGGGAAAGCGCGATACGGCTGGACCCGCCATCAAATTCACACCGCCAACCGTGGCGAATGGAAAAGTGTATGTTCCGACGGCGAGCGAGTTGGATGTTTACGGCTTGCTGCCGTAGAAAGAGCCTAGAGACTAAAGAGCCTAGAGACTTTGGTTATGAGTGCTTTTGGCCTCTTGCTTGCGATTTACCGGGGCGGGTAAGATCACTTTCACTCCGATGGCATCGCTGCGGGATGGCATGTTCGGAGGAGCGGTTTAGACCGGTATCTCCCCCCCAACATAAAGGCCCAGCAATTTAATGGCTGCCATTCGTATCGCTGCCCGATGTGGCAACGCGGATGAGCCCGATGCCGGGGCCGATCTGGTTCAAGGTTCTTGTCAACATCGGGCGAAGGCATAAAGTTTAAGATGAACGTTCCCACTCTCGTCGAGCAAGTGAGCCTGAATACTGGTGCACGGTTAACCCATTCCCAAAAAATCCTTGGTGGAGGTAGTTTGTGAAATTGAATCGCAGTGGCCGTGCCAATGTGCAACCGCAGGTCTGCATTTGCCTGGTAACTTTGTTCGTACTGTGCCTGGCGGTTTCGCCGGTCGCAGTGCAGGCTCAGACCCATACGCCCAACGACATCTACACACTGGTGGGCGGCGGCGCCACTCCGGCGGCGCCCTTGACGGCGGACCTGCCTGGAGCAAGCGCCGCGATTGAAGACTCTTCCGGCAACATCTACATTGCGGCGCCGGACTCCGCCTATGTTTTCAAGCTGAGCTCGGGCGGTGTGTTGAGCAATTTTGCCGGTCTTGGCTACGGCGGACACAATCCGGACGGAGGGCAGGCCAGCAAAGCTTTGATCTTTGCCGTTACGGGCCTTGCCATCGATAGTAAGGGCAATATTTATCTCGTCGATGCAGCGGGCTCGCGCATCCGGAAAGTTACACCAACGGGAATTATCTCGACTGTGGCTGGAAACGGCTCGAAATGCGATCACGCTGGAGTCTGCGGCGACGGCGGGCTGGCGACCGCGACCACGACCTATCTGAATCTGCCGGAGTCGGTGGCTCTCGACGCGAGCGGCAACATTTATATTGCAGATGCCAACGATAATCGGATCCGCGTCGTGAATACGCAGAAGACTACCATTACCATCGCCGGCGTCAGTATCGGCGCTGGAGATATTCAGACCGTGGCGGGCTCGGAAAACGACATCAACGGGTGCCCTAACTCGCAAACCCTGTGCGGCGATGGCGGAAAAGCAACTTTGGCCCACCTTAACTTGCCCTACGGTGTGGCGTTGGATAGCGCCGGCAACATTTATATCGCGGACACGAAGGATCAGAAGATCCGCATGGTGAACGCGACCACGGGAATCATCAGCACATTCGCGGGCAACGGCATCGGCTGTTCGAATCCAGTGAGCCATTGCGGAGACGGCAAAGCTCCGACGTCCGCCGAAATGAGTTTGCCCCAAGGCATATTTGTGGACACCGCAACGCCTCCCAATGTTTACATCGCCGACACCGGAGACAGCCGGATTCGCCTGGTTAGCGGGTCGACCGGACTGATCAGCACCGTAGTAAATACCGCGGGCACGGCGGGATTTTCGGGAGATGGCGGAGCAGCGGCCAGCGCGCAACTCGATTTACCGGGCGGCATCTGGATCGACTCGACGGGTAACTACTACGTCTCCGACAGCGGCAATGCGCGCACGCGCGTAGTGAATAACCAGACCAGCGCGATCACGGTAGCTGGAACCACGATTCAGCCGGGGGATATCGCGACCATCGCCGGAGGTGGGACTGGCGGAGACGGCGGACCTGCGACCAGCGCTACTCTCGCGTTGCCGTGGGATGTGGCCGAAGATGCGGCCGGCAACCTTTACATTGTGGATCAAGGCAATAATCGCATCCGCAAGGTGACGAACCCGACGAACAGTTCGGCGACCATTACAACGGTCGCGGGCAACGGCTCCGCGGGCTATAGCGGCGATGGTGGTTTAGCAACGGCAGCTACGTTGAATGGTCCGAGTGGGATCGCCTTCGATGCGAGCGGCAACATGTACATCGCGGATTCGAACAACATGGTGATTCGCGAGGTGACGGTCGCCGGGGTTATCAGCACCGTGGTGGGCAATGGCAAATCCTGCTTCCCGACAACCTCGGCTTGTGGTGATGGAGGAGTGGCGACGGCGGCGAGTTTCGCCTTCCCGCTGAACATTGCTTTCGACCTGTCGGGCAACCTCTACATCAGTGATTGGCAGGGTTACAAGATTCGCAAGGTTGTTCCTTCGGGCGGCAGCATTGCCAACGGAACCATCTCCACAATCGCTGGAACTGGCGTCTCGGGATCTAAAGGAAATGGCACGCTGGGCACCAGCGCGAATCTGAACCACCCAGCTGGTTTGGTGGTGGACAGTTTCAGCAACGTTTACATCTCCGACCAATACAACAACGAAGTTCGCCAGGTAGTGCAATCTCCGAACGCGTCGACTTGCAGCCAGAGCGTCGGCTTCATCTGCCAATGGGCTTTAAATTTAGCGGCGAAGCTCGCAGGAGATGGGCTTCCGAAGCTGCAGGGCAGCATGTGGAACCCGCTGGAGTTGGCCATCGATCCGTCGAACAACGTATATATTTCCGGCGGCAACAATAACGTGGTGCAGCGCATCAGCGCCGCGACCACCATCTACAGCACGGTCGCGGGCAACTCCACGAATTCCATTCAGGGCGGATTCAGCGGAGATAAAGGGCCGGCAACCAGCGCCAGGATGGCGAATCTGGGAGCGTTCGTCGATGGCAGCAGCAATCTGTACATTGCCGACGGCGGCAACAATCGGGTGCGTTACGTGGCTTTGGCTCCCGCCGCGACTGCGACTCCCACTACTCTGAACCTTGGGCAATGGGCGCTGGGAGTGACCGGCGGTTCGCAGCCGGCCACCTTAAGCAGCACGGGTGGTGAAGATCTGAGCATGACCAGCATCACCTTCACCGGCACGAACAGTAGCGACTTTTCGCAGACCAATACTTGCGGCACTCTTCCGGCGACGATCTCTCCGGATGACAACTGCACGATCAGCGTGAGCCTGACTCCGAGCGTGAACGGACCGGAATCGGCCACGATGAATATTTTCGACAACGGGACGGGCGGCTCGCAGAAGGTGACGTTGACGGGATCGGGTCCGAACTTCAGCATTTCGGCCTCGCCCAACACACTGACGGTAGTTCACGGATCAGCGGGAACTTCGACGATCACGCTGACGCCGCAGGCGAAGTTCACGGGGACCGTCGCGGTGACCTGCACGGGAGCGCCGGCGAACTCGACGTGCACTCTGAATCCAACCAGCGTAAACGTACCGCCGGGGTCTGCGGCAACCACGACGCTCACGCTCCAGACGACCGCAACCACGGCGCCTGGAACTTACACGCTGACGGTTACGGGCATATTTGCTCCGCTGTCCAATCCGACCACGATTACGCTCACGGTGCAGTAGCATGAGAAGCGAGCATTATCGAGGGTTGCGAAGCTGTTGAAGGCATCAACGGGCGGACTCCTGTGGAGTCCGCCTGTTTCATTTGGAAGTTCGGCAGATTTGTTTTTAAGCGACGGCTCGCCGAGTTTTTACCTGGGCTCCTTAGTGGAGCGTAAAATCAGTCCCTGAGTCTGGTGTTCGGGCTGAGCAGTTAAGTCATAGCCTTTTTGCAACTGCCCGGGTGCTGCAATTAATTTTTGGGGGAATCCGATGCGCGTGAAGTCCTTCCTGCTATCGTCCATGACGTTGCTGTTCGTCTCTTTCAGTTCCCTCATGCCTGCCGCGCACGGCCAGGGCTTTGCGGGAGTTTTGACGCAGCATAACGACAATGCGCGCACCGGTCAGAACCTGAATGAAAAGGTTCTCACCACCGCGAACGTGAACAGCAGCAAGTTCGGCAAAATATTTTCGTATCCGGTGGATGGGCAGGTGTATGCGCAGCCGCTCTATGTGCCGAACGTATTGATTCCGAGTCAGGGAGTCCATAACGTCCTGTACGTAGCGACGGAGAACGATACTCTGTACGCCTTTGATGCCGACGGATTGACACCGAACACTCTGTGGAAGGTCAGTTTCATCAGCCCCCCGGGTGTGACCACGCTCAACTGCATCACGCTGGGGTTCGAGTGCAACGTGTGGCCGATCACGGGAATCACAGGGACACCGGTGATCGATCCCAATACGAACACGATCTACGTGCTGGTCCGGACACAGGAGAGCGGCAACTCGCTGCAACGACTGCATGCCTTGGACATCACAACGGGGGCAGAAAAATTTGGCGGGCCTGTAGCGATCTCCGCAACCGTATCAGGGACCGGAACCGGCAGTTCGCACGGCAAAATTCTCTTCAGCACGATTCACGACAACCATCGTCCAGGAATGCTGCTGGCCAACGGAAACGTATACATCGCATGGGCGGGGCAGGCGCACGGCTGGGTGATGGCCTATAACGCGCAGACGCTCAAGCAGACGGCAGTATTCAACACCACTCCGAACGGAACTCTGGGAGGGGTGTGGCAGTCGGGCAACGGTCTGGCGACGGATTCGGCGGGCAACATTTATTTTTCAACCGGTGACGGAACTTTCGACGCATCCACCGGCGGTAAAGATTACGGCGATACGCTGCTGAAGGTGGACGCCAATCTGAATGTGCTGGATTACTTCACTCCGATGGATCAGGCGTGCCGGCTGCTGCCGAACGATCTGGATCTGGGATCCGGCGGGCCCTTGATCCTTCCCACGCAAGCGGGGAATTTCGCCGATGAAGTGATTGAGGCGGGCAAGGGCGGCTCGCCCTGCGACCTGTTCGGCAGCACTTATGCAGTGCCAATCTATCTGGTAAATCGCGATGCCATGGGGACGTACCATCCGGATGGCGATCAGGACATTGAGACGATTCAGGGCACGATCCATGGGTATTGGAGCAACCCGGCATACTGGCAGGGGCCTAACGCGGAATATGTTTATTACTCAGGAATGACCACAGAGGCCGGCGGTGGAGATTACCTGAAGCAATACACTCTCTTTAACGGGGTGGTGTCGACTGCTCCGATTGGGCAATCGCCGAATCTTTTTCCCGTAGGCAGCACACCCTCCATCTCGGCGAATGGGACCAGCAATGGCATCTTGTGGACGATTGAGCGCAAGGATATCCTCTCGGCTTTGCCCGGCACGCACCCGGCCATTCTGTATGCCTACAATGCGGCGAACGTTTCGCAGGTGTTATACAACAGCGCGCAGAATAAGCAACTGCGCGATCAGGGAGGTTGTGCGAATAAGTTCAACGTACCCACGATTGCGAACGGGAAAGTCTATGTGGGGACGCAGAATGAGCTGGATGTTTTTGGAATTCTTCCTGTCCCGCTGACTACCCCGCAGCCCGCAATCTCTGCCCCTTGTTTTAACTTCCTCGCTCAGACCGTCGGCAGGACCAGTCCCGCGGTGAAGACGACTTTGAGCAATCTTGGTCCGGGAACGTTAAGCATCAGCAGCATTGCGGTGACGGGGATGAACGGCAGCGAATTCGCGCAGACTAATACTTGCGGCTCCTCGCTGGCGGCGGGAACTTCCTGCACGATCAGCATGACATTTACGGCCTCAGTTGCGACCATCCCACAAGTCGCAAGCGTCATCATCAGCGATAACGCCGCTGGCGGTGCCCAATCGGTGGCTCTGTACGGAGTGGCGACGAAGAAGTAAGTTGGGAACAACCGCTGGAATGATTCACGGACGCGGCCAGTTCTGATCGGGAGTGAAGCTTTCAGTTCCGGGGCGAGAGTTAAACTAGAAGCGAATGAGTAACTCCGCTCAGCACCCTGGCCGCCCAAGACTCGCGGTTCTTCTTCTTGCGCTTCTTCTTCTTGCCTTCTTTGGAATACTGGCTCCGTTCCTGCACTCGCAGCGGGATGCCGTTTCTCCTGCTGCAAAGTCGTCGCAGACTACGTTTACTGAAATAACCTCTCAACTACACATTGCATTGCCGCCAATTCCCACCGGAGTCCAGAAGCTTCCCATTCAGGTTCGAGCGGAGGAATATTCGCTCGAGTACGCGCGCCGCAACCTGGTGCCAGCGATTGGTGGTTCCATTGCTATCGGCGATTTTGATGGTGACGGTCATCCCGACCTCTATGTGATCGTTCCGGGCGGAACGAATCATCTTTTTAAGAACCGTGGCGACGGCACATTCCTTGAGGTTACGGACAAGGCGAAGGTAGCTGGAAGCGGCGCCGATCTCGCGGGAGCCTTTGGTGACTTCGATAAGAGCGGCAATCCCAGCCTATTCGTTGCCGGCCTTGGCGGAGTAATTCTCTATCACAACAACGGCAATGGCACTTTCACCGACGCGACCGAGAAGTCTGGGCTCAAAGGAAAGCCGGGAGAACTTGCTACATCTGTTTTGCTATTCGATGCAGATAACGATGGCTTCCTTGATCTATTGGTTACGGTGTACACGGACTTCAGTTTGCCGCCGTCGAAAAAATCGTTTACTTTCCCCAACGACTTTGCCGGTGCCAACAGTCATCTGTATCGGAACCAGCATGACGGAACATTCAAGGAGATCACGGAATCCGCAGGTCTGACTTCGAATCCAGGGCGAACCCACATGGCCGTGGCGGCTGACTTCAATCACAACGGGCGCATGGATCTGCTGCTTGTGCGCGACGAAAAACCGCCCGTCCTCTATCGGAATCAGGGCCGAGGCGAGTTTGCGGATCAAACCTGGGAGGCAGGCAAGGAGATTTGGAAATACGCGTACGTGGATGCGCAGACTGGCGACTTTAACCGCGATGACAAAACTGACGTGGTTTTGTGGTCCACGATCGGGAATGAAGTGCTGTTGAATCAGGGCAACGGAAAGTTTAAGCAGGATGAATCGCTCCCCTTGGTGTACGCGGCGAATCGTGCATTCGGGTTTCATGGAATGGCCGCCGACTTTAATGGAGATGGCTACGACGACCTGCTCACGGTGGATGATAAAGGCAACTGGCATTTCATCGTCAACCATGCGGGAAAGTTTGAGGAAGCGCCCTTCGCGTTGGCTCTGGAAGACCCCGTGAGTCCAGGATTAAAAACCGCAGCAGCGCCGTTCTTTGCTTTTCTGACGGGTGTGCGGCTTCGAAGTTCCGCCAAGCTTTATCTGGTCGCGCTAACCATGGATGGACGCGTTGAGATATTCGAAGAGCAGGCCGGTCGAGGCGTCGGCTCTGCCGCGCGTCCCAAGGGTGAGTAGGCTGCATGTCGGGTGCTACCATTGCAGTTATCTCGCAAATTTTCTTAGTCATTTCTGGAGGCGTCGTGACATGCGCAATGTTTGGCTGAGTGTTTTCCTGGCGATCTGCTTTCTGTTCGGCATTCTGGCTTGGGGACAGGCGAAGCCGGCACCGGCAGCGCCAATCAAGACCCCGGCAGCAGACGCGGACGATGATGACCGCCCGGTTCCAGCGCCGCCCGCCGCCGCGGCGGTGGCTGCCGACACGCCGGTGCTCACCATCAAAGGGCTATGCCTGGGAGATTCGGCGAAGGCAGGCGAGAGCTCCGGCACCGGCTGTCAAACGGTAATCACCCGGGCCGAGTTTGAGAAAATCGCTCGCTCCATTCAGCCCAGCCTGACCCCGGTAGTGAAACGCCAGCTGCTTGGTTTGTATCCGCGATTGCTGATCATGTCGCATGAAGCGGAAATTCGGGGCATGGACAAGGAAGAAAATATTCAGCAGATGTTGATTTACGCCCGGATGCAGATTTTGACTCAGCAACTTACCCGCAGGGTGCAAGCAGAGGCGGCGCAAGTTCCGGAGCAGGATATCGCAGCCTACTACCAAAAGAATTCAGCGAGCTTCTCGGAATATACCTTGGAACGAATTTACGTCCCGCGCTTGAAGCAGGAACCGCCGCCCAGCGCGAAGCTCAGCGAGGAAGCGGAGAAGGAGCGAGAAAGATACGAGGAAGCCGAGATGACAAAACTGGCGGATGCATTGCACGCGCGGGCCGCGAGCGGAGAATCGTTTGGGGTGCTGCAGAAAGAGGCATATCAGGCAGCGGGAGTGAAGAGCAATCCGCCCAACTCCAGCATGGGAAAAATCCGGCGCACAGGCCTGCCGCCTGGGCAAGACTCCGTATTCATTCTGAAGACCGGCGAGATCTCCCAAGTAATGAGCGATTCGGGTGGGCACTACATATATAAGATGGATGCCACCACTGTGGAAACCCTGGCTGACGCGAAGGACGAGATTCACAATGTACTGCAAAGCCAGCGAATGAAAGCATTTATGGATAGAATTCAGGGGCCGTTCTCAACCGAAGCCAATGATGCTTACTTCGGCACTGGAACCGTGTCGGGAACCTCCGGCGCTCCCATGGGGAACGAGGGTCCTCCTAAGTAAATGAAAAGACTTTGAACCGTAAGTGCATTGTTTTATTTGGGTTGCTGGCGAGTGTTGATCCATGCGACGATCCCAGTCCATCTCATTATGTCTAAGAGCAAAATCCGGAAATCTCGTCCTCATGGAGACTTTCGTCACTAGGGCTTTTGGCCTCTTGCAGTAATTTGCAATGTTCCGTAGTCTCTAGCTACATCGGCGGCACCTAAGCGGTGTTGCCCGGACCGCAACGAATAAGTTTAGGCTGTAACTCCCCCCAATTACTAACGACGGCAAGTAGGCGTCGTCCTGGACCGCGTATCCGGAAACGGCTACTGGAGGCGGAGCTTTATCTGGGGTTCCGGTTGGAGAAGGTTTGCGGGGTCATGAAATGTGACTCAGAGGGCGGAGCTACGACGAGGACTGAGATCTCCGATTATGCGATGACGGCCGACGAGAACCCCATCGCGCAAATGAATTGGTACGCCATCCAGACTCGCTCCCGGCACGAGAAGATGGTGGTCCAGCAGCTGCAGAGTCAGGGCATTGTTACGTTTCTGCCGCTTTCGAGCCAGTTGCGCGAGTGGAGCGACCGGCAAAAGCTGGTGGAATTTCCTCTGTTCCCTGGCTACGCTTTTGTGCGGCTGGTGTATGGTCCCGAAGAGCGGCTCAGGGTTCTGCGCACTGAAGGCGTAGTTAACTTTGTGGGAACCTCTGGGCAAGGGATCGCAATTCCGGAAAAACAGATCGAGCACGTTCAAACTCTCCTGGCCAGTAAGGTTCCCTTCGAAAGCCATCCTTTTCTGAAAGCTGGACAGCGGGTGCGGATCCGCGGCGGAGCACTGAATGGAACGGAAGGAATTCTGGTGCGGCAGGATGCAGATCGCATGCTGGTGATTTCGGTAGAACTGATTCAACGGTCTCTCTCGATTCGGCTGCAAGGGTATGAAGTGGAGGCGGTGTAGCGGTTACCGTCTTTTCCAGAGGCTGTTTTCGCCTGTTGTCTCGAACTTTGTTTCGGACGTTGTTTCGAATTATCTCCCCAACGCAGTGAGCCATGAAGCTGGACGGCGATCTGGCCGTTCCGTGACCACTGATCGTCAACCTGACTAGCGAAGTTTTCGGTGAGCTGTGAGAGGCAAAACCATGAATGAATTACAGATGAAGAACAACAACGTAGAAGTAATCAATGAAGCGCCGGAGACGGAGCAGCCCGGGGGATCTCTCGCTGTCGTAGCCCACCAGTCTGCGCCGGGGGGAGCCCGAGTTACACTGCGCACGCTCCGAGCTGAAACTGAAATGCAAGCCATCAGCCACGCTTTGGAGCAAACCGGCTGGAATCGCAAGCGTGCGGCGCAATTGTTGAGCATCAGCTACCGGGGATTGCTGTACAAGATCCGGCAGCACAACATCACACGGGATCCAAACCTGGTGGGAGTTCCCAAACGGGCGAAGATGGCAGATACTCTGAACTGGGAGCCTACCAGTCTTGCCGTGGCTGCGGGCGGGCCTCCGAGCAAAGACTAACGGCGGGCGGGGGCGATCGGGTCGCCGGGGTTGGATCGAGTGATCCCGTGCTGCGCTCAGGTTGGGTGCGGGCGGACTTTCGCCAACGGATATTAGGGCCACGAATTTCCGGAGTTGATGAATCCGATGAGGTTTAGATTCACGCGGGGCGCCGGCTTCAACGGGAGCTACCTGGGGGAAACAATTCATGAGTCGTAACTTCGAACTGTTGCAAAAAATCGGCAGGGAACAGTCCCTTTATGCCACCGCTGCCGAGGAACCCCTCCCGGAGATGGAGGCGCCTGCGGTTGTAATTCCCGTTGGCTCACGGTTGGCGATTGAAGCCGCCGAGCTCGAGGAAATCACCAAGGTAGTGCAGCGAGTATTCTTGCTGCCTGGAAACGAAGCTCCACGGACAGTAGTTTTTTCCGGCACAGAGCCGGGGAATGGCTGCAGTTGGGTGTGCGCCAGGGTGGCGGAAGTGTTGGCCAGTCAAGTGTCGGGGTCGGTTTGCCTGGTGGATGCGAACCTGCAAAATCCCGGATTGCATGCCCAGTTCGGGGCCGAGAATCTTTACGGGTTGACAGACGCGCTCCGCAAGCGGGAGCCGATTCGAAGCTTCGCGCAGCCTCTCTCTTGTCCCCGGTTGTGGCTGCTCAGCTCGGGTTCGCCTGCGGAAGATGGCCAAAGCTTGCTTTCATCGGACCGGATGCGGCTGAGGATGACGGAACTCCGGACGGAATTCGATTATGTCTTGATGGACACGCCGGCGATCAGCTCGAGCCATGACGCGACGAGCGTGGGAGCGGCAACGGACGGGATGGTGCTGGTACTCAAAGCGAACAGTTCACGGCGGGAAAGCGCCCGGGGGGCGATTCACGATTTGCGCGCGGCAAAAGTACGAGTGCTGGGCGCGGTCTTGAACCAGCGCACCTTCCCCATTCCGCAGTCTATTTACGACAAGCTCTAACCAGGGAGTATTCATTCATCCGTTGCGGCGCGATTGCGCTGTCAACTATACATGTTGCTGAATAATAGTTTTGAAAGTGTAAGGGCTTAATAAAATGTTCGACAATCTGCGCGCGGATTTCGAGGCGGCGATGGGCCACCGGACCATGGAGAGGGGTTTGTGGCGTGTGCTTCTGCGCATCGAGACTCCGGCCATCGTGTGCTACCGGTATTCGCACTGGGTATTGCATGTGCACATTCCGGTAATCCGCCAATTGCTGTTGATCCCAGCTCTGATCTGGCAGCGGCTGAATCAGATGTTTTTCGGTATCTTCATTTCCCCGGACGCGGAAATCGGGCCGGGGATGATCATTCATACACCCTATGGAATATTTATTCCGCCGGTGAAGATTGGCGCCAACTGCACGTTTACTTCGGGTGTGCTGATTGGTTCCGGCTGCCGCAGCGTCGGCGACAACGTTTACTTTGGCGCAGGCTGCAAAATTATTGGAGACGCGAAGATTGGAAACAACGTGGTGGTGGTTGCCAACAGCGTGGTGCTGACCGATGTTCCGGACAACACGACCATTATGGGGGTGCCGGCTCGAATCAAACTACCCGGCGGCAAGCCCAAGAAGTTTGCCTGGAGGGCAATCAAGCCTGGAGAGAAAACCGGCGAACAGAGCAACGGTCAGGGCAATGGGGTGAAGAGTAACAGTTCGCAGCAAGAAGGTAAGAGTGAAGCCTCGGACCAGCAGACTCCGGGTCCGAAAGCTCGCGCGTAAGCGGGGAAGAGAGAAAGAACATTGGATTTTTCGTGGAGTGAAGAGCAGGCAGCGTTTCGCAAGGAAGTGATTCGGTTCGCGAAAGAAGAGTTAAACGATGATGTGGCCAAGCGCGACCGCGATGAAGAATTTCCCTTTGACTTCTGGAAAAAGTGTGCCGCGTTTGGCATCCAGGGTCTGCCCGTTCCGCCGGAATATGGCGGCGGTGGCGCCGATACCTTAACCACGGTTTGCGCTTTGGAGGCGCTGGGGTACGGCTGCAAGGACAACGGATTTCTGTTCTCGTTGAACGCGCATATGTGGACAACGGAGATTCCGTTGATGGCGTTCGGTACGGAGGAGCAAAAGCGCCGCTACTTGCCGAAGTTGATCAGCGGGGAGTGGATCGGGTTGCACTGCATGACCGAACCGGGGTCGGGTTCGGACGCCTACAGCCTGAAGACTCGCGCGGAACGCAAGGGCGACCGCTATGTGATCAATGGCAGCAAGACATTCATTACGAATACGATTTACGGTGATCTTTTTATTGTCTTCGCGAATGTTGATCCTTCGAAGGGCGCGAACGGGGTTACGGGTTTTCTGATCGAGAAGGGCACGCCGGGTTTAGTGGTGGGGCAGAAGTTGCATAAGATGGGACTGCGCACCTCGCCTATGTCAGAGGTTGCGCTGGTGGATTGCGAAGTTCCAGCGGAGAACATTCTGGGCAAAGAGGGCAGCGGTCAGGCCATCTTTACGCATTCGATGGAGTGGGAGCGTACCTGCATCCTGGCCAGTCACCTTGGAATGATGCAGCGCTTGCAGGAAACTTGCGTGGCATATGCGCGAGACCGGAAACAGTTCGGCGAGTCGATCGGAAAATATTCTGCCATCGGCAACAAGATCGCCGACATGGCGGTGCGGCTTGAGACGGGTCGGTTGCTGGTATACAAGGCGGCCTGGCTCAAGAGCCAGGGGCGGCATGCGTTGCGCGAGGCTTCGATGGCCAAGCTCTACGTGAGTGAGGCCTGCGTGCAGACTTGTCTCGATGCCATTCAGATTCACGGCGGCTACGGTTATATGACCGAGTACGAAATGGAGCGCGATCTGCGGGACGCAATTTCCGGCAAACTCTACTCGGGAACATCTGAGATTCAGAGAGTGATTATTGCCGGGTTTCACGGCCTCTAGGACTTTTGCAACATCCCCCGAATCCTTTTAACTGGGACGGACATGGCATACATACTGCAACAGCTTTTGACCAAGAGCGCGGAACGCTATCCGGAGAAGATGGCGGTGTGGGCGCGGGGCCGCAGCATTACTTATCGTGAACTCGAGGAGCGTTCGAACCAGCTGGCGCATTTGTTGCGGCAGCATGGGATCAAGAAGGGCGACCGCGTGGGGTTGTATTTTCCCAAGTGCGTGGAGTCGCTAATCTCGATGCTCGGGGTGGTGAAAGCGGGTGCGGTTTATGTGCCACTCGATCCGCAGGCTCCGGCTGACCGCGTGGGGTACATCATCGGCAACTGTGGCATTCGGGCTCTGATCACGAAAGAGGAGAAGCGCCGCAGTCTGGGCGAATCCACTCTGGCATCGCTTGAGTTTTGCGTGATGACCGAGGAAGCAACGAAATCCAGTAATGGAACCAAAATAATTCCGTGGACGATGTTGAGCGAATTTCCCGCTGCGCAATCCCCGGAAGTGGTTCTCACCGAGACCGACCTGGCCTACATTCTTTATACATCCGGTTCGACCGGGCGGCCTAAGGGCGTAATGCTGTCGCATCAGAATGCTCTGACCTTCGTGGAATGGTGCGCTGAAACTTTTGAAATCAGCAGTGAAGACCGGCTCTCTAATCATGCGCCGCTGCACTTCGACCTATCAGTTTTCGATGTTTACAACGCCCTCGAAGCTGGGGCTACGGTATATCTGATCACCGAGGATTTGGCCTTGTTTCCGTCGCGGCTGGCGGATTTCGTCGAACAGCAGGGGATCACCGTTTGGTATTCGGTTCCGTCGGCGTTGACGCTGCTGCTTCTGCATGCGAACCTGAATGCGGAAAAGCTGGGACGTCTGCGTCTGATTCTTTTTGCCGGCGAAGTGTTCCCGATGAAATATCTGCGGCAACTGGCCGATCTGCTGCCGCACGTGGAACTGCAAAATCTGTACGGTCCGACAGAAACCAACGTGTGCACATACTACGAGGTCGAGAGGGAACGGCTTGCCAGTCTGGATAAGTTGCCGATCGGGATCGCCTGCGAAAATACCGAAGTCTTCGCGGTCAACGATCAGGACGAAATCGTCACTCAGGCGGGCGGAACCGGGGAACTCTACGTGCGGGGTCCGGCGGTGACGTATGGCTACTGGGCCGACGCGGAGAAGACTGCGAAGATGGTGGTTCCCAACCGTTTTCAGAAAGACTTCGAAGAGAAGATTTACCGTACCGGAGATCTGGTGCAGTTGGCGGAAGATGGCAACTATTATTTTCTGGGACGCCGGGACAGCATGATCAAGAGCCGCGGTTACCGGATCGAGCTGGGCGAGATTGAAAGCGCTTTGCTCAGTCACGAGGCGGTGAAGGAAGCGGTGGCCATTGCCGTCCCCGATGATATTGTCAGCAACCGCATCGTTGCGGTGGTCGCGGCGCACGATGGCAGCACCATCAAGCCCTCGGAATTGCAGCACCACTGCGCCAGCCGCATCCCCAAATACATGATTCCGGAACTGATCGAGTTCCGCGAGAATTTGCCGAAGACGTCAACCGGGAAAATCGACCGCGTGCAACTCACGCAGGAGAGTATTCGCGCGGCCAACCAGCCCGCATCGGAAGTAGTTTCGCAGTAACAGAAGTCGATTTCATAAGATCGCAAGATCAAAGACCCAGGAGGAAGTGCTCGCAATGTCCACCGTAAACCAAACACCGGCAACTCAAGCTCCCGTTCTCAAGGATCAAATCCGCGATTTCATTATGGAGAATCTCGCGCACGCCAAAGGGATTACGTCGTTCACCGACGATGAATCGCTGATGGAGAGTGGGGTTATCGACTCGCTCGGAATCTTCCGCCTGGTCTCCTTCCTGGAAGAGGATCTGCGAGTTCGAGTCAGCGACGAGGAGATCAATGCTGAGACTCTCAAGAGTGTAAACTCGATTGAACAGCTGGTTTTAAGCAAGAAAAAGTAAGAATCTGACCCGGTTCGTTTGGCGAGGACAGGCGGCTCCCCCGGCCTCCGCGCTGCATCAGGAAGCACTCAGACTTCCGCACGCTGGTCATGCAGGATCTTCGTTGGTCCGGCACGACCCTGGGCCCTTGTTAAATCTTACTTGCCGACGAGAGTGCGCTTTGAAAATAGAGACACATCTGGCTTATGAGCCCCCCGCAGAAGCCCCCGCTGCGCCGCCGCAGTGGGTCTCCGTCCCGCAGATGGTAGAACGGCAGTCGGCCGCCAGCCCTGAGGCTGCAGCTGTAGTCTCTAGCTCCGAACGATTGACTTACGCGGAGCTGGATCGCCGTGCCAACCAACTCGCCCATTATCTGAAGGCAATCGGTGTGGGTCCGGAGCAGGTCGTTGGTTTGCATCTGGAACGTTCGCTGGTATCGGTGATCAGTGCGCTGGCTGTGCTCAAGGCGGGAGGAGCTTATTTGCCGCTTGATCCGTCGTTGCCGACGGAGCGCCTACGTTACATGCTCGCGGATGCGAATGCGTCTGTGGTGTTGAGCCAGGGCGCGAACGCGGAGCGTTTGGCGAAGACGGAATGCTCGGTTCTCAATTGGGACACCCTGGGAGCGTTGCTAGCGACCTATCCTTCTGATTGCCCGTCCAGTGCCGTTACTGCCGAGAGTTTAGCGTATGTAATTTACACTTCCGGGTCGACGGGACTGCCCAAGGGAGTGGAAGCTACCCATGGGGGTCTGCGGAACCTGATCGATTGGCACATCCGGGCGTTCAGTGTGAAGCCGGCGGAGCGCGCCAGCCTGCAGGCTGTTGTCGGCTTCGACGCTGCTGTCTGGGAGTTGTGGCCTTATCTGGCCGCCGGGGCCAGCGTCCATATTCCGGAAGAGTCGATTCGGAGTAATCCGGAGGCGATTCGCGACTGGCTGGTGAGAGAGAAGATCAGCATCACGTTCCTGCCGACGGCATTGGCGGAACAGATGCTCCTGCTGGAGTGGCCGCCAGACGCGGCGTTGCGGATTCTGCTGACTGGTGCGGATACTCTGCGCCGACGTCCGGCTCCAAGTTTGCCGTTTGCGCTGGTCAATAATTACGGACCGACAGAGGGAACCGTGGTCGCGACTTCGGGGCCGGTTCTGCCCGAAAATATCGACGGCCGCATGCCTTCGATCGGACGCGCCATCGATAACACGCAGATTTATATTTTGGATGAGAAGATGAAACCGGTGCCAGAGGGCGAGGTGGGAGAACTCTGCATTGGCGGATCAGGCCTGGCTCGCGGTTACCGGAACAATCCGGCGCTCACGGCCGAAAAATTTGTGCGCAATCCGTTTGGCGCAGGCCGCGACCGTCTCTACCGGACCGGCGATCGAGCGCGCTTTCTGCCGAACGGCGAGATTGAATTCCTGGGGCGATTAGATGATCAGATCAAGATTCGCGGCTACCGCGTGGAGCCCAGTGAAATCATTAATGCGTTGAACGCTTATCCGGGAGTTCAGGCCAGCGCGGTCGCTGTGGAGGAGCAGAAAGGCGAGAAGCGGCTTGTGGGTTATGTTGTGTTGAAGCCGGGGGCAAAGGTGGATCCCACTAGCCTGCGCGAGATGCTTTCCCGCCAGTTACCCGACTACATGGTTCCTGGTACGCTAGTGGGAGTCGGCGCCCTGCCGCTGACGGCTAATGGCAAACTGGACCATGCGGCTCTTCCGGCGCCCACCGCCGCAAATGCACTGGCTGATGATAAGTTTGTGGAGCCCCGCACGATGGTGGAAGAGCGAATGGCGGGCATCCTACGGCCGTTGCTGCATCTGGACCGGGTAAGCGTGAAAGATAATTTCTTCCTGCTCGGCGGCCACTCCTTGTTGGGGACGCAGTTGATCACAAAGATCAATGAATCTTTCGGTGTGGAACTCAGCCTTCTCAACCTTTTCGATCATCCCACTCTTGAGGAAATGTCGTTGGAAGTGGAAAAGCTCATTCTTGCCAAAGTCGAAGCCATGAGCGCGGAGGACCGGCGCGCGCTGTCGCAGTTTGCGCTTGAGGAGAAGCGGTAGTGTCTCCGGGAACTGAGTCCGCTGCCCGCGTTGAAGACGACGCGGCGCTGAGTCTTTATCATCTGCTCGATCCTGCAGTTCTAGCCAATCCTTATCCTCTATTTCACCGCTTGCGCCGCGAAGATCCCGTTCATTGGGATCCGTTTCTGCATGCCTGGGTGGTGACCCGCTACGCCGACGTTCTCGAAGTGCTGCATACCTTCGCCGCCGATCGCACGCCCACACCTGAGCAACTCGCTTCCATGGGGCTGGCACAAATGGCCCCGCTCGCACAGTTGATGGTGAAGCAGATGCTGTTCATGGATGCGTCTGCCCACACTCGTTTGCGAGGGTTGGCGTCGCAAGCATTTACTCCTGCCCGCATTGAAACTCTCCGCGCCCACATTCAGGAAATCGTCGACCATTTGCTCGACGCAGTGCAGGAACGCGGATCGATGGACGTGATCGCCGATCTGGCAGAGCCCCTGCCCGCAATTGTTACGGCCGAGATGCTGGGCCTTCCCGTGGACGATCGGCACCGTCTGAAAGCCTGGTCCGCGAACTTCGCGGAAATGTTGGGAAACTTCCAGCACAATCCCGATCACTCCGGCCGCATGCTGCAAACGGTGGAGGAGATGACTGCATACTTTCGCGAAGCAGTGCAGGAGATCAAGCGCCATCCCCGGGAAGGCTTGATCCATTCGCTGCTTTCCGCCGAGATGGATGGCGACCGTTTGACGGAAGAAGAAGTGGTGGCCAACACGATCATCACGATGGTGGGCGGACAAGAGACAACCACGAATCTGATTGGAAACGGCGTGCTCACGCTGTTGCGGCATCCTGAGCAAATGAAAAAACTGCGTGGAAATTTGTCGCTGACTGGATCTGCTGTAGAAGAGATGCTGCGTTTCGAAAGCCCGAGCCAGCATACGGCGCGGCTGGCTCCGGGCGACCGCCATTTGGGGGGCAAGCAGATTCGCAAACGGCAGGCGGTAATTGCGGTGATGGCCGCAGCCAATCGAGATCCAGAGAGATTTCCGGAGCCCGACCTCTTCGACGTGACGCGCGCCGATAACCGTCATCTGGCGTTCGGCTATGCGGCGCACTTCTGTTTCGGAGCGCCGCTGGCGCGCATGGAAGGACAAGTAGCATTCGCAGCGTTGCTGCGACGATTTGAGAATATACAACTCGTGCCACAAGATCTGATCTGGCGCACGAATCTTGGTTTGCGCGGGCTTACTTCGCTGAAGGTCAGCTTCGACGGCGGCGATACCGTGCCACCGGCGACAAGGCAGGAGAATCAATCGCGATGAGCGCAGGCCGCCAGGAATCTTCCACTGCGCCGCGCAATTCCGCGCGGATGACCGATGCCGAGCGTCATCGGATTCTTGTGGAATGGAACAGTACGGGCAAGCCGTATCCCGCGGACAAGTGTGTGCAGGAACTGGTGGAGGCGCAGGCTGAAAAGAATCCCGATGCGCTGGCCGTGGTCCAGGAAGGGCGGCAGCTCAGTTACGCAGAACTGAACGCGCGGGCCAACCAACTGGCGCGAGTGCTACGGCAGAAAGGCGTAGGCTGCGATGTTCCTGTGGCGATCTGCCTTAAGCGGTCGCTCGAACTCCCGGTGGCGTTGCTGGCGGTGTTGAAAGCTGGCGGAGCCTGTGTGCCGCTTGATCCGGACTATCCCAAGGATCGCCTGGCTTATATCCTTGAGGACTCGCGTGCACCGGTGTTGATCACTCAGCCGGGCTTGCACTCCGCTCTGGGCGACGTGCGAGCGGAGGTTTTTTATCTGGATGCAGAATGGAAGATTCTCTCTGGCGAGAGTCGAGAAAATCTTCCGCTGATCACGCAGCCGGAAAGTCTTGCCTACATCATCTACACTTCGGGTTCGACGGGAAAACCGCGAGGCGTGCTGCTCATGCATCGCGGGTTGGTCAACCATGGAATCGCGTCGATCGAGCTTTACGGTATCGAGCGCAGCGACCGCGTGCTGCAGTTTTCCTCGATCAGCTTCGATATTGCGGTGGAAGAAATCTTTCCCACCTGGTTTGCCGGGGCCACGGTAGTTTTGCGCAGCGATCAGATGTCGCTGGCAGCCACGGATTTCCTGCGCTGGATCGGGCAGCAGGGAATCACGGTGCTTGATCTGCCCACGGCGTACTGGCATGAACTAGTGCACGAAGTGACGGAGTCTCATGAGGAACTGCCGGAGCGCCTGCGCCTCGTAATTGTTGGGGGAGAAAAAGCCTCGGCGTCCGCCTATGCATCCTGGTTGAAGGCCGGTGGCAGCCGCGTTCGCTGGGTGAATACTTATGGGCCCACCGAAGCCAGCGTGATCGTTAGCGCATACGAGCCTGATCCTTCACAACCATTTCCGGATAACCTTCCGATCGGGCGTCCGATCGCGAATGTGCGCCTGTACGTTCTCGATTCCGAGTTGCAGCCAGTGGCGGTGGGCGAGCCGGGCGAACTTCATATCGGCGGAGCTGGTGTTGCGCGCGGGTATTTGAACCATCCCGAACTCACGGATGCAAAGTTTATCGCGGATCCTTTCACCCAGGATGGCCACGCGCGTTTATACAAGACCGGCGATATCGTGCGATATCTGCCCGATGGCAACATCGAGTTCCAGGGGCGTATCGACTTTCAGGTAAAGATCCGCGGCTTTCGTATTGAACTGGGAGAGATCGAGGCAGCACTGGAGAAGCATCCGGGAGTGGCCCAGGCGGTGGTGACGGCGCGAGAGATGAGTGGAGAGAAGCGTTTGGCGGGCTACATTGTCGCGTTGCCAGATGCCACGACTGCGACCGAATTGCGGCGGCACTTAAAAAGTTCGCTGCCGGAATACATGGTGCCGGCAGATTTTGTTTTTCTGAAGTCGTTTCCGCTGACACCCAATGGCAAAGTCGACCGGCGGGCGTTACCGGCGCCTGAGCCTTCCGAAGTGGGCGCCGCGGAGGACTTCGTGGCCGCGCGCGACGAGTTCGAGTCCCGCATGGTCAGCTTGTGGGAGCAAGTCCTGGGCAAGCGCCCGATTGGCGTGCGCGATAATTTTTTTGAATTGGGCGGCCATTCTCTTCTGGCGGTTCGGCTGACGAGCCGCATCGAAAAACAATTCGGCAAGAAACTGACAATCACCGCCTTGCTCCAGGCACCGACAGTGGAGAGTCTGGTCTCGCTGTTGCGGGAAGAAAATTCCGCGTGGTCGCCGCTGGTTCCGCTGCAAACGAGTGGTACGAAGCCGATCTTTTTCTTTGTCCATGGACTGGGCGGGACGGTCATGCGCTTCCACGAATTGGCGCGCCACATGGTCCCCGACCAGCCTTTTTTCTGTTTCCAGGCTCAGGGGATGGATGGAAAGTTGCCTTGTCTTAATAGCGTCGAGGATATGGCCGCGCTGTATTTGGAACATTTGCGTGCGGCCCAGCCTGAGGGGCCGTATTTCCTTGGCGGATATTCTTTTGGCGGGCTGGTAGCGCTGGAGATGGCGCGGCGCCTCATGTCAGCGCAGGAAGAGGTACGAGCGCTGACTCTGGTGGATACTTATCTTCCGACCCCTACGAGAGGCCAGTCTCTTCTGGGGAAATTCTTCGCACTTTCGAGGGAGCAAAAACTCGCATATCTGAAGAAGCGATCGACCCGCTACGCGCGAGGCATCAAGAGAAGGATCGACGCGATTTCTCTTCCGCAGTCCATCAAGGATGTGCGCGAGGGATGTGCGATGGCCGAACAGAAATATCGACCTCAAGTTTATCCCGGTCGTGTCGTGTTGTTTCGTGCAAGTGAAAAGGCGTTGCGCGGTCTCGACGATCCACAAGAAGGATGGTGCAAGTATGCCGCGGATGGTGTTGAGGTTCATGAAATCGATGGAGACCACGGTAACATTCTGAACGAGCCGCAAGTGAAACAGTTAGCCGCCGAGATCCGCGAGCGATTGGAGAAGGCGCAGGCGGAGCCGGCGGAAGAGGCTGCGCCCGTGCCCTCGTTAAGCGCCCCTTAACGAAGGGGCATTGGAGCGACCGCCTGTTCCGTCAGGCGGCGAATGAGACAGCGAAAATCGAGAGTCAGGAGATTCGTAGTGCCGGTGGTGAGTTCAAGCAAACCAGCAGAGGTCGCGGTCGAGGAAGCGAGCGGCAAAGAGAAACGCATTTCTCCCTTCAGCCGCGACTTCATCTTCAATAAATTTATCCCTTGGGTGACTAAGGGCGGACTGGCGATTCTCGACTACGGCCTATTTTCCGGGTCGAACTTCCTGCTGGGAATTTTGCTCGCCCGCTGGATGGCGCCGGAACAATACGGCGCATATGCCCTGGCGTTCAGCATCTTTATCCTGGTCACATTTCTGTACCAGGCGCTCGTGCTCGAACCGCTTTCGGTCTTCTCGGGAACCTCCTATCCAAATAATCTTCGTGGCTATCTGCAATCGAACGTATGGTTGCACTGGGGTATTTCATTTGTCATCTGCCTGGCGTTAGGCGGAACGGCGGTTGCGGCGCGGCTTTGGTGGCATTCGCCGGTTTCCGCGATGGCCTTTGCCGGCATGACGGTGGCTGCGCCCTTCATCCTGATTCATGCCCTTGGCCGCCGCAGCTTTTACCTGAAGTTGTCTCCCGGCCCCGCTGCATTTGGTTCCGCATTCTATTGCGCGTTTGTGGTGGGCGGATCTTTTCTGGTTTACAGGTTGGGATGGCTTTCCGCGTTCACGGCGTATCTGGTGATGGGAGTGGCCGCGCTCGCGGGTGGCTTGATCATGCTCTTCCAGTTGAACGCGAAACTGGAGCCCGCTACGGAAAAGGTTCACTTAAAGACCACTTGGGGAAAGCATTGGGAATATGGCAAGTGGGCGTTGGCAACATGCATTGTGGGATGGATCCCGACGTATGTGTACATTCCGCTGGTGAGCAAGTTTTCCGGGCTGGCGGTAGCCGGCGAACTCCGCGCCTTGATGAACCTGGGTGGCCCGGTGTTGCAGACCTATGCGGCGCTTTCCATGCTGTTTCTGCCCTTGGCGGCCCGAGTGCAGAGCACGCAGGGGCGGCGAGGGGCTTCCGGTTTAACGCTGAAGCTTACAGCGCTCTTTGTAGCCGGCGCCCTGGCCTACTGGGCGCTTCTGATTCCGCTGCGCGGCCCGCTGTTCCGCATGCTTTATGCCGGCAAGTATATGGACGCATCTTCTTTGCTTCCTCTGTTCGCCGCTGAAACCATCGTGTGGAGTGCCGCACTAGGCCCAGCAATTTTGTTGCGCGCCATGGAGTCGCCTCGGTCCTTGTTCTTTGCGAATGGCGCGGCCAGTGTGGTCGCCTTGTTGTTCGGCATTCCGGCAACGCGGTTCTTCGGCTTGCGCGGCGTAATCTGGAGCATGGTACTGGCTAATGTTCTGTACGTGCTGGTAGCCTTCGTGATGCTGGGGCGCAAAGTGGCGATGCTCAAAACAATTACGCCTGGGTTTAGCGCGCCCTTGCCGGTGGAGGAGAGCGCGTTCTGAGCATATTCGGTAAAACCGGGCTCTTGAGTCATCCTTCATGCGCCGATTGAAAATTATTTCCGTCCACAATCGATATGTTCAGCCGGGGGGAGAGGACCAGGTTTTCGAGTCCGAAGCGAGGCTGCTAAACGAATACGGACATCAAGTGACGCAAGTCCAGGAGCAGACTACTTATCCAGACGGCGTGGTGAAAAAGCTCGGGGTTGCGGTGGATTGCATCTGGTCGAGGCGATGGCATCGTGAGTTCCGGCAGATGCTGCAGACATCCCGGCCGGACGTGGTGCATATACACAATTTCTTTCCGTTGATTTCGCCTTCGGTTTATTATGCCTGCCGCCGGGAAGGGGTTCCGGTGGTGCAGACGCTGCACAACTACCGACTGCTTTGCTCATCGGCGGAGTTTTATCGCGATGGCAAAGTTTGCGAGGAATGTCTGCACCATGGTCTTCGGCGCGGGGTTCGCTATGGATGCTATCAAGGCTCAAGGATGGGCACGGCGGCACTCAGTTTTATGCTGGGAGTGCATCGCCGGCTGCGCACCTGGGACGACATGGTGGATTGCTACATCGCGCTCACCGAGTTCGCTCGTCAAAAAATGATTGACGGAGGCTTGCCGGCCGATCGAATTCGAGTGAAGCCAAACTTCGTGCTTCCGGATCCGGGGACGAGACTGACAGATCCCAGAGAAAGAGATGGCGAGTACGCGCTATTTGTTGGACGGTTGGTGCAGGCGAAGGGCGTGCTCTCCATGATGAAGGCTTGGAAACAGATGCCTCGACACGTCCCACTCATGATCGCCGGAGACGGACCTTGCCGGGAGCAGATTGAATCCGAACTCAAAGATGGAAAGCTGCCGTCGGTAACTTACCTGGGGAGGCTATCCCGGCCAGATACTTTGGCCACGATGAAGAAGGCGCGGTTTCTGATTTTTCCCAGCGAATGGTATGAGGGATTTCCAGTGACGATTGCCGAATCTTTCGCGTGCGGCATTCCGGTGATTTGCTCGCGACTTGGGTCGATGCAGGAAATTGTCACCGATGGTTTGACCGGAGTGCACTTCCAGGCGGGTGATGCGGAGGATCTGGCGAAGAAAGTTCAGTGGGCGTGGGAGCATCCCGACGAAATGGAAGCCATGGGACGCCTGGCCCGGCGGGAGTTCGAAACGAAATATACGGCGGCGCGAAATATTGAAATGCTGGAAGAGATTTACCAGTTTGCAATAGCCGCGCGGAATAAGACTGCGCCAGTAGCTGAGCCACAGACCCTGCCGGCGTAGCTTATCGGCGGGGTTGTCCGGTTGAATCGAAACCGTTCAAGCATCATCAGAGAGCTGTCAATCGAATGTCCGATACTGCGCTCACAGAAGCGAAGAGAAAGCAGTTGCTGGAGGCGTATCTGCAGATGCGGCCGGAAAAGTCTCCGGCAAAGCCATCTGTGGCCGTTCTTCGCAGGGATAACTCTGCGCTTCCGCTTAGCAACGCACAGCAGCAGCTTTGGCTGCATGCGCAGCTCGCGCCGAACACGTCGCTGTATAACGAACCGCTCACGGTTCGCCGCAGTGGGCCACTGGATATCTCCGCGCTGGAGCGCAGTTTTACAGAAATCATCCGCCGTCACGAGGCTTGGCGCACCACATTCCCTGTGGTTGATGGGGAACCAGTGCAACGGGTCGAGGAGCCTTTTGAAATCAAGTTGCCGTTAATCGACTTGCGCCGCCTTCCTCAGGCGGAGCGGGAGGGCGAAGCTCTTCGCATCGCAGCCGAGGACGCTCGCCAGCCCTTCGAATTGGCGCACGGTCCGCTCTTCCGGGCCAAGTTGGTTTGCCTCGACGACGAAGAGTTTCGCCTGTTCGTCACACTGCATCACCTGATTTTCGACGGCTTTTCAGGCTATCGCGTTTTCCTGCCTGAGTTGGCGGCATTGTACGATGCGTTCTCGCAGGGGCAACCCTCACCATTGCCTGCGTTGCCTTTTCAATTTGCGGACTACGCGGTGCGGCAAAAGAAATCGGCTGCCGAGGATTCACGAGCGCGGCAGATGGATTACTGGAGACAAAAACTGTCGGGTGAATTGCCGTCTCTGCAACTCCCGCTATCTAGAACGCGGCCCGCGATGCAGACATTCGGCGGCGCCATGCGGACTTTTAGTTTGCCGGCAGCGTTGAGTGATGCGGTCCGTCAACTCAGCAGGCAGGAAGGTGTCACGCTTTACATGATGCTGCTGGCCGCATTTAACGTCCTGCTGCAGCGTTACAGCGGGCAGGAAGACATTCTGATTGGAAGCAACACTGCGGGCCGGAATTATCCAGGCAGCGAAAGGCTCTTAGGTTATTTCCTCAATACCATTGTCTTGCGCACGGACCTTTCTGGAAGTCCGACCTTCCGCCAGGTTCTGGATCGCGTGCGGCGCACTACCGTAGACGCTCTGTCGAATGACGAAGCCCCGCTCGACCGTCTGGTCGCGGAGCTTCATCCCCAGCGCGATGTGAACCGGAATCCCTTATTTCAGGTGTTGTTCTCGCTGGAGCCTCCAGTTACGAGAGCAGAGCCGGGATGGGATGTCACGTGTATCGACGTCGAAACCGGGACGACCAAGTTTGAGTTGTGTTTGGTGCTGGATGATCGTCCCGAGGGACTGCTCTGCCGCTTTATTTATAACACCGGGTTGTTCGATGACGATGCAATGTCGCGCATGGGCAGCCATTGGCAAACCTTGCTGGAATCGATCGTTGCGGATCCGGGGCAGCAGATCAGCAAGTTGAAGCTGCTTACAAATGCAGAACGCCACAGGATTCTTGAGGAATGGAATGATACCGCCAGGCCTTATCAGCCGCGTCCAATCCATGAACTGTTCGAGGCGCAAGCACAAAATAAACCGGATGCGACGGCGGTAAGGTGTGGGGCAGAGCAGCTTACTTTCCGGGAACTCAACCAGAGTGCAGATCGACTGGCCGATCATTTGAGGACCCTGGGTGTAGGCCCCGACGTTGCGGTTGCGATGTGCGTGGAGCGATCAACGGAAATGATTGTGGGTATCCTCGGCATCTTGAAGGCCGGAGGTGCGTACGTCCCCCTCGATCCTAGTTACCCCGCGGAGCGGATCGAATTCATGATCGCTGATTGCGGCGCGGATGTGTTGCTCACAACGCACAGTGTCGCCGCCCAACCTTCTTCTGCATTGCGCGGAATGCGTACTGTCTTTCTTGACTCCGCGGATTGGCAAGTGCCGCTCCAGTCGGGTCAGAAAATGCAGGCCCCGGCGGGCCTGGACAACCTCGCCTACATAATCTATACGTCGGGTTCCACGGGCGGGCCCAAGGGAGTGCAGATAACTCATCGCAATCTGGCGCACTCCAATCATGCTCGCCTGAGTTATTACACTGATCCGGTGGAAAGCTTTCTCCTGCTTTCCTCCTACGCGTTCGACAGCTCGGTTGCTGGAGTTTTTCATGCCCTGACGAGCGGTGGAACGCTCGATATTCCTCCCGCTGGGGATTCGAGCTGGGCGCCTGAGCAACTTGCCGCATTGATTGCGGAAAAGCAAGTCTCCCACATCCTCACCATTCCCAGCCTCCATAGCGATTTATTGGAACACGCTGACGCCGAGCAACTGGCTACGCTGCGCTGCGTGATTGTCGCGGGAGAGACTTGTCCGCGGCAGTTGGTGGATGCACACTACCGCGTTCTGCCGCAGGCTTCGCTGTTGAATGAATATGGTCCAACCGAGGCGACCGTGTGGAGCAGCGTGTATCAGTGCGAACCGGGAGAGATCGAGCCGGTGGTTCCAATCGGTCGCCCCATTGCCAACACGCAACTCTACGTCCTGGATCAGCATTTGGAACCAGTGCCCTTTGGCGTTGCGGGAGAGCTTTACATCGGCGGCGACGGCGTGGCGCGAGGCTACATCAATCGGCCCCATCTGACAGAGCTGAATTTCGTTCCCAATCGTTTTGCCGAAGAGCGTGGCGCTAAGCTTTATCGTACCGGAGACCTGGTCCGTCATCGGGCCGATGGAAACCTTGAATTTCTGGGGCGGGCGGATCAGCAGGTGAAGGTCCGCGGCGTGCGGATCGAACTGGGGGAGATCGAAGCGGCGCTCACGGCGTATCCCGATGTCCGGGAAGCGGCCGTGGTTGCGCAACGCAACGGATCGGGTGATCCGAAGCTCGCTGCTTTTGTGTCAGCCCATGCCGAGCACTCGACTTCCAGCAATGAACTGCGCGCTTTTTTGAAGAACACATTACCGGCCCAAATGGTGCCCACCGAGTTTCATTTCCTGGAGAAGCTTCCGCGAACGCCGAATGGGAAAGTGGATCGCCAAAAGCTGGTGGCTCACAGTGGTGCCGGGGAGGGCACAAGGCATAAACCTGCTGGTCCCCGGAACGATATCGAGAAGCGACTGCTGGTGATCTGGCAGAGCGTTCTGGGCACGCACAGTGACGACGTCGGGCAGGATTTCTTTGAACTAGGTGGGCACTCTTTGCTTGCGGCCAAGCTGTTGGCGCGAATCGAAAAGGAGTTTGGCAGATCTCTATCTCTCGCTTTTGTGTTTCAATCGCCGACCATCGAGCAGATGGCGGAATCACTGCTCAGCGCCGGGCAAACTCTACGAGAGCGGGCCATCGTCGCGATCCAGCCCAAGGGATCTTTGCCGCCTCTATTTTGGGTTCGCGGTGGTCCGCGCTTTCGCCTGCTGGCGCAGAAGTTGGGTCCCGATCAGCCGTTCCTCGGACTCGACTTGCCCTTCACTGATGGAAACAGGCTTCCGGTTCCCTACAGGTTTGAAGACATTGCGGGGTTGTTGATCAGAGTGATGCGTGAGGTGCAACCGAGGGGACCCTATTATATTGGCGGCTTGTGCGTGAATGCGGTGATCGCTTACGAAATCGCACAGCAGTTGGTTCGGGACGGCGAGGAAGTCGCGCTGCTGGCGATGCTAGATGCTCACAATCAGGCCTACTATAAAAATCCCTTTAAGGACGGACGCTACTCCTCGCGCATTAAGTATCACTTGTTGAATCTGCTGAAGTTGGATGCCACCGAGACTTCGGCCTATCTGCTGGACCGGTTAGACGAAGCCAGAAGAAAAATCGAGCGCGTGGCGTGGCGGCTCACCTCTGACCATACCGGTGAAGACCGCTTGCGCAATACGGATTCAATCGTCCATCCGGCATTCAGCCGTTATGAGCCGCAGCCATATCCCGGGAAGATTGTCCTGCAACAGTCCAGCGACTGGCCGGTCGGTCCCTACTTTGATTTCAAGTTGGGCTGGAAAGATCTGGTCGCCGGGGGCATCGACTTCTACTCGATTCCTGGCAGCCATCCTGCGATGTTCACCGAGCCCAACGTGAATCTTGTAGCGGAGAAGTTGGGGGCGCATCTGGCTCGAACCGTCTCAACAACCCCGCATCACGAGGGCACTGCAACCTCAAAGAAGTAAGAACGATTCCCTGCGCTCCCGCGCCGCAATTTGGGTCTGTTTTCCTTCCTGAATTCCCTCCAGCCGTTCCGTCATCTCTCAGACTCTCTTTTCCGCGATAGTTTCGATGTGTGTTCGCCCATGTTCAGGTCCCAAATTGCGGGGCGGCGGGGCGTCCAATCACTAGAAACCGTGGGACAATGGGCTAATCCTGCAGTTCGTGTTGTCCGGCGGTAACCGTGACTTGGCGCAGCTTTAGGCTAATCTCGGGACAATCCCAGGCGCGAGCCAAGGAGCCTCGAAGAATGCGAAAGTCGCCCCCGCTCACGATTCTTGTCCTGTGTGCTGTATTGCTTGGTCTCTCTTTGATGACAGGCTGCAGCGGAGTTTCGACGCCGGGGTCGTCAGGCAATAGTGGCAGCGGAGGAAGCGGTAGCGGAGGTGGCACCGGCGGTGGCGGTGGCGGAGGTGGTGCTGGCGGTGGAGGCGGAAACGGCGGAGGAGGGAGTACGGGCGCCGATTTCTACATCGCAACCGATGGAAACGATGCCTGGTCCGGAACTCTGCCCGCGCCGAATGCCAGCAGCACCGATGGGCCGTTTGCGACGATCGCGAAGGGTCAGTCGGCCGTGCAGGGGATCCTGAATAATCCTCAGGGGCGAACCCAGACCATCCTCATTCAAATTCGGCAGGGCGCGTATTTCCTCGCGCAGCCTCTGTCCTTCACGGCGGCAGATTCGGGTACATCGCAGCTGCAAGTGAACTGGGAAAATTATCCCGCGGAAACGCCGGTCATTAGCGGAGGGATGCAGCTGGGCAGCGGCTCGGGACTGAATTGGAAGAATGTCAGCGGCAATGAGTGGCAAGTTTCCCTGCCCGCATCGACGCAGTATTTCGAGCAGCTCTTCTACAATCAGCAGCGGCGCTTGCGTCCGCGCCTCGGCGGATCTTTGGGTGCCTACTACCGCGTGGCCGCGACCATCTATCTCTCCGGTTCATCCTCCGGTCCTGCACCCGATCCGAACTGCTCGGTCTACGTGACCGGGAGCGGATGGGAATGCTTTGATCGATTCCAGTACAATCCCACCGATCCGATTAGCGCAAGCTGGAAGAATCTGAATTCGCCTTATCCGGCGGGCGATGTTGAGCTCTATGACTTTGAGAAGTGGATGGTTCCGAAGTTACGAATCAAATCCATCGACGCAACGAATCATATCGTCTATCTGACGGGACCTACTTTCCAGGAGAGTCCTGATAGTGGTTTTATCGTGAACCACAGATACGTCATTGAGAACCTAAAAGATGCGTTGGCACAGCCGGGGCAGTGGTTTCTGGATCGCTCCACCTCACCGTGGACGCTCACTTATCTGGCGAATGCGGGTGAGAATCCGAACGATGACTCGGTGATTGTTCCCCAGGCCTCGCAAGTGATGATCGCAACAGGATTGCAATATGTCAGCTTTACCGGCCTGGCGTTCGAGCATGACAACTTCATCGTGCCCGCGGTGGGGTATCCGTCATTGCGGCAAGATCCTGGCATCACGGGAGCTTTGACCTGCTTGAATTGCCAGAACGTAACCTTTAACAGAGATACGGTCGCGGAGACGTCCGGCGGCGGCCTCGAACTATACACCAGCAACACCAGTGCAGCGACGGCCAACAACATGGTTGAGAATGCGGCGTTCTACGATCTGGGCGCTTTCGGAATCCGGGTTGGCATGCCCGCGGCCTATACTGATACGGATGCCAGCGTGCCGCACAGCACGACCATTGAGAATACGCTCATCGCCAGCTATGGCAGAGTCTTTCCCAGCGCGATTGGGCTGGTTCAAGGCGACGGACACGATAACACATACAGCCACAACGACATTTACGACGGCTATCACAGCGCGGTCGAAGTGTGCGCGCTGGGATGCCCGTTCGGCGCGCAGAACTCGAACGGATCTTTCAACAACATCACCGAATTCAACCATGCTTATAACATCGGCCAGGGCATGACCGATGACATGGGATGCATCTACTACAACACCGGCGGTCCTAATCATTACGCGACCGGCAATAAGATCCTGAACAACAAATGTCACGATGTGACGGATGCACACACCCAGGACTCTGACGGATACGGGGGGCAGGGAATTTATCTGGACGCGCAAACCGGAGGCGTAGAGGTCGAGAACAATCTGGTGTACCGTGTCGCATCAATCGCCATGCATATGTCCAACGGTCCCGCCCAGGCCGGAGGAGCCAACATTATTCAGAACAATATTTTTGCGTACGCTCGGATGGGTATTTTCGAAGTGAGCAATCCATACGTGAGCAATAGCTGCTCTGCCACTCCGATAGTGGAGTTTAGTGCAACGGACAATATCGCATTCTTCGACAAGGCTCACACAGATGGATTCAGCGTGCAGAAGGGCTGCACCTATTCGTGTGGATTTGCCTACACGCAATATCAGATGATGAGCGGCAACCTGTACTGGCGTACCGATGGTTCGTTCGCCACCGACACGCAGGCTTTTCATATACAGCCCAATCCCTCGTCGCCCCTTTGTGACACGCTGAACCTCTCCGGCGCGGATTGGAATTACTACACGTTCAGTGGTTGGCAGGGAGTAGGAGAGGATACGCAGGGCACGGCACAGAAAAATCCTGGATTCGCAAATCCGGTTTATCCGGCGGATGATTTTTCCCTATCGAGTTCGCCGTCAGCCGGCTTTGTAGTCTTCGATCCGAGCCAGGCAGGAAGACAGAATCCGGTTATTCAGGCCCCGACAATATCGGCGACGTTCCTGACGGCGCCGCTGAATCCCGCGACTGACTATTAATTGCGAGTATTGATGACGACTCCTAATCCCCGGTACCGGCAAGGGTTACCTTCTGAGGGCTGGCCGGGTCGCTATCCACGATCATGACGTAGGCTGAGCGGCTTCCAGTCGCGGTTGGGCTGAAGGTCACTGTGATCGTGCAACTGGCGTTCGCTGCCAGGCTGTTGCCGCAAATATTCGTCTGCGAAAAATCTCCCGGATTCAGCCCGCCAATAGAAATGCTGGTGATGCCGAGGGCCACGCTTCCCACGTTGGTCACCGTGATTTTCTTAGGCGGACTGGTTGTTCCCACCCTTACTGCGCCGAAGTTCAAACTGACGGGCGCGAGCTATACCGCCGTGCCTGTGCCTGAGAGCGGGACCGACTG